>ERZ838839.2492-NODE-2492-length-13967-cov-7.622556_pt1 | contig 13967 bp, 9 predicted proteins | sample MGYA00519909_ERZ838839 | MGnify/ENA primary metagenome ERZ838839 (study PRJEB31850, sample SAMEA3708843) | human gut metagenome | biome: human gut; feature: human-associated habitat; material: faeces | place: China | collected 2014 ... | reverse complement strand
ACGATTAATTTTTGTAACAAGACCAGAATAATCTCGTTCATATGTGCGGGTTAAATTGTCATACCCTGTCTCCTTAACAATATTCCCCTTTACATCTCGCTCAAAACGATAGACTTCTTCCTTTTCATTCGTAATGGAAACCAACTCTTCCTGCTTGTTATATTCATATACTATTTTTCGATTACCCTGCCTTCTTGAAGCTATATTTCCCAATATAGTATATGTAAATTCCACCTGTGTTTTTCTATCTTTTGCGCAAAGTACATTATCATAGGCATCATAAGTAAGCTGGACTTCGTTTCCATCTGCCAGTTTTACTCCTATCATACGATTTAAATTGTCATATTTGTATGTTTCCACCGCACCTAAAGGATTTTTTGCCGTGAGGCAATTTCCTCTCTGGTCATATTCCCACGTAGAAAAACTACCATCCGGCAGCGTAACCTTGCTCAAATTCAAGTAACTATCATACTCCAAAAGAACTTCTGCATGATTTGCATAAATTACTTTTTCCACCAACTTATATTGGTTATACTGGTATACGGTTTCCATCCCTGCTTCATCTACCGTTTTCTCTAACGTATCATCATCATGATAAACCCACTGTCTGATTCCTCCTTCCGGGTTTTTTACCTCCACAAGCCGCCCTGTTTCATCATAAGAAAAACATACTTTACTCGCATCTGCCCGCGTAATCGCTGTAATTTGCGACCAGCCATTATACTGATACAACGTAAAACGTCCTTCTTCGTCAGTCTGACTTATCAACTGATATTTATCATTATACTCTTCTCTTGTTTCAGTCAAGTCAGGATATATGATTTTCGTACAGAGCATTCTTTCATCATAATGATATTCACTGAGTCGGTTTTCCTGTTGTATTCTAACTGTATTATACCTTTCCTCATCATAGTAATCAATCTGCAAGTTTAAGACATCTCCGTCTCCCCATGTTCCAACTGCTCTAGCTCCTTCCTCATACTTATCATATTTCCAATAGAAGGAATTCTTGTTTCTATCAATTTTCCGTACTAATAAATGATTCCGGTATTCCAAACAAGTATCTGCACCAACTGCATCAGTGATTTTCTCTAAATCCTGTTTTTCATTATAAGAATAACAAACCAACACATGTGAATCCTGGCAATTCTCTTTTAAAGCCACCTGTGTAATGCGTCCTTCATGGTTCGTTATGACATCCAGTTTCCTTCCTACACTATCTACCACTTGACATAAATATCCGTTATGGTCATAGAAAAACTGTATGTGATGCCCCTGCGGATTCTGTATCTTAGTAAGTTTATACGGTAAATAACCATTTGAACTCGGATCAAACAGATAACTATATCTGCTTTCCGGATCAAACAATTGGTAATGATCCTCTTTTCTTCTTAAAAGAAGTTTATTTTCATCACTAAAAACTTCTTCCCCTATTATAATATCAGGGAATACACATGCACGCCCATCATTTAAAAAAACTATTACTGCCAGTTCCTCTTCCAGTACTTCCAATCCCATCTCATAATTGTAACGTGTCCCATGTCCCAGATGCCCCACAACTTGATTGGCACTGCACCAAATTCGTCTCCATTGCAATGGTATCGGTCCCGGAAGCTCAAAGTCGATGGTATCATATACCACATTTCCACTAATCAAATCTACAGGATCACCACCCCATTTACAGGCCTCACCGCCATGCCACCAAGGTATTTTTTTACGGAGTTTTTTCACAATCTTATTAAATCCTCTTTGAACACCTTCTGATATAGCCGGCATTATAAAACCTATTCCAAAAGATATCAATCCCTGTTTCCAGTTATAAGTTCCACCTTTAAAAAGAATATCTATCCCTTGCGAAATTGCATCTGTCAAAAAGGAAACTCCACCACTGACGAACATTTTAGTAAGGAGCTTCGCTCCCTTTAAAGCTTTGATTCCCAAAATTGCGCCAGATACTGCTCCCTCGATTGCTCCTTTTGCACCAGCTAAAGCATAATCCTGCCAGTCACTTACCTCTCCCCGCATAATATCTGATACCGCCATCACTCCAACTGCAAGCGTCCCGCTAATTGCAGCCCCCATACCTACCGCAGATGCAGAAACCCCGATAGCAGCCAATGCAGCACCTCCCGAAGCCACTACTGCTGCCGCCGCCACTGCAACCACTGCAACCACTGCCAAGCCAATCAATACGTTTTTCAGTAATTTCCCCCACTCAAATTTCTTTTCTTCATAAGCAATTTCTTCATTCAGCCGGTCAGTAAAAATCGCCTTTTTTCGCCCTTCATAAATCAGATTATTTCCTGCTTTAATATGAGTATCACCATCTGAACCCCCAAGCAAATAAAGTGAAGATTCCTCCTTTGCCCCCGCAACAATATTTCCTGTCTTGGCAAATATCTTTATTAATTCTTTTGCTTCCAGAGAAAGTTTCTGTTTCGTAAAAATATTTAAGTCTTTATCGCTTCGAATAGATACCCCATTTTCGGCAACCATTTTCATAAATAACTTTTCGTGTGCCTCAAAACTAATATCTGTTGCTCCCAGCTTTAATTCTTTTCCCTCCGGTATTCCCATGTATTTCAGCCTGGGGTTGGAGGTCTTAGCACAACTGCCCCCATTTTTCCGCACTGCATTCATCGCAATCGCACTATTTTCATCGCTGCTGGAAAAATACAGCGAAAGAGTACTGCCAATTTCAGGCATACAATAAAACAGGTTATTTGCCTGCGATGCATAAGGAAACCAGCAGGCAGGCCCCATATTATGCCCCCCATCTATCTTAAGTTCTAATTTTACCCGCTGATTTTCTGTTTCCAAAACCTTGCCCAGTAAAGAAATTCCCTGTATATGAGCATTACTTTTTTTAGGTATGCTCAATGAAGCTTCAAATCCCAATATGTAAGTATAGTAAAGTGCACCTTTCATTAAGAAAGTCTGACTTTCTTCTATTACCATTGGATGTCCTTCATACTCTACAATATTACCCAGTTCGAAACGTTCTTTACTTCGTAGATGATACTTTACAAACTGCTCCTCCTGCACCCAAAAACCGGCTGCAACTGCCTCCTGATACTGTGTTGCATCCTTCTGGATGGTTACTTCACCCGCGCTTTTTATTGTTTCAATATTTTTAGGCAGACCAAACCAGAGCCTTGGTCCCCTTCCTAATACATCTGCTACCAACTGTGTTTGAAAATGAGTTGCCAGACGTTTACAAAACTCCCAGTCTGTTTCCCGATACTGAAGAATAAACTTCCCTATTTCCTGATCTGGAGATGCTGTGCTATTGACAAATGCACTCCCCTGGTAATTTGTCAATACCTGTTGAATTAATGCAGAGTAACTCATTTCTTTATTCTGAAAAGAACGGCTCTTTTCCTCATAATCCAATAAACTGCTCCATGATAATCCATTGATTTCTACATAGTAAATACAATCGTGGTAAGATATACTTACATCTGTCACAACACCAGAAAAAAGTAATATTTTCTCCGAATCTTTCTCTCCATATACAACAATAGGGGCTTTGCTCCCTACCTGATGGATGCATTCCTTCCCCGCTTCTTCCTGTAAAACACCTTTTACCCATATCTGACCATGTTGGTTTAATTTTCTGGTAATCCTCAGTTCATAAACCATTTGAAGTGAATATGGACATTCTACTTTTATCTGCCCCTGCATGAATTCATCCGGAATTCCATCAAGAGAAAGTTGATTATCACACATTTTTATTCCTCCTTTGCGCGTACACGGAAGCCCTATATCTCTCTTACATTAGTACACTCCCTGTCCGGCATCCATAAATCCAATAACCCCTCCATACTTACAGGTAATTGTGCATTTTACAGTAAGCGCCGGTTCTCCATCCACCAACGTTTCTTCTTGCGCATCTGCCCATTCCTTTGCTAATTCTGGTTCACACAATTTTCCCTCTATAGGCAATGGAATCTCAACTGGATTTCCATCCTCGTCCGTAACTTGTAACAAATCCTTTGTATCCTCAATCTTTATATCTATCCCATCTTTTGTTTCTGACCGACAAGCCCCAAAAGGTGGAATATTCTTATCAATTCCCACTTTACAATCTGTCCTATTCATCATCGCTTTATCTCGTATATACGAGCCATGAGATGCCGGCATATCCAATTTTCTTGTATGTGTTCCACAAGAACAATACATAGTTGCCCCCCGCACTACATAAGGATAGTGCATCTCTTCTGTTTCAGTTTTCATTTCATCTGACATTTTATCTGCTCCTCCCTGCTATCTTCACTGGCTCGAACCAAATTCCATTAGCCTCTCTCCGCAAAATACTTTCTGCTATATCTAACCGCACCACAACTTCCCTGTTAAAATCCTTTGCCATAAAGATTTTCCGCCCCTCAGTCTTTTCCACATCTAATACGAACTCCTGCACATTCCCTTTTTTATCATATTGGGACTGACTTGAATCTGCACATACAATCTCTGCCGGACGTATCAAACAATACGGCATTTGCTTTCCACTTTCTTTTTCAATCAGCATCACCCGTTGAAGATCCATATCCTGCTGATACTTTTGTAATATTTTTCTATATTTATCTGCAATCAAAGGATATGGTTTTTCCAGATAATCCGGATAGTCTATACACCGCCCGGTATATTCTTTTACATATGCAATAGATTGCTTCATAACATTCGTACCAATACCCTCTTTTGAAAACTGTATTTGCGGCAACAAACGTAATCGTCTATCTGTTTTCATGATAAAGTAATCCACTGCCAACCTCCTTCGGGAACTTACAATCCACAATCTGAGCATCTTGAAAATTAATCTCTTCTGCCAGCAATACTTTTGAAAAATCTACTTGAATCAATTTTGCTCCTGCAAAAGAGACATGCTTTATTTTTGCTCCTGCAAAATCAACTTGTTCTAACGTTGCTCCTGAAAAATCTGTATCAAAAATCTTCATTTTTTCCATCTTTGTGTTTTTCAGCATCGTATTTTGTAAATTACTAAAAAGTAAATGGCTCTTATTCCAACTGCTTTGAGTAAAATTACATCCTACAAACGAAGAAAATTGAAATTCCAATTCTTCATAATTTCCTTTTGACAAGTCTAAATTTTCAAAAATCTCATAACTAAAAAGTTTTTTCTTTTTGGATTGTAGATAACTTCTTACCTCTTTGCTATCTTTTATGGTATTATCTTCCTTATACAAAATATCAAACCGATCCAGATACCCACCAATACAGACTACAAAACACGGTGCCCTCTCTATCCTCTGGTACGCCTCTGTCTGAACAACCTTCCGCATCCCTGCCCGAATCAATTCAGCAATATAAAAGAGATACAACTTGCTTTCTGCAAATACCCTTCTTTGTGCCTCTGCCAAGCTTGTCTTTCCATTGGATTTTTTTCGTAACTCCTCCACCAAATCCCCATACTGCTCTAAATAAGAATAAAATTCTCCCACATGATAACTGTCACTACATTCCACGTAATCCAAAAACCAATTCTCATCATACGCATCCAAACGGATTTCATGCTTTTTCAATAAAATATTGGTTTGCAACACAGAAAAATGGATATAGGCAATGGCTCCTTTTCTTCCCTGCCTCTGCATTTCATAGATTTTATTACAATATTCAGAAAAACAATCTACAAACTGTTCAACTAACTGTTCAAAATGACTTTTCACATAGTAATCCAGTTCAGCAGCCAACTCTTTACCTTTTCGTTGAAGGTCAATTCCTTGCACACACTGCACCCCCTCACCTAATTAGATTTTACTTCCTGTCCTGTTACTTTTATATCTTCTTCTATTTTGACAGATGCTGTTTCATTACAGCTTAAATCAACTCCCGTAAGTCCGATAATATTTATATTTTCCTCCGCACTTAAAACTATATTCTGATCTGATTTGAACTCAATATCTTTATCGCTTGTAATTAAAACACCCCCCTCATCCGTTAAGGTAATAACTGTACCATCCGCAATAATATAAATACCTCCCGGAGTTAAACGAATTTCTTTGCCGTCTTGATTACGAAGAGACTTGACACTAGGATCATCTCTCTGCCCACTATATTCTCCGCTGCCTCCAGAAACACTATCACTGTCTCCACCAGGAGAACTGTTATTTACTTCTTCATGTACAGAACTTATCGCATAGCTATGCTCTTCCACACCATCTGGAAAGTAAACTCTTACACTATCACCAATCTCAGGCATACAATACCATCCACTTCCATCTTGTGATGAATAAATTGTTGAATAAGGGAAAAAACACAATTTTCCCGGATTATGTCCTGAAATTTCATCTATTTCCAGTGAAACCTTTACCTGATCATTTTTAATTGCAACAATTTTTGCATTTAATGAAGCTCCGGCTATCCGTTCATTCCATTGGTGAAGCTGACTCATTCCTTTTCGGGTTGTTAATGTCAAATGGTATACAAAAATTCCCTTTTCCATACGTGCCATAATCTGATACACATATAATGTCTGTCCCTGAAACTGTACTTCATCTCCGATATCCGCAGGTGAATATGTTTCCACCTCATAGTAAATAAAATCCTGTTCGCTCAATCCACTGATACCACTGTTTGACAATTTTAAATACTTGCCAATATCTTGTTTTACAACATAGTTAACCGTTTCTAAGTTCAGTTTTCCATTGTCTGGTACACCAAAATAACATCTTGGACAATTTATATGAACATCATTAACCAAGCCCGTATGAAAATGTGAGGCCAGTCTTCGAGAAAATTCCCAATCTGTCTCTTTGTACTGCACAATAAATTGTCCTATACTTGCATTTTGAGTAATAACATCCCTAAACGCAGCATCCGCATAATCAGCGGCTACCTGATTTAACAATTCACTGTATAGCATTTGTTTATTCTGAAAGCTCCGGCTCTTTTTCCCTATATCCAAAAGATAACTGTAGGAAATAGCATATACTTCCATATAATAAGAACCCTGTATGGCTTTGACTTTCACATCCTGCACAATTCCCTGAAACAAAATATCTCTATTTCCGTCAGTTTCTCTGACTGACAAACTCACATTGCTTCCCTGACTGTTATTTATCACATAACTGTCCTTTTTTTCCTCTGGAAGCAGTGCCTTAAAATAAAATGTACCATGTTCATTCATTTGTTGATCAATACGTACATCTAATAATTGTTCTACTATATAGGGGGCTACTTCTATATTTTGAAAAGAAATAATTTTTTCCATATTTACTTCTCCCCCCTATTCTATTGTTTCTACCGTTTCGATTGACTGTATCATTTCAAAGGCAACCGGTCTCCAATATTTCATCTCTTTGGTTCGACAATTAAAACTTCCCATCAATGGTTGTCCCTTCACTGCCAAATAGAACATAAGATTGTATAATTTCCCGTCCATAGCAGGATTTGAAAACTCCACATAAGCAATCTTTTTCCCTAAAACATCCACCGAACCTATTTCTCTCTCTTTAATGCCTGGATTTACTCGTTTCATCATACCAAAAATCTGATTACGAAAATTTTCTATTGTTGCATCGCTTACCTCTCCTTCCATATATTGAAACATCAGATTTATGGTTCCTGTTTCATCTGTAAGAATTGTTTCCGGTCGATGTTCAGACGGATATTTATTTTTAGTCATATCTGGATCTAATGGTACAAAATTCTTCGGCAGCATCATGGTAATTGTATCTTTTGCCAAAAGACTACGTTCAAAATATATCCATTTTCCAAAAATCCTGACACCAGTATATATATTGCGTTCTTCCACTGTTTCTGACTGATTAACCTTAGAACTTTCTTTTTTTTGTTCTGCCTTATTCATCATGTCAATAATTTGTTCATCAAAAAATTCTTCTTTTCCCATCTTTTTCTCCGAAAAGCCAATTGAAACACGCTTATTCTACGGTCTGTACAAGAGAATCATCCAATGTTGCAGACGAAAGCTCACCTACTTTTGTAAGATATTCTTTTGCTGCATCCAATCCAACAATTCCTGTATCCTGAAGATTTAAGCTTCCACTTTCTTTCATTACTTTCGGAATACCACAAATCACAACTGTATATTTGTTCTCGTCCTCTAATGCACTTCCATCTTTTGTCATGAGTACATATGGATACGGATAACCATTGTCGCGCAGATCGCATCCGTCTTTTGCCATCTGTTTTATCTGGTTTCCAGTCAAGGTTGCTGTCTGTAATGTATCATACCATCCTGTCGGAAGGAAAATGGTAATATCTTCTTCGCTCATCTTGCCCGGAAGGATCTGTCCATTTGCACCATATCCATTTTCAAGATTTGACAGCACTTCAGGTTGATAAATATTATAGGAAATCAGTGCTGCATCTGCACCTGTTGCTTCCAAAAAGATCTGACCGCTTAACCGTGCTGCCTGCGTCGTATCAAGTAGTTCTGTTGCTTCACCATAATAAGTCGTTCCGCTTTCCTTTTTCTGCTGTTGCACCTCATCTAATACGGCAACTGCCTCTTCTCCAGTCTGCTTTCCTTCTACCCAAGAACGCACTGCCTCGCCAAACGAAACGCTGTACCCTTCCCATCCATTGTAAATCAATGGTGCCATGTAGCCATTGTTAATTTTCTGTATTGCATCGGCATATGGTGATTCTTCTGACACCTTATATCCTTTTATTGACCACATGCTGGTTATTACATCTCCTATTAAAGCGTTACATCCTTCATTTGTTGACATTACTTCCAAAACATGCATAGCATCTTCCAACTTCTGCTCATTTCCTTCTTGTTCCAGTCCTTTGTTTAATCCATACAAACGTGTATTGTTGGTAATATATACATTTTTGCTTCCATCTTCAGAAAGATACGGCATGAGCCCATACTGATCTCCACTTCCATCTTCATTCTGGGAGAATTTCTGCATTCCACCTAATAAAAAGGCAGTATTTCCTTCCTCAAAATGTGCTAACAGCTCACTGTTTTCCACTATTCCATAATTTTCATTGATCATGCCACAGTCAATCCACTCTTGAAAATAGTCAATACTCGACTGCAAAGCTTCAGATGCTTTTACCTCGCCATTTATAAATTGATTCTGCCATGCCTCTCCCTGAAGTGTATTGGTAAATCCGGTAGAAGCAACATTAAAGAAATACTGGAACGGATAACCTGGCAAATTCATCAGACATGCGGAAACTTCAATTCCCTCTTTCTCTAATGCCGGAATTGTCTCATCTCTCAGCTGAGCAAAGCTGGTTGGCAGTTCAATATTTTTATTTTCTAAAAGTGTCTTATTGTAAATGATACCGCTAATTGAATAATCATATGGAAGCAGATAAATTGCACCATCCACATCCAATTCATTCAAACGCACCTGATTATACATATCTGTAATTGCATACTGAGATAAATCAATCAAATACTCCTTCTGCAACTCACTACTCCATATCTGCGTTGTACAATAAATATCTGGCATAATTCCTGTTTCCAGCTGTTTTTTCATATATGCTGTGGCATTACGACCTTTATATGGAATAATTTCAATATTGATTTCTGGATACTTTTCATGCACTAACTCTATTAACTGTGTATAATCACGGTTGGCATCCATGATTGTGATCGGCTCATGGTCTTCTGTTTCGTCAGCCCATCCCACAGTCGGAACACACAATGTCCCCATCATCGCTGTTAAAAGAACCGCAGCTTTCATTCTCTTCATAATAAAATTCTCCTTTCGTGTTTCTGATATTTATGATGCAGAAATATGTCAGCCTTTGCTAATCCCTTTACAACGTAATTTGCATTCTATTGTATCCCTTACTTTCTACATATTAATATTATATCCTTTAAATATTATCTTTTCAAGTAAAAGACAACTTATTTAAAAATTTCATATTGGGGACAGGCACGGTGGTCAGATTAGTGTCCCTGATGCTCAAGCTTTCAAACTTTTGTTCTTTTTTCAACTCGATTGCATTCAAACAAAAAAGCCTGAAAGCTATTTTCTTGAACTTTCAGACTTTTTTACAGGGAACACATTATGAGACAGCGTCCCCATAGCTCCCCAGAAAAAGTTTCATACTCTCTAAAATAAGCCCCACAAGGTTTCCTAATAATTCTAGAAATACTCACAACCTTGTGGGGATATCTACTCTGCCATTTTACACTACCCTGTTCTTATACTGCCTGCAATGATGCGTTCTCCATCACTTTTTTAAACTGCTCGACTGTCATATTGGCATCTTCAGCAGCTTCTTCAACAGTCACTCGACCTTTTTTTACCTGTTTTATCAGCATCCGAATTTCACCAATTTCGATGCCTTCTATTCTGCCTTCTTCACGGCCTTCAGCTCTTACTCCCTGACTAAGATTGCACACTTCAAGCACCTCTCTTTCCAGTTCTTCGCTCATTGCAATACCAAATTCTTCTTCGAAAATCTTCTTTTTCTCAGAACCTGATCTGGTTGATGACAGCAACACTTCCATGAATTTCAGAATCCCTTTGTAATTTTCCGTATCTGGCTTGCCTAAGCAAATTATTACGACACTCAGTAAATCGTAGTTTTCGGTTTCTTCCTGCGCTTCTCCAATCAACTGTTCTGGTTTGATGGAGTACCGGGTAAGCGTGTTTTCAAAATTCTTTGGCGGTTTTGTACAGATCCAAATCGAATAGACCTTACGAATCTTCCCGTATTCGGATTTTGTAAAAATCGGGCCGTGCTGTGCAGAGATCATTCTGCTGCAATAATATATTGCCCGCTTCGTCAATGGGTATCCCGACTTAAACTTTGTCTGTGCTTCCACATTGATAATCAGACGAATAATTTCTTTCGATTCTGCGCTGTCCTCAGCTTTCGGTGCGATTGCATCAAAGCGGACATCATAGAACAATTTTCCCTCAGTCAGCGTAGAATCTTCGTTGTTACTGCCCTTGATTACATCTGTTGACTTTTTAGGTCTGTTCGTATCATCGACATGAACACCAACAGTGCTAACCTCCGGAGTCCCCTCAATGTACTTCTCCATAATATCATCTACAGTGCAATCGCTGTATTCATTCACACAGTCTTTCATGATCTGTGCCAGAACCTGTTTGTTCGCCAACATCTTTTTCGCAGTCTCATCGTACCTTGAATCGAACTCTGTCTGATCTATCGCATGGGCAAGCTGGGTTTCCACTTCCACTGTACCTTGCTTTTCCATCGGCATTCACTTCCTTGCAATAGATTCAACAAGAGCGTAACCCCTCCTATTGTGTCATCCATCTTACCATAATTCACCTTTTATATCAAGCGGTCATCCGCAAACTTTTCTTGTGTGAACTTGAAACATCTTGACTCTTCCGTCAATCGCTTCAACCATTTCTTCCACTGCATCGTAACCAAGCATCAATGCCATTTCTTCATTAGCATAATAAACTGGAAACTCATACTCACAATATCCACCGATCAGTCCCCTGGTTTCCCCCATGATCATAACATCTGTCAGCATCTCTTTTTGTACTTTGTCTGATACTATTAACTGTTTCATATTCCTCCCCCAGTATCCTTCAGCCTGATTTTTTTGCAGATATAGTAATATAATACCGCCACATAACAGATGGTATAGCGCAAATCATTACTATTACATATTTTGTTCGTTCGTTATATGCGGAAAAGAGCTTTCTATAAAAGAAAAGGAAGATGTATAAATACCATTATATTGCATATAAGCAACGTATTATGATGGAAAATATTATAACAAAAGACTGTGAAATTGTCATCACCACTCCAGCTTTATGTCTATTATTTACTGGATATTTTTGTTTTTTACTCTATGATCTCTTTTCCGTCCACATAAAGTTGAAATTTATTTGGATCGCATTGCTGCTGTCAGACCAGTGCGAAACTACAACAAAAGCCGGCTAGGTATTTTGATATAGAAAAGCCGACTGGCTCTCAAAAGGAAACCAATCGGCTGTATATAATAGTCTTTGTGTTAGCCCTGCAACTCGGCCAATAACCTGTCTGTTTTTATAACATAGGCGTAGGCTTCAGGATTGACCTTTCTCATATAACGAAGAGAAGCCAATTTTTCCTGTTCTATCTTCATATCCAAGAACTCCGCATAGTCATTCACGCGCAGATATTCTATATCTGACAGTAGGCACGCAGCCATATACATGATCTTTGCAGCTCCCCCTGCGGCAATCTCTGGTGTATAGTTCTCGGCATAAATATGGCTTCTCAATTCCCTAATCCCCTTCACATAAATTGGATATTCATCTTTGCTCACTTTTCCACGAGATACAATACACAATGCAGCAGGACAAAACCAGTGTGTTCAGTTCTTCGTTGGTCATGCGACAATACCTCCTGATATAGAAATAGCCGACTGATTCTCTGAAGAAAACCAATCGGCTATGTAACTTCTTTGCACATACAGATATAATTTGTATGACAGAAGAAGATTATGTGTGATAGAGTCTCCTGTTATTCCAGAAGAAAGTCAAGTGCTCTAATGATTTTGATTCCGTCTTGTGTTTGAGTAAGATCGCATTCCAAGGCAATCACTATCTTTTCATAGCTATCACGAATCTTACGCAGCGGTGCAAGCTCTCGCTCTCTCGTTTCCGGGGCATTCATTGATTCGGTAACCTGGACATATTTTTTCTCGTCTGCTTTCGTAGCAATAAAATCGACTTCCTGATCGCCGATTTTTCCAATAGCAACATCATAACCACGGCGCAACAGTTCAAAGTAGATGATATTCTCCAAAATATGTCCGCTGTCACCATCACGATAGCCCAACAGATAATTTCGCAACCCAATATCAACAATATAGTATTTGCCCAAGGTGCGCAGATACTCCTTGCCCTTTATATCAAATCGTTTGATTTCATAGAAAATATAGGCTTCTGTCAAAGCTTCGATATACGCCTGAATCGTCTGTACAGCAGGCTTTGTTTTTCGGGTTCCATTTTCCAAAAGTCCCTCATTGACTAAAGTATTTCCAATAGAGGTAGCCGAAGTGTTATTGCCAATATTGTCCGCCAAAAACAAGATGATTTTTTTCAGAAGCACCGGGTCAGTAATATTTCGCTGTCCCTTGCGCTTTTCCCGTTCCAGAATGTCATTGATAACAGCAGCAGAATAAACACCGTCTAACGCAGCTGTCACCCGGTCAATTTCTAATCCTACATCAGCAAGCATAGGCATACCACCAAATCTGGCGTAGGCATCAAAAAGTTCTTTTACATCATATGTTTCTCCCTCTGCATCTGTAATCCGCTTTCTGAAACCGCCTGCAGGTGACTTCCGTTCCGTCAGGACATAGCCATGAAAGTCCAAAAATTCCCTAAAAGATAGTGGCAAGACTTTAATTTCCACATATCGTCCAGATAGATAAGTGGAAAGTTCAGAAGAAAGCAGATAGGCATTGGATCCTGTGATATATATATCGCAATCGAAATCTACTCGGAAAGAGTTTACTGCATTTTCCCAACCATGCACTTTCTGTACCTCATCAAAAAAGAGATATGTCCGTTTATCAGGGCAAATGCGTGCTTTGACGTATTCATAGAATCCTCTTGCATCCATATCCGGAATGCCCATAGACTCAAAGTTCATTTCGATAATCTGGTCATCGGTCACTCCAGTGTCCCGCAAATGCTCTGCCATCAGCTTCATTAAGCTGGACTTTCCGCAACGTCGGATACCAGTCATGACTTTAATCATTTCTGTATCTTGAAATGCAATAATCCGATTCAGATAGAGATCACGTTTTCGTAGTATTGTTTTATGCATAAAGGGAACACCGCCTTTCGCTTAAAATCATAACATAAACCTCAGAAATAATCAAGTTTATAGAATTGATGTTAAAAAGTTGCGCTTGGGATTTCGTGCCACGAAAGCCCTGCTTGTTGGGGAAGTCTCCACTCCGTTCCGGTCGGCGCAAAGCCGAGGTCCACCGGACCTCGTGCGCCCCCAATCCCCTTAGAACGCTGCCTGCAGCA
>ERZ838839.2488-NODE-2488-length-13979-cov-2.222350_pt1 | contig 13979 bp, 13 predicted proteins | sample MGYA00519909_ERZ838839 | MGnify/ENA primary metagenome ERZ838839 (study PRJEB31850, sample SAMEA3708843) | human gut metagenome | biome: human gut; feature: human-associated habitat; material: faeces | place: China | collected 2014 ... | reverse complement strand
GACCGCCTACGCCCGGACTGAGGGGTACGTTCCTGTGACCTCCATGGCCCAGGATTCAGCGGAATACCAGGACTATCTTTCCAGGGCCGGGGAGGATGACGATGATTTTTATAAAATAAAGATCCAGGCATCCAGGCTGCTCCTATCCAACACCGGAAATACCTTTGTAACTCCTGTGTTCAACGGCTCTGCCTCTCTCCGGGACGCAGCGGGCCAGCTCATCGAAAACGTGACCAAATCTGTCCGGCGGAAGGAGACCGTGGACGATGCCTACATGGACCGTCTTTTTGACGATGTGGCCAGCCTTTACCATCTGGATGAGGTGAAGGCCCAGACCTCTGGAAAGACCGATCTGGGTCCTCTGCCCTGGACCGCCAGGGTCCTCATCGGCGGCCTTATACTTTCCTGGGCACTGATCCTTCTCTGGGCCTTCCGGGATATCTTGAAAAAGAGAACACAAAATCATTGATTTTCCCGTTTTTTCAGCTATAATAGGTGGTTGGGAAATATTGTATTAAAAGGAGAGCTGATTATGAAAAAAATCACAGTAACCGCAATCGCACTTTCCATGGCTATGGCCATGACCGGCTGTTCCGGAAACAGCACCGAAACCACAGCTGCCAGCGAGGCTGAGACCACAGCCGCCGAGACTTCTGCTGCTGAGACATCTGCCGCTGAAACCTCCGCTGCCGAAACGTCTGCCGCTGAGGCCGGAGAGGTTTCTGTCATGAGCTATGAGGAGTACATGGCCGCCGAGCTGGATTCCAAGGTTGTCATCGAGGCTTCCGTACAGGCAAAGCAGTCCTGGTGGGAGGACAAGGCCACCGTTTATGCCCAGGACGAGGACGGCGCATACTTCCTTTATAACATGGCCTGCTCCAAAGAGGACTATGAAAAATTAGTTCCCGGCGCAACGATCCAGGTAACCGGCTATAAGACCGAGTGGTCCGGCGAGGTGGAGATCATTGATGCCACCTTCGAATTTGTGGACGGTGAATTCATCGCTGAGCCCTTTGACGCCACAGAGCTTCTGGGCAAGGACGAGCTCATCGACCACCAGAACCAGCTGGCCACCTTTAAGGGACTGACTGTGGAGCCCGCAGGAAAGGATGCGGACGGCAATGACGTCGCTTTCCTTTACAACTGGGATGGAAGCGGCTCTGAAGGCGACGATCTTTACTTTAACGTTTCCTATAACGGCCAGACCTATTCCTTTGTTGTGGAGTCCTACCTCTGCGATGCTTCTTCTGATGTATATGCCGCTGTAAAGGCCCTGGAGATCGGCCAGACCATCGACGCCGAGGGCTTCCTTTACTGGTATGAGGGCGTAAACCCGCACATCACTTCAGTGACCGTTGCAGAATAAAAAGCGGAAGGGGCCAGTCCCCTCCCTTTTGCCAGGAACCTAAAAAAGACCGGTACGCTCCCGGGCAGCCTCATGCCCCGGAAGGTACCGGTCTTTTTTTCCTATCGTTCGATATACTGGATGGCCACGCACCCGGGGCCGCCCTGGGCCACGAATACAGGGCTTAGATCCATCATCCGGATCTCGATCCCCTTAAATTCTGCTTCGATCATCTCACGGATGGCTCCGGCTTCTTTGGGAGCCGCCGCATGGACGATATAAAGGAGATACCGCCCATCGATCCCTTTTTTCTTCATATGGTCCATGATTCCGGACACAGCCGCTGACATGGTACGCTTCACAAAAAATTTATCCAGACGGGTGCCGTCCTCCGTCAGCCGCATCACCGGCTTCAGCTTAAGGACTGAACCCAGGGCCGCCGCCACAGGCGTCAGCCTCCCTCCGCGCTTTAAAAATCCAAAGTCCTGGGGGATCAGAAAAGATTCCGTCTTTTCCGCTGCACTCTTTAACCATTCCAGGATCTCGGGGATCCCCTTCCCCTCCTCCTTCATCCTCTGGGCCTTTTCCACCATATACCTGTGGGGGCCGCAAAGGGTCCGGCTGTTGAACACGGTGATCCTGTCCCGGCTTTCCACCATATCCCTGGCGCTTAAGGCACCATGATACGTCCCTGAAAGACCGGCGGCGACACAGATATTCAAAACATCCGCATCCTGATATTTCTCATAGACCTCCACAACATCCCCGATGGGAGGCTGGGAGGACCTGGGAATCTCTCCCTTTCCAATACGCCCGTAGAACTCTTCCATATCGATCTGTAAATCCCGACCATCCATATCTCCCACGCTGACACACAGGGGGATCACGTCAAATCCGGCCGCCTTCGTCTCTTCTTCTGTATAGAGCACAGAAGAATCCGTCACTATCTGTACCACGACAAAACCCTCCACTTTTTGATGTGGTTTTCAAAACCACTTTTTATAGTTTGCAATATATGTCGTGATTTGTCAATAGCTTGGTTCTAAAATCTTTATAAATTTGTATCAATCCAGCCGCGCGCAGCTCTGGACAGGAAAATTCGCTGAGCGCCTGCCTTCATAAGAGTTTTTCTGTTCGGAGCTCCATAGGGATGATGCCCTTACGGAAACAGAACGTATTTCTCGATCCGGCCATCCATCTCATACCAGATCCCGTACCAGAGATCCTCCAGATCCGGTCCGTCCGCTGCCAGAAAGCCGCAGATGATGCTGTCCGTTTCCGGGATCTCCACCGGGCCGTATACCAGATGGTTCCCCGGGATCTCCGCTATTTTTTCCTCCACCTGCTGCCGGTACTCCTCTGCCAAGGGGGCATCCCGGAATACGCCGGAGCCACTTTGCTCCAGAAACAGCTCCGTCATATCCTCCGGAAGAGGCTCCACGGTCCCGCCATCCTCCAGATACCAGAAGATCCGGCTATCTCCGCCCTCCTTATATGCCTCCGTCACCACAAGAGCCGAATCGCGGCCCCCCACGACCTCTGTATACTGATCGCCCTGGACGACGATGGGGCCTGCCTCCTCCAGGGTAAAGGCCGCGGCCAGCTCAGATTTCCCATTGGCCTTCAGAAGGAAGGACAGGTACCCGAAGCTGCCGTGGAGAGAGATCTTTCCGCCGCTGACCCAGTCCAGCTCCGCCGCCGCACCATAGGCCTCTTTTTTCGCCTTCTCCAGATCCAGGACTGCCGCCGGGATTTTCTCCTCCCCGTCTCCTTCCCCAACCTTTCCCGCCAGGAAAATGGAGGTGGGACCGTCCGCTCCCCCAATGATGCTGAAGGACTCTGCGGTCTGCCCGTCTCCTGTCTTTCCTGCCAGGAAGATCGAGGTGGGACCGTCCGCTCCCCCGATGATGCTGACAGCGTCCTGGGGCTTCCCGTCCGGAGCCATGAGAAAGAATCCCGCTGCCAGGGCCGCCAGGAGCAGAGCCAGGGCAGTCATCCAGGAGCCCGGCTTCCTGTAATTTAAAATATGCCGGATCCGTTCCCTGGCGCTGCTTTCCCCAAAGGCCAGGGGAATAAGCAGGGCGCTCCTCTCCTCCTCAAACCGGAGCAGAGCCAGGGAATAGGGCTTTCTGCTTTCCTCGCCCAGCCATTCCATCACCTTCTCATCACAGGCCATCTCCACATCCCGGCAATACAGGAGGAAGGCGGCCCATGCCAGTGGATTGAACCAGTGGATGACCAGGACTCCAAAAACAAATACCTTTGTCACATGGTCGTACCGGAGCCTGTGGGCCTGTTCGTGGGCCAGGATCAGCTCCCTTTCCCCTTTCCGCTCTTCACCAGAGCAGGCAGACGGAAGGAGGACCCTGGGCTTCCAGATCCCCAGCACCATGGGCATCTGGATCCGGTCCGTGATATATACGCGTTCCAGCCGCTTCCCCCTCACCGTACACTGGGCCTCCTCCGCCGGGACTGCATCAGAGATCCGCCGCTTCAGCAGCCCATACCGGAAAAGCCCTGTCAGAAGAAGGACTGCCATTCCGCCCAGCCACAGCCACTGGAACGCGAAAGCATAGATCTGCACCGGATCCGCAGATGCCAGAGGAGCTGGCTCCAGAAGCTGCCAGAGAAGTTCATTGACAGCCGAATCCACCGGCTCCAGTCCTGTGGACAGCTGGAGGACCGTGCCCGTGCCGGGCCTTCCATCCACCTCCACAGCCACCTGCCGGAGCGGTTCCGCCGCCGGAAACAGACCGGAAGCCGACGGGACCGGAATGAAAAACAGCAGCCTTCCAAAGGCAGCCAGCCACAAAAGGCACACATATTTTTTAGGAAACCGCTTCATCCCCAGGCGAAGCACCAGGACAGCCAGGATCACAGCGGCTCCCGTCAGGCTTCTGTTTAAAAGCTCCGTCATCGTACCTACGTCAAACAGGCTCATACGCTCCCTCCCTTCTCTTCCCTATGTTCCTCCTCAGACGCGCCGTCCCCGGGAACGGCTTCCTCGATAAGGCGGTGCAGCTCCCTGGCCTCCTCAGCTGTCAGCCTGCGTCCAGTCAGAAATGCATTGAGAAAGGCCGGAAGAGAACCGCCAAAGCTTCTTTCGATCAGCTGGCTGCTCTCCGCCCTCTGTACCTGCTCCCGGCCAATCAAGGACGTGACCGTGGCATCCTCGTTCTTTACAAAGCCCTTGGCCTCCAGCTTCTTTAAAACCGTATAGCAGGTGGATTTTTTCCACTCCAGCCGCTCTCTGGCCATTTTCGCCAGCTCCGTGGACCGCACCGGCTCCGCCTCCCAGATCAGATCCATAAACCGGTATTCGCTTTCATACAATTTCAGATCTGTCATAAATTCCCTCCTTATATCGGTCTATTGTAATAGTCCTCTTGTATTTTAAGTCTATCACCATAGACCTATTTGTGCAAGAAGAGAAATCTTACAGTTTTATGAACGAAAAAAGGCCGCTGCAAAGGGCAGGTTCATGACCCGCTTTTTGCAGCAGCCTCCAGGCTCCCCTATTCTGTGACCACCAGATAACATGCTTCTCCATAAAAGCCCCTGGCATCTCCCCGGCCGCTGTCCCACTCTGCCAGGATCTCATACATCCGGTCGGGCCTGAGCTCCAGCAGCTCCCCTGCTTCCAGGACCGTTTCCAAAACAGGCTCTGCATCCGCTTTCCCCATGTCGGCCCTGGAGTATTCCTTTATATTCATCCGGTCGGGAACCACTGTACAGGATACTGTATATAAAACGCCTTCCATTCCCTGGTGCTGCGTAAGCTCCAGCGGCTCCTGCTGTGGAAACACCTCCGTGGAAGCGGCTCCGCAGGCCGTGATCCCCTGCATTTCTCCGCCGGCTCCGCGTTTACAGTGCCATGTATAATTTCCCGGCTCCAGCCGAAGCTCTGCCAGGGTGGAGGAAAGAGAATCCTGGAGCCTCAGGACCGGCGGCTCCTGTAACGCCTGGACCGGAAGCTCAAATTCGGCCGTCAACCCGTACTCTGTAAAGTCCCCGGGCCCCCGGAAATCCATGACCGGCTTCACCAGCCGGTACCGCCCCGGCTCCAATGTTCCGTAAAGCGCTTCCCAGTCTGCCTTCCACTCCACCGGCTGGTTTTCCGGCATGGAATAGGCAATACTATGAAAGGCCCACTGGCCATCTCTATATGGAACCGGCTCCCAGTCTGTGCCGTTCCAGACCTCCAGACTGTATTCCTCCCCAAATTCCATGTTGAACTCCGTGTGGTTCACCAGAGAAACCGTGATCCCTGTTTCTGTAACGTCCGTGATCTCCATGGTCACTCCCGGGAGGGGACCAGTCTCCGACTCTGCCCGGATCGTCTCCCCGGCGCCAGCATCCCCGGATTCCCCGGCGCTGGGATTTTCTGTTCCCTGGTGTTCAGACGCCCCGGTTCCCGAAGTTCCGGTGTTTTTTGTCTCAGCATTTTCTTCTGCCTCAAAGAGCGCAAAGCCCCTGTCATATTTTACATACAATTTTTTCGGTTCTTCCGGATCATAATAAATTTCCTGCCCTGGCTCCAGGTGGGTGCCGCAGAAATCCTCCGCAGGCCATTCCAAATTATTGACGGAAGCTACATTCCCCAAAAACTGCCAGCCGTCCTCCCTGGGAAGATTAAAGCCAGTGGCATTGTACAAATACAGGGATCCATCATAAAAAACAGAGATCCGCTGTACCTCTTCAGAAGCATATCCGGTGGGAGCAGGGGTATCTGGTTCTGATGCTGTCCCGGCAGGTGTCCGACATCCTGACAGAAGCAGACAGGAAAGTCCAAAAAACATAAACATCCTTTTTATCACAATATCGCCGCCTTTCTTTTTAATCAAAGGCCTTTAATGGTTTCCCCTGCGGTTCTGCGATCCTTTCATAAAACCAGTTCCATCCAGATCCATGTTCTGGCTTTTTTCATAGACCGCACCTCCTCCATTTTAAGACCGGGACATCAGATACTCTGCAATGTAATGATATGCCAGCACAGCAAAAGCAGGCATAATACAAATGTATGTCAGGACATTGCCGACCGTAAAATTGTAAGTGTTGGATACCTCGCCGTACTCCAGCAGGTACCTGCAAAGCAGCCCGGCAATCGTTAGGATAATTGATAGAAGGTAAACCCGTTTTTCTTTTTTTGCCCCATAAACTCTGGCAAACCCCAGACCGATCACTCCATAGGACACCACCAGAAAATAAATTTTTGAAAAATCCAGAGGGGAAACCGGGCTTAGGACCGGGAAAACAAAGCAGCCGGCAAATACCACATAGCCCAACAAAAATATCTTTACGGCACACGGGTATTTATTCTTGTATCTGGCACCGGCATTTCCCAGGGTAAAAGCCCCGGCCATTACCAGCACAAATGCGATCATCAGAAAGATCCACATATCATCACCCCTTCCTGTGTCCAGACAAACATGCACCGTTCTCTGTATATTTGTATTGTATCATAAAGTCATACCTGAATCCTTTATTTATTCTTACAATATGAAAACAGTATCATTTACAGCCTGTTTTCCCTGCCTGTCCCGTACCATTTCTGACGCGGGTATCTGTCCTGGATATCTTTCCAGGAACGAAACCGTTGACTCTTTCCCAGACGTGGCATATTACAGTCTTAGCAAGGAAACCGGACCCTGTTCCACAGCTAAAGCGCCCCCCCAGAGAGACCAATCTCTGGGGGCTCTTTTCGGGTTCGCTGTCTTTATCATTTTGTTCTAACCAATCGCGAATATAATAACCAGTTACGCTTGCAGTAACCGAAGCAAGAAATCAGATCCTGTATTTCAATGTTTTTAGGATTGCCACGCCAAACATGCCAGATGGGGTTTTCTGCGAAACAGGCGGCTGATTGAAAACAGTTTTCCCATTCTTCACCCCTGTCACGGCACATTGTTTTTTTTCAGCAGGAAAAAGAAAGACCACGGCCAGCCAGTTTTTCCCGGCTGTCCGTGGTCTTTCCAACATTCCTACGCCTCGTCCACCGCCCTGGCGATGTCCGTCCTGTAATATTTGTTGGCAAAGGAGATCTCCTCCACTGCCTTATATGCGTTTTCTCTGGCTTCCTTCACAGTGGCTCCGTTGGCAGTCACGCCCAGTACCCGGCCGCCGTTGGTGACGATCTGGCCCTGGCCGTTGAACTTCGTACCGGAGTGGAATACATAGTAATCCTCTTTATCTCTGAACTTCTCCAGGCCGTCGATCACAAATCCCTTCTCATAAGAAACGGGATATCCGTCGGAGGCCAGGATCACGCAGACGGTGGCCCGGTCGTTATCGAATTTCAGATCGATCTGGTCCAGGGTCCCGTCAATGCAGGCCTCAAATACATCCACAATGTCGTTTTCCAGTCTGGGCAGCACCACCTGGGCCTCCGGATCTCCGAAGCGGGCATTGTATTCCAGTACCTTGGGGCCGTCTTCCGTCAGCATCAGGCCGAAGAAGATCACGCCCTTAAAAGGACGGCCTTCGGCCTTCATGGCGTCCACCGTGGGCTGGTAAATATGCTCCTGACAGTAGGCGTCCACCTCCTTCGTATAGAAGGGGCTGGGGGAATAGTTTCCCATACCGCCGGTGTTTAATCCCTGGTCTCCGTCCTTGGCCCGCTTGTGATCCTGGGCGGAGCTCATGATCTTCACCGTATTTCCATCCACAAAGGAAAGGACGGAAACCTCGCGGCCCGTCATAAATTCTTCGACCACGATCTCGTTTCCCGCAGAGCCGAACTTTTTATCCATCATCAGCTCACGGACTCCGGCCCTGGCCTCAGAAAGGTCCTGACAGATCAGCACGCCCTTTCCCAGGGCCAGTCCGTCGGCCTTTAATACAATGGGCATTTTTGCAGTCTCCAGGTATGCCAGCGCCGCCTCCGGATCCGTAAAGGTCTCATAGGCCGCCGTTGGGATCCCGTATTTTTTCATGAGGTTTTTGGAGAACGCCTTGGAACCCTCCAGAATGGCCGCTGCCTTGTTGGGGCCGAATACCCGCAGTCCAGCCTCCTGGAAGGCGTCCACGATACCGCCCACCAAGGGATCGTCCATGCCGATCACCGTCAGATCGATCTCCTTTTCTTTGGCAAAGGCCACCAGCTTTTCAAACTCCATGGGCTTGATATCCACGCACTCCGCCACCTGGGAGATCCCGGCGTTTCCCGGTGCGCAGTAGATCTTATCCACCCGGCGGCTCTGGGCCGTCTTCCAGGCAATGGCGTGCTCTCTTCCGCCGCTTCCTACGATCAGAACTTTCATTTTCCTCTCCTCCTGTAAACAAGGGCTGCGATCTTTCTATATCTGTCCGTTAGCGATCATATCAATGGCTCTTGGGAGGATCACCCACTCGGCCTCCTCCATGACCCGCCGCTGCAAAAGCTCCGGCGTATCCCCCGGCTTTACCTCCACCGCCTTCTGTAAAAGGATGGGGCCGGAATCCATGCCCTCGTCCACAAAATGGACAGTGGCTCCTGTGATCTTCACGCCCCTGGCCAGGGCGGCCTCATGGACCTTTAACCCATAATAGCCCACGCCGCAGAAGGACGGGATCAGGGACGGATGGATATTGATGATCTTATTCCTGTATTTTGCGATCATGGCCTCCGGGATCTTTACCAGGAAGCCTGCCAGGACCACCAGATCCAGGTCATAGGAATCCACCTTTGCCACCAGGGCCTCGTTAAAGGAAGCCCGGTCCGGAAAATCCTTCGGGGAGATGCACTCCGCCGGGATTCCATGGTTCCTGGCCCGCTCCAGGGCGTATGCACCCGGGTTATTGCTGATGACAGCCGCAACCTCTGCATTGGTGATCCTTCCCTGGTCCATGGCATCCAGGATGGCCTGGAGATTGGTCCCTCCTCCGGAAACCAGCACCCCGACTCTTAGCATAAGGTCACTCCCTTTTCGCCTGCCTCAATGGAACCGATGATATACGGCGTATCACCTGCTGCCCTCATGGCCTCCATGGCCTTTTCAGCGTCAGCCGGATCCACGGCAACGATCATGCCGATTCCCATATTAAAGGTATTGTACATCATCTGCTCCTCGATCTGGCCCTTTTTCTGCATCATTCCGAAAATAGGCGGTACAGGATAGCTGTCCTTTCTGATCACAGCATGAACGCCGTCCTTTAACATACGGGGAACGTTCTCATAAAAGCCGCCGCCTGTGATGTGGCTGCATGCCTTTACGGTCACGCCGGCATTTTTCACGTTCTTTAATGCTTTTACATAGATCCTGGTGGGAGCCAGCAGGGTCTCTCCCAGGGTCTTTCCCAGCTCATCGTAATATGTATCCAGACCTTCCCGGTCCATTTCCTTCTCAAACACCTTTCTCACCAGAGAGAAGCCATTGGAATGAACGCCTGTGGAGGCCATGCCGATGAGAACGTCTCCGGCAGCCAGGTTCTCGCCTGTGATCATTTCCTTCTTATCGCAGACGCCCACAGCAAAACCGGCCAGATCGTACTCGTCCTCTGCCATGAGGCCCGGATGCTCCGCAGTCTCTCCGCCGATTAGGGCAGCTTCCGACTGGAGGCAGCCCTCGGCCACGCCCTTAACGATATCCGCGATCTTTTCCGGATAGTTCTTGCCGCATGCGATATAATCCAGGAAGAATAAGGGCTCGCCGCCTGCACAGGCAATGTCGTTGACGCACATGGCAACGGCATCGATGCCGATGGTATCGTGCTTATCCATGATCATGGAAAGCTTCACCTTGGTTCCGCAGCCGTCGGTACCGGAAAGCAGCACCGGCTCCTCCATCTCTTTGATCTTTGCCAGGGAAAAGGCGCCGGAAAAGCCTCCGAGACCGCCTAAAACCTCTTCACGCATGGTCTTCTTCACATGCGCCTTCATTAATTCCACAGACTTATAACCAGCTTCAATATCTACTCCGGCTTTCTTGTAATCCATACTTTCCTCCTAAAATCCAGGGTTTTCGTTTGTGTTTCCGTTTTGTGCGCCTTATTTCTTCATGGATGCCAGATACTCTTTGTATCCGGTCTTGTCTAGTTTCTCCGCTTTTCCTACGACTTCGTTTTTCATCTTTTCAGAGTATGCCTTTAACCGGGAAAGGAGCTCCGGATCAGAGGCAGCCAGGATCTTCGCTGCCAGGATCCCTGCGTTCTTTCCTCCGTTGATGGCAACCGTGGCCACCGGGATGCCGGAAGGCATCTGGACAATGGAATAAAGGGAGTCCACGCCGCCCAGATCAGACGTCTTCATGGGGATGCCGATGACCGGCATGGGGAACAGGGCCGCGCACATGCCCGGTAAATGGGCCGCCTTCCCGGCTCCGGCGATGATCACCTTTACTCCCCGCTCCTCGGCGGTCTTTGCATAGTCAAAGAAAATATCCGGCTCCCTGTGGGCGGAAATTATGGTCATTTCAAAATCGATCCCCATCTCTTCAAGGAAGTCTGCGGCCTGGGCCATTACCGGCATATCCGAATCGCTTCCCATTACAATGCTTACTTTTGCCATTGTCAACACTCCTTCATAGGTAGATGATTATTAATAAGTAATTCTAATAAAAGCTAGTAAGATGAATCATTCTTCTTATGAATCATAATACTAGCTTTTTATTTACCTGTCAAGTGCCTGGTTCAACTCTTCTGTTCCCGGGAGCACAAAACGGCCATCCTTTATGATGGAGACCCGGGTTCCGCCAGGCTCCACGACGGTGATGCTGCCCAGCTCCTTATAGGGGATGGTGATGTCCTTATGGACACCGAAATATGCCCGGGAAACATCCTCCTTCCTTAAAATGGAGATCTCGTTGTCCCTGGCAGTCATCTCCTTGCCGTCGGGGTTGTACATGGGGCTGTCCTCGGACCAGCTGTAACAGGTGTCTCCCACAGCAAAATGGGGGCCCATTTTCTCCACGATCAGGATCGGCAGCCGGTCTGTGATCCCGAACCGCTCGGCCATGGCGTAAGCCGTAGTATTGGTGCCGATGGCAAATTCTCCCATGGGAAGGGTCTCATGCTGGTTCATGATCTCCTGGACCACCAGCTTTCTTCCTGCCTCGGCGGCTTCCTTTTTTTCCTGCTCTCCGGCCAGGGGCAAAAGCGCCTCCAGGAAGTTGCCGCAGGATACGGAGGTCACCCGCCCTTCCTTAAATTCCATGGTCAGATCTTTAAACTGGATGCCGCTGATATAAACGCTTCCCACATGCAGGAGCCCTTCCGTTCCGGAAAGCCTCGGAGATGTAAACACCTCTCCCAGAGGGATATTTACATCAGCCACGCAGTTTTCAAACCGGGTCTGGGAGGCCGGATCAGAAAGCTCCGCCAGATCGATGCGGAGATTCGTCCGGTTCTTTCCGTTTCCCAGGACCTCCACGTACTCTGCCCGGTCCAGGGCGTCAATGATGTGCTGCTGGATCTTCTGATATTTTACGTAATCCAGGGTATTGATGTCGATGGTCTCCTTAAAGATCTCCTCAAAGTCCGGTCCAATGGAAGGCAGCGGGAAGGCGATGATCGTAAAGCTGGTCTCGTCGCCCGGGATATACTGGTTCACCACCGGCATGGACAGATTCCTGTATTCCAGGAACAGCCTCTGCTGCTTTTCTGTGAAGGACCATGCCTCTTCCTTATTGACAGGAGAAAAGCTGTCCTCTCCAAAGATCTCCACCACAGCCGGTCCGGCATATTCTGCGGCTTCCTTTTTGTACTGCTCATAGGCAGTCTTTAAAACGGAGAGCTTCCGGTCCCGGAACGCTTTGTCATAATAAACGGCGCTGTCATACCTGTGGTCATAGTCATACTGCTTATTGGGAGAAGAGGAGGTGTATCCCGCTCTTCCTGCCGGGTTTTTATTGACGCTGTCCACGGCCGCCCGCATGAAGATCACAGAAAGCCCATGGGCCTCAAAATTTTTCACAGCCTGGCGGATCATCCGCTCGAATCCCAGGGGGTAACGGATCAGCACAGTCTTTTTCTTTGAAAGATCGCGGCCCATGACGGCAACTCCTCGGATATACCCGTCGGTATACGTATCCGCCATGCAGCGGATGGTCTCCTCCGGAAGACGGTTCAGGAAACCGGCTGTCTGGAGCTCCTGCTCTGAAACATACTCGCCGAACCGGTACAGGTAGGACAGATCAGAAAGATCGCTTTCCATGATGATCTTCTTTGCAAAGTCCAGGGACGGGTCCAGGCATTCCCGGATCCTGTATGTTAAGGTCACGTCGCAGTAATCGCTGACGCACCAGTACAGGACGTCCTTCACTTCCCTTTCTGTGGGAACGCCTTCCTCGAACAGATTATAGATCTCGATCAAGGCCTCGTTTCCGATGACCATTTCCAACATCCGTCCCTCAAAGGCGTAGGCGATATCGCCCCGGATCTCGGCGTACAGGAAGCAGAGCAGCCTTCCCAGCTCCTTTCCCAGCCGGCTCACCGCCCAGGCCGGATTTCCGTAGCTCGTCTCATACTGGTCCCCCCGGATATCCTCATAGAGCTTTTCATTGAGCTCCTTAAGCTCCTCTCCGGTCCAGGAACCAAAGGTTCCTTCCTCCACTGCCTCCATGACTCTGCCGCAGAGCCCGATAAACCGGGACATGGCCGTAAAAAAATCCCTGTACGGCTCCGTTACTGTCTGCTCCTCCTGAAATTTAAGGATCCGCGCCATGGAAAGCTCATACCGCTCTCTGATCAGCTGCTGTTCCATTTTTCCCTCCATTTTCCGCCCTGCCCGGCTCCAGGCCGGACCGGCTTCCCATTCTTTTACGATATACCCGTTTACAGGGCTATAAAGATCACCGCCAGCCACAGGACCACCAGGATCCCTGCGGCTATGAGGCTGGCCTTTGCCAGTATATAATTCTTTTCCTTCTCTAAAAAAGAAAAGATCCCATAGACCAGGGATGAGGCCGCTGTCAGGATGCTGCAGAATCCCAGCGCGGCCGCCACCAGCGGCGCATTCCCCCCGGTCACATACCCCAGGGCCAGGGCGGCGGCTCCAAAGAGAAGGGAAACCGCCGCCAGCCCCGCTGCCACAAGGCTGGCCTTTGCCAGGGGCTTTTTTATATACGATACTTTATTTCCGATACGCTGCACTATATCTTCTCCATATCTTTCTGGCTCCGCAGAAGGTCAGATACCCTGCCAGAGCTCCGATGGTATTTAAAAGCAGGTCGTCCACGTCAAAGCTTCCCACCCGGAATGCCAGCTGGGTCGTCTCGATACAGAGGCTGAACACCGCTCCCAGAAGGGTCGTGGTGTACCAGCGGTCCACCCGGCTCCAGATCTCCGGAAGGAAGAACCCAAATGGCATGAACGCCGCCATGTTTCCGACAATATTTAAAAATACGGCTCTCCAGCCCAGCACATCCGCATGGGTCAGAAAGCGCCTGATCTCCTTTAACGGGGTCAGATTATAGCTGTAACCGGCCCGGATGCCGGGAGTCCGCCCCATCTCCTCCGCAAAAAACAAAAAATACGTCAGCAGCACCAGATACAGGACAAAAAACAGGAAGCCCAGCTTCCGGTGCCTTTCATTCTTAATAAAAAAATCCACGTTTTATTCCAAACAGACCCTGGGCCTGATACTTTCTATATTATTGCTTCCATCTGACAATTTCCGATTTGTCCCTTTTTGCACAGATAAGATGCCGTCCTCAGGACA
>ERZ838839.2485-NODE-2485-length-13988-cov-22.117706_pt1 | contig 13988 bp, 10 predicted proteins | sample MGYA00519909_ERZ838839 | MGnify/ENA primary metagenome ERZ838839 (study PRJEB31850, sample SAMEA3708843) | human gut metagenome | biome: human gut; feature: human-associated habitat; material: faeces | place: China | collected 2014 ... | reverse complement strand
GGTGCAGGGAGGATAAGCACTCTGTCTGCTAATGGTTTAATGTTCATAGTTACTTGTTATATTTTAGTTATACATTTAATTGTAGATGTTATCCACCGTCTTTCAGGCGGAACGCTAAAGTTATTGCGAAAAGCGTGCCAAAGTAAATAAATGATTCTTTGTCAGAAATTGACTGACAAAATGACTGACAACTTGTACTGTATGGCAAAAAAGTATATTTGTCACCTACTTTTTAAACAAAACAAAAGGATTATTCCTTATAATGATGTATATTCGTAAACGAACCATCAAATGCACTGTATAAATAATATGAATAGAATAGCATCCGGCCTCATCATTGCCTCTTGCGTCTTCTACTCCTGCACTTCGCGTACAGGGGAGATTCCTCCTGTACATGAACAACAACAGACAGATTCGCTGTCGCAAAATACAATAACTCAACCCGAGGTTAAACCTGTTGAAAAGAAACTCACAGCAGAGCAAATACAAATCACCAAAGATTTATTGTATGACCAATATACATTGGAAGACACCTATCCTTATAAAGACACTATCCGGCAATTTCAATGGGACAAAATCAAAGAACGGCTGGCTTTGCTTGAAAATATACAGTTGCAGCCTTCCACTTGGGCAATTCTCCAGAATTACAAAAATAGAAATGGAGAAGCACCGCTTGTGAAGAATTTCAAAAGAAACGCTTACGGACGGGTGGCGGATACTCTCGGCATAGAACGTTACCAATCCGTTCCGCTTTATTTGTTGACCGACACATTAGTGCCCGAACGATACGGGCAGGATGGAGAACTAACCCGTTTTATCGAAGATGGGGAAAAATTCATAACAGCAGAGCCAATGTTTACCGGAGATGAATGGATGATTCCTAAAAAGTATGTCAAAGTAATCGGAGATACGATTGTTTTCAACAAAGCTGTTTTCGTAGACCGCCACAATCAGAATATCGCTGCTCTCGAACGTAGCGGAGAAGGGCAATGGATGGTTCGTAGCATGAATCCTTCCACTACGGGACGCCACCTGCCGCCGTATGCACAGGAAACTCCTTTAGGAATGTTTGTATTACAGGAAAAGAAAGCGAAGATGGTATTTCTAAAAGACGGTTCGAAAGAGACAGGAGGTTATGCTCCTTATGCGAGTCGTTTCACGGATGGAGCCTATATTCACGGAGTACCGGTCAATGCTCCCCGCAAGACACAGATAGAATATAGTCCGTCGTTAGGAACGACACCGCGTTCGCACATGTGCGTACGAAATGCAACTTCCCATGCCAAATTCATTTATGATTGGGCGCCTGTAAATGAAACTATTATTTTTGTATTGGAATAAACGTTGAACAAACATACACCACTATTCCCGAATCGCTACTACCTATCGTCCAAAGTATAACTAGAAAAGTTCTTTTCTATAAGGTGAGAACTTGCTTTTCTCTTGGGGAAAAGTTACTTTCCCCTTACCTCAAACTATAACCGCAAGTTCCGGTTATAAAACTGAAAGCTTCAGTTATGTAATCAAAACTTCCAGTTATATAATCAGAACCTTCGGTTATAGTTTACCTTATGCCCTAAACTAGTTTTCTCCCTATGCAAAAGAAGTTTGCATAGGAGGGGAAAGAACTTTTCTATACGTACTTGAGGGGAAAGATAAAGAGGTCTGAACTTTTCAGTCCAGACCTCCCAGTATAGAAAAGGATTTCTCCATCCCGTATTACCTTAATCAATTATGTGTGAAACTCTCTTTTATTTATCTTCAGTCTTACCCAACCCATACCTTGCTCTTGTTATATTCTGAACAAGTTCTCTCTGCACACTTTCCAATGCGTTTATTTCTTTCTGCAACAACTCCAAAGCAGAACCTTTCTGCAATAAATAAGACCGTTCAGCATATTTTATATAAGAAGTCGGAATCTCCTGCTTCTTTTCTTTATAATGGGCAATCACATACCGCAAAGCTTCCGCCCGATATTTGCTGATCGCTTTCCGTTCGGCATAATACAAATCTTTATAAGGATTTTCTTCACTTCTCAATTTCTTCCAGAATGCAGAAAAAGCAGTCGATACAGCATCCTTCTCCTCTTTGGTTACTGCTTCTTTCTGCTTCTTTGTCAGATCCTTATATTCCTTATATGTATTTAGAAACTTATCCAATTCATCTTTACTGGCTTCATGCGCCAGTCGGTAAGTTTCCAAAGAAGCAGGCCGTTCATATTCGACAACTGTTTGTAAATAAGGCAAGTCGTTCCAGCTTATATATTTATTGTTTGCTTCACAATAATCTGCATAAGCCGCCGCAAGCTGCCAACTATATTCTTTTGTCTTCTGATTCAAATCCTCATTGATAGCGGACAAGTTCTTTTCCATCTCTTGCAAGTCCTGCGCTGACACCGTTTGCATACTTCCCCATCCGGAGAGAAACAAACAAAGAATACTCCATAATATAGTTTTCATAATTAGATAATTTAAATTTTCTCCAAAGTTATTATTTCTCTACAGAATTCCAAACGATATTACAGATTTGCTATATATTTCCACAATGGAGCAGCATTCAGCGCTTGCATAATTTCGTTCTTATCAAGCAGGCTTCTCACCTCTTCCAATGTAAGCAGATGTACACTGATATCTTCAGTAGCTTCCAGATGCTGATGGTCTATCAGTTCCACGTCTGTAGCAAGAAAGCAATAAGTCAGATTGGTATGAGTGCTCGGATTAGCGGAAATCACCATATATTCCTGCCAGTTTCCTTTTCCGTAGCCTGTTTCCTCCCACAATTCACGTTGGGCGGATACTAACGGTGAAGCGTCTTCCTTCTCACAGACACCGGCACAAAGTTCATAACAAGTTCGTTCAATTCCCGGACGGTACTGGCGGACAAAAACAAATTTACCATCTTTTGTAATGGCAATCGTATTTACCCAGTCGGGATACTCAAGGATATAATATTCGGGGATATGGTTACCGTTGGGAAGCAACATATCTTCGCAACGCACAGTCAGCCACGGACGGCGAAATAGATATTTACTACTCACCGTTTTCCAGGCTCTATTCTTTTCTTCCATAAGGTCTGTTTTTTCTTCCGGCAAAAATACAAATTTCCCCCGGGTTATCCTACCTTTCGGTTGCTTGTTTTTATTCGTCTGTGTCGATACAAGTGATCTCTATCCCTTGTATCTGCTCCAGATATTTTTTGGTAGAGCTTACCAAAGAACTTCCCATGTAGAATAAAAACAGCAGGCTGATAATAACCATCAATGCGCCAATCATGGCAAAACGACTACGTTGCTCGAAAATACTGCTATTCATAACTCTGCCTCCTCTAAGTTTTTTTGTCCACCACAAAGATAACACGCGAGGGCTACAAAAAAGTTACAAGAATGTTTCAAAAAACTTAAATATTGAAATTCTGTTCGTATCTTTGCACCAACTAACAACCTCTTTATTACAATATGGCATTTACGAATAATATTATGATTGTCCGGCATAAATTGCTGGCAGACCTCGTTAAACTCTGGAAAAACGACGAATTAGTGGAAAAGATAGACCGGCTCCCGATTGAGTTGAGTCCACGAAAATCAAAACCCCTAGGACGGTGTTGCGTACATAAAGAACGCGCAGTGTGGAGGTACAAGACTTTTCCTCTGATGGGACTGGATATGACAGACGAACACGACGAAGTTACCCCGCTTTCCGAATATGCGCGATTGGCATTGAGCCGCCCCGAACCGGACAAGGAAAATATTATGTGCGTCATCGATGAGGCCTGTTCTTCCTGTGTACAGATCAATTATGAAATAACCAACCTTTGTCGCGGATGCGTGGCACGTAGCTGTTACATGAATTGCCCCAAAGATGCGATACGTTTCAAGAAAAACGGTCAGGCAATGATTGACCATGACACATGTGTCAGTTGCGGTATTTGTCACAAGAGTTGTCCTTATCACGCTATTGTATATATTCCCGTGCCTTGTGAAGAGGCTTGCCCGGTAAAAGCTATCAGCAAAGATGAACACGGCATAGAACACATTGATGAAAGCAAGTGTATCTACTGCGGAAAATGCATGAATGCTTGTCCGTTCGGCGCTATCTTCGAAATCTCGCAAACATTCGATGTATTGCAACGCATCCGTAAAGGAGAAAAGATGGTTGCCATCGTTGCTCCGTCTATTCTGGGACAGTTTAAGACTTCTATCGGACAGGTGTACGGTGCTTTCAAAGAAATAGGATTTACAGATGTGATCGAAGTGGCTGAAGGCGCTATGGCAACCACCAGCAATGAAGCACACGAGTTACTGGAGAAATTGGAAGAGGGACAGAAATTTATGACTACTTCCTGTTGCCCTTCTTATATCGAACTGGTTGAGAAACATATTCCGGATATGAAACCATACGTTTCTACCACCGGATCACCGATGTACTACGCCGCACGGATTGCCAAAGAGAAGCATCCGGATGCTAAGGTTGTGTTTGTCGGTCCTTGTGTGGCTAAACGCAAAGAGGTACGTCGTGACGAAGCGGTGGATTACATTCTGACGTTTGAAGAAATCGGTTCGATTCTCGACGGGTTGGGTATTGAACTGGAACAGGTACAGGAGTTCTCTGTATTACATACGTCTGTTCGCGAAGCACATGGATTTGCACAGGCAGGTGGTGTGATGGGAGCTGTCAAAGCTTATCTGAAAGAGGAAGCGGATAAAATCAATGCAATACAAGTGTCGGACATCAATAAAAAGAATATCGCTCTGTTGCGTGCCTGCGCCAAAACAGGAAAGGCTGCGGGACAGTTTATTGAAGTAATGGCATGCGAAGGTGGATGTATCACCGGGCCAAGTACGCATAATGATATTGTTTCGGGACGTCGCCAATTGGCACAAGAGCTGCTCAAACGAAAAGAGAGCTATGAAACAATGGATCGATAAACTACGGCAGGAAAGAACACTTAGCCCGGAAGAGCTCCGGCAACTGTTGACCGGATGTGACGCAGAAACCCTGCGTTACATCAATAAACAGGCGCAGGAAGTCGCTCTCCGCCACTTCGGAAATAAGATTTATATCCGTGGACTGATTGAAGTCAGCAATTGCTGCCGGAACAACTGTTATTACTGTGGTATCCGAAAAGGAAATCCCAATATCGAACGTTACCGATTGAACCTGGAAAGTATACTGGATTGTTGCCAACAAGGATATAAATTAGGTTTCCGCACTTTCGTGCTGCAAGGAGGAGAAGATCCCGCACTGACAGACGATCGGATAGAAATGACTGTTGCCCGTATCAGGCAGAATTATCCGGATTGTGCCATTACACTGTCGCTCGGAGAAAAGTCGCGTGATGCATACGAACGTTTCTTCCGTGCCGGAGCCAACCGTTATCTGTTACGTCACGAAACATATAATGAGTCGCATTATCGGCAACTGCATCCGGCAGAAATGTCTGGCAAACAGCGCCTGCAATGTTTAGCGGATTTGAAAGACATCGGCTATCAGACAGGAACCGGAATTATGGTCGGCAGCCCAGGGCAAACAGTAGAACATATCATCGAGGATATCTTGTTCATTGAAAAGCTACAGCCGGAAATGATCGGCATCGGTCCTTTCCTACCCCATCATGATACGCCTTTTGCCCAATATCCCAGCGGAACGGTGGAACGGACGATTCTTCTATTATCGATCTTCCGTTTGATGCATCCATCCGCATTGATTCCGGCAACAACGGCTCTCGCCACTCTTATCCCTGATGGCAGAGAGCGGGGTATATTGGCTGGTGCAAATGTGGTTATGCCCAACCTGTCTCCCCGGGAGGAACGGAAAAAATATGAATTATACAATGACAAAGCTTCACTCGGAGCGGAATCCGCCGAAGGACTGGCTACCTTACAAAAGCAGTTGAATACCATCGGTTATGAGATATCTACCGAAAGAGGCGACTTTAAGTTCACCACAGATTACACGGATTCACACAGATTAAAATTTAATTCGAAATAAATCTGTGTGAATCCGTGTAATCTGTGGTGAAAAAACAAAGAATATTATGATATACCAAAAAGATTCATCCAAAGCAGAAGAGTTTATCCATCACGAAGAAATTTTGGATACGCTGGAATATGCACAGAACAATAAGGATAATCGTATCCTGATTGAACAACTGATTGAAAAGGCAGCGTTGTGCAAGGGACTGACACACCGGGAAGCGGCTATTCTGCTGGAGTGTAACCAACCTGACCTGATAGAACGTATCTTTCATCTCGCTAAAGAAATTAAACAGAAGTTTTACGGTAACCGTATCGTCATGTTCGCACCGCTTTATTTATCTAATCATTGCGTAAACGGTTGCGTATATTGTCCGTATCATGCCAAAAACAAGACTATTGCACGCAAGAAACTGACACAGGAAGAAATCCGCCGGGAGGTAATTGCTTTGCAGGATATGGGACATAAGCGACTGGCTCTTGAAGCCGGTGAGCATCCGTCACTGAACCCGATAGAATATATTCTGGAATCTATTCAGACGATTTATAGTATCAAGCATAAAAATGGAGCTATCCGCCGGGTAAACGTAAATATCGCAGCCACTACGGTAGAAAATTATCGCCGATTGAAAGAAGCGGGTATCGGCACGTATATCTTATTCCAAGAGACTTATCACAAAGATAACTACGAAGCTCTCCATCCCACCGGACCTAAAAGCAATTACGCTTATCACACCGAAGCGATGGACCGCGCGATGGAAGGAGGAATCGATGATGTAGGCATTGGCGTCCTTTTCGGTTTGAATACTTATCGGTATGATTTTATCGGATTATTAATGCATGCCGAACATTTGGAAGCCAAATTCGGTGTAGGGCCGCATACAATCAGTGTGCCGCGCATCTGTTCGGCAGATGACATCGATGCGGGAGATTTCCCGAACGCTATTTCGGATGAGATATTCAGCAAGATTGTAGCTGTTATCCGAATTGCCGTTCCTTATACAGGAATGATTATTTCTACACGTGAATCGCAAGAATCACGCAAGAAAGTGCTCGAATTGGGTATTTCACAAATCAGTGGCGGTTCGCGTACCAGTGTAGGCGGATATGCTGAAACGGAATTACCCGATCATAATTCTGCCCAATTTGATGTGAGCGACACCCGGACATTAGACGAAGTGGTCAACTGGTTGCTCGAACTCGGATATATCCCCAGCTTCTGTACAGCCTGTTACCGGGAAGGACGGACGGGAGACCGTTTCATGTCATTAGTGAAATCCGGTCAGATAGCAAACTGTTGCGGACCGAATGCCCTAATGACTCTGAAAGAGTATCTGGAAGATTATGCTTCAGAAGATACGCGACAGAAAGGATTGGAACTGATTCTAAAAGAAACGGAACGAATCCCCAATCCCAAAATCAGGGAAATAGCTATCCGGAATCTCAAAGCAATAGCTGCAGGACAAAGAGACTTTAGATTTTAAATAATACATTGATGTGCTAACATATCAATCTGCCAATTAGCAGCGTACGAATGATAAATGATTCAATTATTTCATTCTTCAATTGATACATTAGCAGACCAGCACATTGAAAAATTAGTAATTATGAGCTTAACAGATACTCCAAATGCTAACAGACTTCATATCGCCCTTTTCGGTAGACGGAATAGTGGTAAATCTTCCCTTATCAATGCGTTGACAGGACAGGACATCGCGCTCGTTTCAAATACTCCCGGAACGACTACCGACCTTGTGTCTAAAGCAATGGAGATTCAAGGTATTGGTCCTTGTCTTTTTATAGATACTCCGGGATTCGATGACGAAGGAGAGCTTGGAGAACTCCGTATCAGCCGGACTTTAAAGGCTATTGAGAAAACGGATATTGCATTGTTATTATGTGAAGACACTACCTTTTCTCATGAAAAAGAGATACTGGCGCTATTGAAAGAGAAGAATATCCCTGTCATTCCGGTATTGAATAAAATAGATATACGAGAGAATAGCGATCATTTAGCTACATATATCGAGGAACAATGCAAAATACGTCCATTGCTTATCAGTGCCAAAGAAAAGATAGGAATCGAACTGATCCGGCAAGCCATCCTCGAAAAATTACCTTCGGACTTCGGTCAACAAAGTATCACCAGGGAACTTGTTACAGAGAATGACCTTGTACTTTTAGTAATGCCACAGGATATCCAAGCTCCCAAAGGCAGACTGATCTTACCACAAGTACAAACCATTCGTGAATTGTTAGACAAAAAATGCCTCGTAGTAACTTGCACCACTGATAAGTTTTCTGTAACCCTGCAAGCCCTTGCCCGTCCTCCGAAGTTAATCATCACCGATTCACAAGTTTTCAAAGCAATTTATGAACAGAAACCAAAGGAAAGTGAACTGACTTCTTTTTCTGTACTTTTCGCAGGTTATAAGGGTGATATTCACTATTATGTAGAAAGTGCAGCTGTCATCGAAAGACTGACGGAATCGTCACGTGTACTGATAGCGGAAGCTTGTACGCACGCTCCCCTTTCAGAAGATATAGGAAGAGTGAAACTTCCTCGTTTGTTACGGAAATGGATTGGAGAGAATCTGCAAATTGATATGGTAGCAGGAACCGACTTTCCACAAGATCTGACTCCTTACTCTTTAGTTATCCATTGCGGAGCATGTATGTTTAACCGTAAATACGTACTTAGTCGCATCGAACGTGCGCGGGAGCAGCACATTCCTATGACGAACTATGGAGTAGCAATTGCTTTCCTCAATGGAATACTAGATCAAATAAAATATTAAAAAAAGAAATCTTCTCTTTTTTATTTTGAAGCGAACCCCAAAAGTTCTTTATCTAACTTTTGGGGTTCGCTTCATTTTTATGTTAAGACGACCTCTTTATATTAACTAATTATGATGACATACTTAGTTCTAATATCTCCGCTTATTTCTTCACAATAGCAATCAGTTCGTCTGCTGAAACAAGGTTCTGTTCTCCAGTCTCCATATTCTTCAACATCACTTTGCCTTCGTTCATTTCATTCTCACCGACAATAGCTACAAACGGAATATTCTTCGCATTGGCATAACTCATTTGTTTCTTCATCTTGGCTGCATCCGGGAAGATCTCGGCACGAATATTGGCAGCACGTACCTTAGCCAAAATTCCCATAGAGTATGCAGCTTCCTTTTCGCCGAAGTTGATAAACAGAAGTTCTGTTCCGTTTACAGCTTCTTTCGGGTAAAGTTCGAGCTGGTTCAGGACATCGAAGATACGGTCTGCACCAAAAGAGATACCCACTCCGGACACTCCTGCCATACCGAATACTCCGGTCAGATTATCATAACGGCCACCACCAGTGATACTGCCAATCTGTACATCCAGTGCTTTCACTTCAAAGATAGCTCCTGTATAATAGTTCAGTCCACGAGCTAAAGTAAGATCAAGCTCTATTTCATTCTTCAAGCCCATTGTTTCCAATGTATTCAGAATAAATTCACTCTCTTCCACTCCCTTCAGCCCTACTTCACTGGCTGATAACACATTCTTCAGTGTTGCCAATTTCTCTGCATTCGTACCACTAAGAAGAATGATCGGTTGCAACTTGGCAATAGCCTCATCACTGATTCCCTTCTCTTTCAGTTCGGCATTTACATTATCCAGACCAATTTTATCCAGTTTGTCAATTGCTACGGTAATATCTACAATCTTATCCGATTCGCCTATAATTTCAGCAATACCGGAAAGAATCTTGCGGTTGTTAATCTTAATACATACACGAATATTGAAACGACTAAAAACGGTATCGACAATCTGCATCAGTTCCACTTCGTTCAATAACGAATCGCTTCCTACAACATCGGCATCACATTGATAAAATTCGCGATAACGTCCTTTCTGCGGGCGGTCGGCACGCCATACCGGTTGAATCTGATAGCGTTTGAACGGGAAAGTGATCTCATCACGATGCATCACTACATAACGGGCAAAAGGCACTGTCAAGTCGTAACGCAAACCTTTCTCACAGAATTTGCTTGCCAGTTTGGCAGCATTACGGCTTAACAATTCTTCGTCAGTAATCCCGGAGAAGTAATCTCCAGAGTTCTGAATCTTAAAGAGTAGTTTATCTCCCTCATCGCCGTACTTTCCCATCAATGTAGAAAGCATCTCCATCGAAGGAGTCTCTATCTGCTGGAATCCATACAAATGATATACGTCACGAATCGTATTGAATATATAATTACGCTTCGCCATTTCTACCGGCGAAAAGTCACGAGTTCCTTTAGGAATACTTGGTTTTGCTGCCATAATATTACTGTTTATAATTTTAATTGCGCAAATTTACTGCAAATTTCCGAGCAATACTTACATATATTTGAAAAAATCACCCGTATTGTGTCCATCCCCTATCAATATCGTAAAGAAACACTCAAGTAAGACCCTAAACAATACAAAAAATCCTCCATAGTCTTCGGAAAGACTGCGGAGAATCTTTTTATATTCTATGGAGAGAAGTTAATAAACGTACTTTTCTCCCTTTTTCATTTCTTAGTCTCTTCTACCCATGAAGATCATGATGTAGTATACCAATGTAGCCAGTGAGCCTAATGCAGCAACTACATACGTATAAGCAGCAGAACGAAGAGCATCTTCAGCCTGTGCATGATTGTACGAATTAGTAATGCCGGATGAACTCAACCAGACCAACGCACGTTTACTTGCATTGATTTCCACCGGCAGCGTGATAAAGCTGAACAATGTAGTCATAGCAAACAGGATAATACCTGCCAGCAATAACTGCGGGAAACTCTCTATCAGCAAGATACCACCCAACAATACCCACGTCATAATGGAAGAGGCAAAGTTTACCACCGGAACCAGCGCACTACGCATTTTCAGCGGAGCATACATGCGTGCATGTTGTACAGCGTGTCCACATTCATGAGCTGCTACGGCAGCTGCCATTATACTGTTACTTTCATACACCCCTTCACTCAAATTCACCGTTTTGTTAGTAGGATTGTAGTGGTCGGTCAACCGTCCCGGCGTATGCGTAACCTGTACGTCATAAATTCCATTGTCATGCAACATTTTTAAAGCAACGTCGCGTCCTGTCATTCCGTTTCCTGTAGGAATCTTAGAGTACTTCTTGAATTTGTTTTGCAAATTCATCTGTACCAACCAACTTACAACAGCGATTCCTATAAATAATACCCAATAAGACATCATATACTTTTCAATTTTAATTATTACTCTATATCTTTATAAACAAATTGTTTGCCAAAAATAAGGGGAAACGTTCAATGTCAGAATAGTTTCCCCTTGCTTTTATGAAGAATTAGCTAAAAATTAGTCAATTGTCAGTTCTACCACATAGTCAATATCTTTCGGAACCTCGGCGAATTCGAGCAAAACACCGGCTTTCGTCTTTGTGAAACGAACCGGAGACTGGTCTTTAAACAAGACTGCCTTCTTGACCTTCTTATCTGTCAACGGCAGGAACAAAGCCGCATCTTTCAGGTCAAGAATATGCACATAGAGCTTATTTCCTTTTTGTGTTGTCACTCCCCAATCGTGTGGAGCAACTGCACCGCTTCGTGTTCCATAAATCGTTTCACCATATTGTTTCATCCACTCTCCCATCTCTGCCAAGCGTTGTACAGCTACCGCAGGAAGCTCTCCATCGGGTTGAGGACCAATATTCATCAAAAGATTGGCATTCTTACCGGCTGCCTTCACCAGATAGTGAATCAATGTCTTTGTAGATTTATAATTCTGGTCGGTAATCTTATATCCCCACATACCATTCATTGTTTCGCAAGTTTCCAACGGCAGGCGACTAACCTCCTGTCCGGAAAGCCCCGAAGCATTTTCACCGGGCAGATCGCGTTCGAAAATCTGAATATCTTCCCCGTCAAAAGGCGTTTGATGATGATTGTTACCCACCAAGCAGCCCGGTTGGAGTTTGTGAATCAGAGCATACTGTTCCGGTAATTCCCAGTTAAAAGTTTTGGGCTGATCCCACCATCCGTCAAACCAAATAGCACCTATCGGGCCGTAATTCGTCAGCAATTCTGTCAACTGGTTATTCATAAATTGATAATAACTTTTCCAATCTCCTTTCGAGTTCAAGCGACCTGTGCCCTGTCCTGTACGTCCCCAGGGATAGTCCTCGCGCGCCCAGTCAAGATGTGAATAATAAAAATGGAGCTTGATGCCCTGCTTGGCACAGGCTGCTGCCAGCTCTTTCACAATATCTCTTTTAAAAGGAGTAGCTTTGACTACGTTATAATCCGAATACTTAGTGTCAAACATAGAAAAACCTTCATGATGACGGGTAGTAAAACAGATATATTTGGCTCCTGAAGCTTTAATAGCCTCCACCCATTTATCCGCATCAAACTTGGAAGGATAAAATCCGCCTGCCAGTTTGGCATACTCTTTATAATTCAGATTATTGTTTGTCATAGTCCACTCACCGGTAGCGAGCATAGCGTATAGCCCCCAATGAAGAAAAATACCAAACTTATTGTCCTGAAATTCCTGCCGTGCTTTCAGATTCTCTTCGGTAGGCTGATAGGAAGATTGCGCAAATACTCCCAAGTTCATTACGAACAACAAAAGGAAAGTTATAAAACGTGTTTTCATAAGGCATACATTATTTTTTGTGTGTTTAGGATAGACTATACAAAGGATTGAACAAGAAAGGCGGAGTTTTTCTTCAATCTCCGCCTTTCCTCCATATAATAAATCAATTGTTATTCTTCAGTATAACGTTCGATGGTCTGTGCTCTGTCCGGTCCTACAGATACAATCTTGATTTCTACACCAAGCTGTTCTTCCAGGAAAGTCAGGTAAGCATTGAATTCTTCCGGGAATTCATCTTCGCTCTGCATCTTGGTCATATCTGTCTGCCAGCCCGGAAGCTCTGCATATACAGGTTCTACGCCTTCTGTGATGTCATACGGGAAGTAGTCGATCTCTTCACCGTTCACTTTGTAAGCAACGCACGCTTTGATTGTTTCGAAAGTATCGAGTACATCGCTCTTCATCATAATCAATTTCGTAACTCCGTTTATCATAACGGAATACTTCAACGCTACCAGGTCGATCCATCCGCAACGACGTTTACGACCGGTTACAGAACCGAATTCATGTCCCAACGTACACATCTTGTCGCCTGTTTCGTCAAACAGTTCTGATGGGAACGGACCTGCTCCTACACGAGTACAGTATGCCTTGAAGATACCATATACTTCACCGATACGGTTAGGTGCCACTCCAAGTCCGGTGCAGGCTCCCGCACATACGGTATTGGAAGAAGTCACAAACGGATATGAACCGAAATCAATATCAAGCATAGTACCCTGTGCTCCTTCACAAAGCACGCTCTTACCATCCTTCAACAGGTTATTCACTTCATGTTCGCTATCTACGAAATGGAATTGTTTCAGGTATTCGATACCTTCCAACCATGCTTTTTCCAGTTCAGTAAGATCGTATTCATAATTCAAGCTCTTCAGAATTTGTTCGTGACGAGCTTTCGCAGCAGCATACTTCTGGTCGAAGTTATGAAGAATATCACCTACACGAACACCGTTACGGCTCACTTTATCCGTGTAAGTAGGACCGATACCCTTACCGGTAGTTCCTACTTTAGCATCACCTTTGGCTGCTTCGTATGCAGCATCCAGAATACGGTGTGTCGGAAGAATAAGATGAGCTTTCTTTGAAATGTGCAAACGTTCTTTCAGCGGATGACCCGATGCTTCAAGTGCTTCTGCCTCTGCTTTAAACAATGCCGGATCAAGTACCACACCATTACCGATGATGTTTACCTTGTTTCCTTGAAAAATACCGGAAGGAATAGAGCGAAGCACATATTTCTGTCCTTCAAACTCAAGCGTGTGACCGGCATTCGGGCCGCCCTGAAAACGAGCAACCACATCATACTTAGGTGTTAAAACGTCGACTACTTTTCCTTTACCTTCGTCGCCCCATTGTAATCCTAATAGAACAT
>ERZ838839.2480-NODE-2480-length-14008-cov-3.479897_pt1 | contig 14008 bp, 10 predicted proteins | sample MGYA00519909_ERZ838839 | MGnify/ENA primary metagenome ERZ838839 (study PRJEB31850, sample SAMEA3708843) | human gut metagenome | biome: human gut; feature: human-associated habitat; material: faeces | place: China | collected 2014 ... | reverse complement strand
TTGCATTGGCTGTGTCAGCTTCAACTAAAACACCAATCTTTCCGCCTGCATGGATGTAGGAAGCAACAAAACCATTCTCTTCTGTTACTTTCTCAAAACGGCGGATGTTCATGTTCTCACCGATGATAGAGATCTGGGAAGACAGAGCCTCTTTTACAGTCAGAGTAGTGTCTTTTGCCCACTTTTCAGCCATGAAGCTGTCCATATCAGCTGCAGAAGAAGCCAGTGCCTGAGCAGCTACATCTGCTACGTATGCCTGGAACTTAGCGTTCTTAGCAACGAAGTCTGTTTCAGCATTTACTTCTACTACTACAGCAGTCTTCTCATCAGCGGACATTGCAGTATCAACGATACCCTCAGCTGCAATACGTCCAGCCTTCTTAGCTGCACCTGCAAGTCCTTTTTCTCTTAAGAACTCTACAGCCTTTTCCATATCACCGTCAGTAGCTGCAAGAGCCTTCTTGCAGTCCATCATTCCGGCACCGGTTGTTTCTCTTAACTCTTTTACCATTGCTGCGGTTACTGCCATTTTGTCATCCTCCAAATATTAATTTAAAGTTTTTTGATTACGCTTCTGTGCTCTCTGCTGCGAAATCAGCTGGAACTTCGATCTCCATTGCGCCTTCTAAAACTTCACCCTGCTTTGCTTCGATAACAGCGTCAGCCATCTTGGAAACGATCAGCTTAACGGCTCTGATAGCGTCATCGTTGCCTGGGATCACATAATCAAGTTCTTCTGGATCACAGTTAGTATCTACGATACCGATCAGCGGAATACCCAGAGTATGAGCTTCCTGTACGCAGATGTGCTCTTTCTTAGGATCTACGATGAAGATTGCGTCTGGGAGCTTCTTCATATCCTTGATACCGCCCAGGTTCTTCTCTAACTTATCCCATTCTTTCTTTAACTCGATAACTTCCTTCTTAGGAAGAACATCGAAAGTACCGTCCTGAGACATAGCCTCGATCTCTTTCAGTCTTGCAATACGGCTCTGGATGGTCTTGAAGTTGGTCAGCATACCACCTAACCATCTCTCGTTTACATAGTACATACCGCAACGCTCTGCTTCAGACTTGATAGCTTCCTGAGCCTGCTTCTTGGTACCTACGAACAGAATGTTTCCGCCCTCAGCTGCGATGTCAGATACAGCCTTGTAAGCCTCATCTACTTTACCTACAGACTTCTGTAAGTCGATGATGTAGATGCCATTTCTCTCTGTGTAGATGTATGGAGCCATCTTAGGGTTCCATCTTCTTGTCTGGTGACCGAAGTGTACACCAGCTTCCAGTAACTGCTTCATTGAAATAACGCTCATGTTCTTTACCTCCGTTTGGTTTTTAGCCGGTTTATTGAGCTTAAACCGGTCGCATCCGCCTGCTTCTCATGCTTCCCGGAAGACCTGTTTTACAGGCACCTTTCCGTAGAATCCACAGACGTGTTTTTTATCAACTGTGTAACTATAACATAAAAAAGGACAGTCTGCAAGTGTTTTTTGCAAACTATCCTTATATTTTATTCTGATTATTCTGTTTTTACTGATCTGAAATATTTTTAACTTATTTCAAATTGGAATTAGAAGCCTTGATCGCCTTTAATTCGTCAAATACCACGTCATTCAGAACCTTAATGTAGGTTCCCTTCATACCGGAAGAACGTGACTCAATAACACCTGCGCTTTCAAATTTGCGCAGTGCATTGACAATAACGGAGCGGGTAATCCCTACACGGTCAGCAATCTTGCTTGCAACCAGGATGCCCTCATTTCCATCCAGTTCTTCAAAAATATGGATGATGGCTTCCAGTTCAGAGAAAGAAAGTGTGCTGATAGCAGATTTAACGATCTGTACCTTACGTGTCTCTTCTGCATTCTCTTCATTTACAGAACGCATCATCTCCAGGCCTACAACTGTAGTACCATATTCACTTAAGATAATGTCATCGATATCATACTGGCTGTCTGATTTGTAAATAAATAATGTTCCCAGTCTCTCACCTGCAATGTCGATAGGTGTAATGATCGCCTGGTATTTTTTAACATTCTCTTCTGCAAATCCAAGAGTTGCCAGGTTTACATTTTCCTTTGTAGACAATACACTGAGCAGACGTTCATTCAACATTTTATCTACATAACCGCCCACCTGATCTTCGATCAGCTCCTCAATCTCATCCACCCCAGGCCAGATACTTACACCAAGTACTTTGCCCTTCTTGCTGATAACAAGGATATTGGATAACAAAATTTCACTTAACACTTTGCAGATGTCATTGAAAACAACTTTATGGGAATTGTTGTTATGCAATAGCTTGTTGATTTTTCTTGTTTTGTCCAACAACTGAACGCTCATGACTGAAACCCTCCTTATCTCTAATGTACGTTCCACAAATATGCTTTACTAATAATTGAATTTTAGCACAATTTTTGTCCAATAACAATAGTTTTTTGAAGATTTCATGTTTTTCCGAAAACAAGAAGAAAAAATTTATTTCTGCTCTTCCGCCGGTTTATCCATACGGTATCCGCAGGTTTCATTTGCACAGAGAAGCTTATTTCCCTTCTCTACCATATAAGAACCGCACTTCGGACACTTTTCAGTGGAAGGCTTCTGCCAGGACATAAAATCACAGTCCGGATTTGCCTCGCAGCCATAGTACAGACGACCTTTCTTGGTCTTCTTGCGCACTACTTCTTTTCCGCATTTAGGACAAGGTACACCAATCTTTTCCAGATATGGTTTTGTGTTTTTGCATTCCGGAAATCCGGGGCATGCAAGGAATTTTCCATGAGGACCGTATTTTACTACCATGTTGCGGCCACACAGATCACATACCTCATCTGTCACCTCATCTTCGATCTTTACAGACTCCAGTTCCTTCTGGGCAATATTTACTGCCTCATCCAGATCCGGATAGAAGTTACGGATAATAGTCTTCCATGCAACTGTACCATCTGCAACACGGTCTAACAGTGTTTCCATGTTTGCAGTAAAACTTAAGTCCACGATACTTGGGAAGGACTTTTTCATAATACGGTTTACGACCTCTCCCAGTTCTGTTACATAAAGGTTTTTATTTTCCTTTGCCACATAACGTCTTGCAATAATGGTAGTGATCGTAGGTGCATAGGTACTTGGACGTCCGATCCCCTGCTCTTCCATTGCCTTTACTAAAGATGCCTCTGTATAATGTGCAGGTGGCTGTGTAAAGTGCTGGCTTGGCTGAAGATCTGCCAGTTTTAACTCCATTCCGCTTTCAATGGCTCCGATCACCTGTTTTTTCTCTTCTTCATCATCAGAAGCTACATAAACAGACATGAAACCGTCAAAGGAAAGACGGGATGCAGAAGTTGTAAACATATGTTTTCCGGCACGGATCTTTACAGAAGTAGTCTCATATACAGCAGGAGCCATACGGCTGGCTGTAAAACGCTTCCAGATCAGCTGATACAGACGGAAAAGATCTCTTGGAAGAGACTCCTTTACCATAACCGGTGTCAGTGTAATGTCAGTAGGACGGATGGCTTCATGTGCATCCTGGATCTTTCCTGTATTCTTTGCAGAAGCTTCTCCTGCTGCTGCGTAATTTTCGCCATAATGTTCTTTCACAAAAGAACGTGCTGCTGCATCTGCCTCATCTGCTACACGGGTAGAATCTGTACGCAGATAGGTGATCAGACCGATGGTTCCATGACCCTTTACCTCAACACCTTCATACAGCTGCTGGGCAATACGCATGGTCTTCTGGGTAGAGAAGTTTAATGCCTTGGAAGCTTCCTGCTGTAAGGTACTGGTTGTAAATGGGATGGGCGCCTTTTTGATACGCTCTCCCTTCTTTACCTCGTCTGCCACATAGCTGACACCTTCCAAATCTTTTAAGATCACATCCAGTTCTTCTTTACTGTGGATCGCAGACTTGCTTCCCTTTGCGCCTTCCTCATTTGCCAGGCCGTAGTACTTGGCATCCAGAGGCTTTTTGCTTCCTGCTACATTTAACATAGCATCCAGATTCCAGTATTCCTCCGGGATAAATGCATTGATCTCATCTTCTCTGTCACAGATCATACGAAGGGCTACAGACTGGACACGGCCTGCACTTAAACCTCTTTTTACTTTTGCCCAGAGAAGCGGACTGATACGGTAACCAACCATACGGTCTAACATACGTCTGGTCTGCTGTGCATTGACCAGATTGATATCCAGATCTCTTGGAGACTTTAAAGACGCTTTTACAGCATTTTTTGTGATTTCATTAAAACTGATACGATATACCTGTTTATTTTTAAGCTCATCCAGTTTCAGGGCTTTCATCAGATGCCAGGAGATTGCCTCTCCCTCACGGTCAGGGTCCGTTGCCAGATAGATCTTATCTGCCTTTTTTACTTCTTTGCGAAGCTTTGCAAGCACATCTCCCTTTCCTCTGATCGTAATATATTTTGGTTCATAGTCGTGTTCCGGATCAAAGCCCAGCTGGCTCTTTGGAAGGTCTCTTACATGACCGCCGGATGCATCTACTTCATAATTGCTTCCCAAAAATTTTTTTATAGTCTTCACTTTTGCAGGTGACTCTACGATTACCAGATGATTCGCCATTGTAAACTCCTTATTCCTGTTCCTATATTTATGCGCCATATCCCCAATCATCAAATCCTCCCGGAAGCTTTCACGGGAGTGTCCTATTAGACAGATATGCATCCGGAAACCGTGACAGTCCTTTAAAATAATCTTTTTGTATAATAAAGTCCTGCTGTCCTCACAGCATATCCACCCAGTTCTAATTCCAAAAGTGCATCCATGGACTGACTTACTGACAATCCTGTCCTCAATGCTATTTCCTCTATATGACGCGGTTCGAAATCCAAGCAACTATACACCATTTTTTCTTTCTTTGCAAGTCCCTTCTGCTTTTTTTCAGAAAGCTTTTCTTTTTCTTTTACAAAAATTCCCAGATTTTCCAGTACCGTTTCCGGCGAAAAAAGGACCTGGGCCCCTTCTGAGATCAACTGATTACAGCCTGTACTTAAAGCGTCTGTGATCCGTCCCGGAAGTGCATAGATCTCCTTTCCCTGCTCTAAACCTGCCTGGGCAGTAATAAGGGATCCACTTTTTTCTTTTGCTTCTATCACCAGAATAACATCTGACAATCCACTGATGATCCGGTTGCGAACAGGAAAGTTTCTGGGAACAGGAGGAGTTTTTAAACTGTACTCTGAGATCAGTCCTCCATGAAAAGGAATGCTCTCATACAGTTCATAGTTACTTCTGGGATAGCACTGATCTACACCACAGCCAAGGACTGCATAAGTCTTACCTCCCCCAGCTAAAGCACCCTCATGACCTGCGCCGTCAATTCCCAGTGCCATACCGCTGATGACCTGCACACCGGCAGCTGCCAGTTCCCGTCCCATATAGTCAGCAGTCTCTCTTCCATAGGCAGTACAGTTTCTGGCCCCGATCACAGCCGCTGTAGCCCTGTCCTCTGCGGGAAGTTCTCCTTTTATATAAAGCCCCATGGGATAGTCGTATACAGAATACAGTCTTTTAGGATAGTCTGCATCTAAAGGTGTAATAAAACGGATCCCCTTTTCACTTAGCCTGTAATATTCCTCTTCCAGTCTGGAAAATTCTCTTTTCCAGTTATCAAAACGATAGGCATTTTCTTCTTTTTTTAAAATTCCTTTTTTCCATAATTGTGTTCCTTCTATATAATATGCTTCTCTGAAACTGCCTGCCAGCTCTCCGATCCGACGTATCTGCAAAGCCCCTGCTTCCGGCAGATGACAAAGCCAGTACAAAGATACTTTTTCTAATGCTTCTGCCCCCATATCCGTTCCTCCAATGCACGATAGCCAAAGGCTTCTGATAAATGTTCTTTCTGTATCCATTCTTCTCCTGCCAGATCTGCAATGGTCCTGGCTGTTTTTAATACCCTGTGGTATCCTCTGGCACTTATCCCCCTTGCCTCATATACTTTTCTTGCAAACCGGCGCTCTGCTTCTTTTAACTGACAAAAACGCTGGATCTCCTTCTGGCCCATGCGGCTGTTGCTGTGGATATCCGTTCCCTGGAAGCGATAATTTTGTATCTTCACTGCCTTTTCCACCCGGCTGCGGATCGTAGCGGAGTCTTCATTTGCCATGGTCTGGTCTTCCAATTCCAAAAATGAAACCGGCGCTGCTTCCACACAGATATCAAAGCGTTCTAAGATCGGTCTTGAAAGCCGGTTTAAATAATTTTGTATCTGCATCGGTGTACAACTGCACCTGCTTCTGTCTGGAAAGAACCCGCAGGGACAGGGATTCATGGCTCCAAGGATCAGAAAGTCTGCCGGGAATTCGTAGCTTCCTGCTACACGGCTTACTGTAATACGGTGATCTTCCAAAGGTTCTCTTAAAGCCTCTATGGCCCCTTTGCTGAAATGAGGCAGTTCATCTAAAAACAGCACACCTCCGGAAGCAAGGGATAATTCCCCTGGTTTAGGCACTTTTCCGCCGCCTGTAAGGCCCTGGGGTGAAATCGTATGATGTGGACAGCGGAAAGGTCTTTGGGAAAGCAATGGCTGTCCCTTGGGAAGTAATCCGCAAAGACTGTAAATCTTTGATATTTCTATATTTTCTTCCCAGGAAAGAGCTGGCAGGATCGTAGGAATACGCTTTGCCACCATGGATTTTCCTGTTCCTGCGCTTCCGCACATCAAAAGCCCATGTCTTCCGGCTGCTGCTACTTCTGCAGCCCGGCGCAAAACACTCTGACCACATATTTCTTTAAAATCAAATAGATACTCTGGTTTAAAAGTCCGTCTGTTTATATTCCCAGATATTTCCAGATCCATATCTTCCCAGTTATCCTGTGATAAAACTTCCTGTAAATGACGAAGGGACTGTATCCCTATGATCTGTATCCCTTCTACCAGAGTTCCCTCTGATACATTCGCCACCGGTAAAAGGCACCGCCTAAATCCCATCTTTTTTGCAGCCGATACCAGGACCAGCACACCCCTTACAGGTTTGACACTGCCGTCTAATCCTAGCTCCCCGATCAGCAGGGCATCTTTTAGTTTTTCTGCTGATAACAGTTCAAACGCCCCTAAAACAGCGGCTGCAATAGGAAGATCAAAGACTGTTCCCTCCTTTCGTCTTCCGGCCGGTGACAGATTTACCGTTATTTTCTTTGCCGGAAGCTGAAAATCTGAATTTTTCAGCGCCGTCCTCACCCGTTCCTGAGCCTCTCTTACTTCCAGTGCCAGCTGCCCGGAAATAGAAAACCCAGGCAGTCCATTGGATACATCTGCTTCTACAGATACCAGAAATCCTTCCATTCCCCGGATCCCGGCACTGCTTATCTGTGTAAACATGCGCAACGCTCCCTTCTTTTGTTTTTTCGACAAATGGATACACTTTCCCCTGCCCTTCCCTGTTTATTTTGGGATTAAAATAGAATTAGTAAAAGTAAAAATAATAGATACTTTAGAATAATTAAAGATACCAGACGTATATATCACCTGAGGGTGACATCACCAGTGTATCCAACAAAAGAAGAAATTGCAAGCCTATTTTTACGAACTGCAACAAATCTGCAACAAATTTATCACTGAAACTCCGTCATAAGATCCCTGAACCGTAAAGGCAGGTGATTTCTCTGGCAGTTTGGATTTTTTCTCTCTTCAATAGCGATCGCTGTAAAAAAAGTCTTCCAAAGTTTGACCCAGTTTTCCTCTGTTCCTTCCCTTTGCAGGCGTTCCATCTCATCAGATGAAAGTTCAGCCAAAAGCCATTTTCTCCCTCTTTCATGTATTACTGCCTTTTTTCTTCCTATATCACAGATCAGCCAGTTTTCTTCTCCCAGCCGGTCTGCAAAATAAGGTGCGATCAGTTCTAACACATCATTTTTCGGCTGTATCTTTCCGGCAAGAAAGCCTCCCTCCATCTGCGAAAACCGCAAAAATTCAATAAACTGATGTTTTTCATTATACACACTGCGACACAGCTTAAATATCTCATGGACTGCAGGGATCTGCAGCTGGTCTGCGGCCGATGCCCCCCGCAAAAACAGCACTTTCAGATACCGGTACATTTTATCCGCCCGCAAAACATCCTCGCTGAGACTGGCCACATATAACTGCTCCTGAATATGGGAATTCAATCGCTGACGTACTGTCTCCAATACCTTTTTCCCTTTTTCTTCTGATGGACTGCATTCCCTGTATACAGCAAAAAGCTCTACATTTTGCCCACTGTTTTTTATCTCCAGCCGCAGTTCATCCTGTGGTATCTTACTGATTCCCGCATCATAGATACCACTTAAGATCCCTGTATAACCAGGTTCGCACAAAAAGATCGTCATGTTCGTTTCTCCTGTATTTTCTCATAACTGTCCAAAGGCAGCACTTCCCGCTGCTTCCTTTACCAGCTGATCCTTTAAAAGAGAGTTTTTCTCTTCTTCCAGATGCATATCATCAAACAGGGAAAGCTGCCTGTAGCTGTTCCTGTTTTCAATGTCCCATATCTTCCGTCTTTCATCTCCTATAAGGGCACTGGTTATATGATCTTCATCCAGGCTGCAGGAGACTTCCATTTTCCCGGAACAGGTGATAAAATAACGGGCTCTTTTTAAAACCACACCGATCCGTTTTAAGCCATCAAAATCCAGTTTTCCCTGTTTTCTGGCAGCAATGATCCGTCTGGCTGATTTTACGCCCACTCCCGGCACGCGAAGAAGCTGTTCATAAGAAGCTTTGTTTACTTCTACCGGGAACTCTTTCAGATTTTGCAGCGCCCAGTCGCATTTTGGATCCAGTAACAGGTTAAAATTCGGTTTCTTCTCGGAAAGAAGTTCCTCTGCCTTAAATCCGTAAAAACGTAAAAGCCAGTCAGCCTGATAAAGCCTGTGCTCCCTCAAAAGGGGCGGTCCCCCCGGAAGAGACGGCAGATGGCTGTCTTCATTAACCGGAACATAGGCAGAATAAAAAACACGCTTTAGTCCAAAATTGTGATAAAGGGCCTGTGTCACGGAAAGCATCTGAAAATCATTTTCCGGTGTAGCGCCTACGATCATCTGTGTACTCTGTCCTGCAGGCACAAAGGCTTTTGTCCCATAATGGCGCTCTTTTAATGCCAGTGCCGGACTGTCTGCTTTGCCAAAAGGCATAAGAAGATCTTTCCCTGTTAATTCAGGCTGTATCAGAGATGCTCCTCCTGCAAAACCAGCCCTGTCAGAAGGGAACATTTTCCTGTATCCCCTGTCATACCCTAACAGACGTCCGGACAAAGCAATCCCCTGCTGTACCTGACGCATAGGTGCAAGTATCTTTTCCCTTGTTTTTCCAGGTGCCAGTTCTCTTAATCCTGCAGCTGTAGGCAGTTCCAGATTGATACTCATACGGTCTGCCAGAAATCCGGTTTTCTCTACCAGTTCCCTGGAAGCTCCGGGAATGGATTTTACGTGGATATATCCATTAAAACAGTAAATATTGCGCAGCTTATAAAGGGTCTCATAGATCAGCTCCATGGTATGATCTGCAGTAGAAAGGATACCGGAACTTAAAAACAGTCCTTCAATATAATTTCTTCTGTAAAATTCCATCGTCAGCTGGCAGACTTCATCTGGAGTAAATGCAGTACGCACTGTATCATTGGTACAGCGGTTTACACAGTATTTACAGTCATAAATACACTGATTGGTAAAAAGGATCTTCAGCAGGGAAATACAGCGTCCGTCTGCTGCGAAACTGTGACAGATACCTGCCTCAGAAGAATTTCCCAGATGACCTTTCTTTCCACGGCGCTGTACACCACTGGATGTACATGCCACGTCATATTTTGCCGCATCTGTCAGTATTTTCAGTTTTTCCTGTATTGTAAGATTTTCCTGTATGATCAACTTCTCATCACCGCCCGAACATTTGTTTGTTTTCTTATTTTATCACATGGGTCAGAGAAATGCAATGGAAAAACCGAACATTTGTTCCTGCTTTTAGGTAAAAATATAGCAGCACAGAAAAGTTTCTCTGTACTGCCATATAAAGTGCTACGATCTATGAATGCTTAAAACTAATCTCTGTAGCCGTTTGGATTCATACTCTGCCATCTCCAGGAATCTGCACACATTTCTTCAATTCCCTTTTCTGCTACCCAGCCAAGTTCTTCCTTTGCCTTTGTACAGTCAGAATAGCAGGTAGCGATATCTCCGTCTCTGCGAGGCTGGATCTCATATTTTAAGGTCTTTCCGCAAGCCTTTTCATAGGCATGGAGTACATCTAAAACGCTGTATCCAACACCGGTTCCCAGGTTGTAGATGCTGACACCTTCTTTTGCTTCCAGCTTCTTCATGGCTTTTACATGACCCTTTGCCAGGTCTACTACATGGATATAATCTCTTACACCGGTTCCGTCCGGAGTATCATAATCATTTCCGAATACATTCAAATGATCCAGTTTTCCAATGGCAACCTGTGCGATATAAGGTACCAGGTTGTTTGGAATACCCTTAGGATCTTCACCGATCAGTCCGCTTTCATGAGCGCCGATTGGGTTAAAGTAACGCAGCAGCATTACATTCCATTCAGGATCTGCTGTATGCAGGTCAGTAAGGATCTGCTCTAACATTCCCTTGGTGCGTCCGTAAGGATTGGTGATCTCTCCCTTCGGGCACTTTTCTGTGATCGGGATCTGTGCCGGATCACCGTAAACAGTTGCAGAAGAACTGAATACAATATTTTTAACTCCGTGTTTTCTCATTTCATCACAGAGGATCAAAGTTCCGGTAATATTGTTGTTATAATATTCAAGAGGTTTATGTACAGATTCCCCAACTGCCTTTAAGCCTGCAAAATGGATAACTGCATAAATATCATTTTCTGTTAAAATCTTATCCATTAATTCTTTGTCTGCAATGTCACCTTTGTAGAATTTTAAAGTTTTACCTGTAATCTTTTCCACTCTCTTAAGTGATTCTTCGCAAGCATTGCTTAAGTTATCTATAACTACTACATCATATCCTGATTCCAATAATTCAACACAAGTATGACTTCCAATAAATCCTGCTCCACCTGTTACTAAAATAGTGCTCATTATTCTACCTCCATTATTTAGCTTTCGCTTTAATTTTTATTGTAACATTATTCATCAGTGTAGCGTTATCCGGCACTGCTACGTCCACATGTACCGTTGTTGTTCCTTCCTTAACTTTCCCCAAATCTGCACTGATGGCCATGTCATCTTTTGTTAATTGGCTGATTACTTCTTCCTCTCCCTGTAAAGTAACTTTAACCTTTTTTGTAACTAGCTGTACATCCAAGTCGCTGCTTAAGTCATTAAGAGATACTTCAGAAGCATCATATTCAAATGTTCTTGTGATAAGCTTCTTAATTAGAACCTTTACGGTTATAGTTGATTCTCCGCTAACGGACAATCCTTTTGGTAATTTGCCTGTTACATCTATATTCTGTGTCACATCACCTTTGGCATCTGACACATCTATATCATCCTGTATATCTAATGATTCAATGCTGTCAAGAGATTCTTCACTACCGTAAACTGTAATACTGTCACTTGAAAGAATCACATCATCCACAACATAACCATCTGCCGGCTTACCTAATGCATCTTTATTTATAGTTGAAATTGGAACCTGCTTTGCTCTTAAAACATTAACATTAACCCTTATCTTCTTATCTGATAATTCAATTTCATCTGATTTAATTTCTTTGTCGTTCTTATCATAAAGTATTACAGGACATTTTTTTGAAATATTAGTGTTTGTTCCATCCAAGCTACATCTTACTGCTACCTTTTTGATTTTGTCAATAATTGATGTTGGAGCTTTTACTGTAACTTCGTCTGTGGACATTGAGCTAAGCCCTGCCACATAGCCGTCAGCAACCTTTCCTGTATACTCAACAACCAAGTCTGTAAAATCTTTTTCTTCAACATTTTCCACATCTACCAGAATAGTCTGGGCTGACTGTTTTACAATTGTAATCTTTCTTCCCAGAGAAGCATTCTTAGTTGTTACATCAACAGGAATTGAGTTGACTTTTGACAATTCCTTTAAAGATGCAGTAGCCCTGAAATCTTCTGCTGATAAGTTACTTACAATTGATCTTTTGCCTGAAACAGTAATATTCAAGTACTGTTCAGACTTAACATTATATACCATATCTCTGCTGGTTATTGCACTTTCGTTTGTAACGGATATTGGAATATTTGATACAGTAATGGTTTTCTCCGGATCGTTAACATTAACAATTGCCAGCCACAAAACCAATGCTATTAATACTGCAAGAAATTTCAAACCAATATTATTTGTCAGAGACATCTTTAGTTTCGTTAACATCTTTTTCATTGCGTCCCCTTCCTTTCAAAAATCTTCTTGGTTTAACTTCCTCTTTATCCTGAGCCTTTATAAGCTCATTTTTCAGAATTGAAGCATCTGCGTATCTAATTAACTTGCCTTCTTTTGCAATGGAAATACTTCCTGTTTCTTCTGACACAATAACAACTATACAGTCTGAAACTTCACTAATTCCAAGTCCTGCTCTATGTCTTGTACCCAAATCCTTGCTTAAAGAAGAGCTGTCTGACAGTGGCAGATAACATGTTGCTGCCACTACCCTGTTTTCATCTATAATAACTGCACCATCGTGTAATGGTGTGTTTTTTTCAAAAATATTAATTAACAACTGGCTTGAAATACGTCCGTCTATCTTTATTCCTGTTTCAATAAACTGACCTAAATCGTGCTGCTGTCTTATAACAATTAAGGCTCCTGTTTTAGCCTTTGCCATCTCAAGAGTTGCTCTTGTTATTTCTTCAACTGATCTGTCGCTAAAATTAGATTCATTGTTGCCATTTTCAAATTTTAATACTTTGAAAATAACATTCTTTCTACCTAATTCTTCCAGAGCCCTTCTAAGTTCAGGCTGAAATATAATTACAAGTGCTATAATACCTGCACTTAATGTCTTGTTAAATATCCATAGCAGTGTTGTCAAATGAAATAAAGAAGCCACAAGCATAAAGATTACAAGCACAAAAATACCCTTTAATAATACCCATGCCCGGCTTTTTCTAAACCATAAGACCACATAGTAAATAGCTACAGACATTATAACTATTTCAACAATGTCACTTGCATAAATTTCCGGCACTGTTAAATATTTTTCTATAAAATTTGAAATATAATTTAATACTGTGCTCACTTTATTTCCCCTTTCCATAATACTCTGCTTTATAATGTCGAAAACCTCTTCAATTAAGAATAACGTTTTTTATTTGATTTTTATTGCAAACTCTATTTCCAATTCTTCTTTTTCTTTCTCTGGGCATTAATTCTTTTAACATTCATTTCAGGTGCTACCACGTTAGTCTTAGGCACTGCCTTAACGTAATAATAGTATTCGTCATCCTCAAACTGAGTATGTTCTGTTCTTGAATAATCCACTGAAAATACGAAGAACTGAATAATGCATCCTAACAATATAGAGCCTACGCTCCCAAGAATAACCCCAATTATTGAATATTCTGTGTTCAAAGTAAGTGCTCCGACCAAAATTATAACACAATCTACCACTCCGCCTACTATAATCGCAATAATCCAGGCATTGTTAACTGATGATCTTCTTATAAAATAAACTACAAATGTAGTTATAATAAATGCTGCAATAACCAAAAATAATTGATTATTAACACTAATCATTTTTAATACTGTATTAAGATTTGCTGCGTTAGTTCCCTCTGATGCAACATTCTGAATTGCGTCTGCATTCTTGCCTATTACGGCTATCATATAATATACTATTGTTCCAAATGTAACCGATACTATTGATACAGGTGTGCATATTAATCCTGCAATAATCGGAACAATATATGGTATTTTCAGGAAAAACGCCATGGGAACAAAAAGTACGAATATTCCCTGTGTTGGTGTAAATCTAAAATACAAAAGTAACATTATTAGCAAAATAATTACCACTAATGCCCCAAGTTCTATTGATAATGTAAATATGTTAATACAC
>ERZ838839.2478-NODE-2478-length-14025-cov-2.525698_pt1 | contig 14025 bp, 13 predicted proteins | sample MGYA00519909_ERZ838839 | MGnify/ENA primary metagenome ERZ838839 (study PRJEB31850, sample SAMEA3708843) | human gut metagenome | biome: human gut; feature: human-associated habitat; material: faeces | place: China | collected 2014 ... | reverse complement strand
TAAATTCAATACCACAGCCGCCAAATTAACAAAGGGCCAATGTGCATTAATAGCCGCTACGCTACCTAACCCCATACGTTTCGATTCTGCCCATCCGTCACCTTACATATTGAAAAGACAGAAACAGATCATGAGGTTAATGAATCTTGTACCCAAGTTTCCTCCGCCAACTACTCATCACTAAACCTCTTTTGTTTATGATAAAATATTTTTCACTTCTTTTTTCTCTGTTATGCCTGTCAGGCGGAATCAGAGCACAACGTACAGAAGTTTACGCACCTCATATTCAGACGGTGCAGATGGTAGCCAATAATGACATCAACGCTCCTGCCGTCATTACATTGGGCAGTAATGATTATATCGAGCTCTCTTTCGATGAACTATCACATGAGTATCACCGATACCAGTACGTCCTCTCCCACTGTAATGCAGATTGGTCCGCTTCCGACCTTTCGGACATCGATTATCTGGATGGGTTCAACAATAATCCGATAGAAGATTACGAAACCTCCATCAATACAACGATGCCTTATACCCACTATCGCCTGACATTGCCCAATAATGAAGTACGCATGAAATTGTCCGGCAATTATCTTATAACAGTTTATGATGATTCGGACACCAGCAAACCTGTTTTCAAAACCTGTTTCCGGGTATTGGACAAGCAAGTCAGTGTATCGGCTACGGTAAGTAGTGATACGGAAATAGACCGTAACAAAGGTCATCAGCAAGTGAGCTTCAATGTCCGACACAGAGGGTACAATATACGAAATCCGCAACAGGAAGTAAAAATTCAGGTAATGCAGGACGGGCGGACGGACAATATGGTAACCGGAGTACTGCCGACCTACGTTGGCCCGGACGAACTGCGCTATACCCACAATAAAGCCTTGATATTTCCGGCAGGAAACGAATATCGCAGGTTCGAAATAGTCAGTACACGCTATGCTAATATCGGTGTGGAAAGTCTTCAATTCCATGATCCTTATTATCATGCGACGCTGTTTCCAAGCGATCCCCGTACCAGAAATTATAGTTATGATGAAGATCAGAACGGACGTTATCTGATTCGTTACGATGATGCAACGGATAATGATATCGAAGCAGATTATTTCTTTGTACATTTCAGCCTTCCTTGGGAAGACCCTTTTATGGATGGCAAGTTATACCTGCAAGGAGAGTTTACGTATGACAACTTCAACCGGCAAACGGAAATGAAATATAATAAAGAAACATACGCTTATGAATCGGTACAATTACTAAAACAGGGTGCTTACAATTATCAATATCTATATGTCCCCAATGGAAGTACAAAAGGGGAAACCGGTCCGGTAGAAGGAAATTACTATGAAACGGAAAACGAATATCTGATTTTAGTATATGCGCGTCCATTCGGTGAACGATACGACAAATTGATAGGCATGCAACAAGTCAGATTCAGACCTTAGAAACACTACCCCAATAAAGTATAGACCAAGAATTCTTTTAAGATAGAAAGTCGGAACAGACTTTATCTTTCATCATTCAGGAGTTAAGGAGCAGCACGATAATCGTATCAGAATATTTTCTCGATAGACCTTTTGCTTCCCTTAACTCCTGAATCCGATAATCAGGCAAATATATTGCTACGTTCGATATAGGCTATTACATCTCCCTTATTTAAAGTAGCCCCTTGCTGAGCACAAACTTCGACAACGCGGCCTGTAAATCCGGTTAATATTTTCTCATATTCTCCCCCTTTGTATTTTCATATATATTTTTCTATATCCCAGTATTTAAAAAAGAATTACAACTGATCAATTCATCCACAACGTTCTCCGCAAGAATAGAACAGCTTTTTGTAATTGATCTATTACATCCCGTCTCTATCGCTAAAAATAGTATGAATTCCTTAATATGTACACTTTTTCATTGGTATTATAGTACATGGCCAGTCACTACTTCTTATTATTACAATCCTATCTTGTTTAAATCCCAGTACCTCTCTGCCTTCATCTTTTTCTGTCCTTTCTCTTTTGAAATCTTATATGTTATAATACTTTTAACTCCGGCTACGAAATGTATTATTTCGTTTTCATATTGGGTACAATGCGTCTCTATCTCCCCGTATCCCAAAATAAAAATTCTCTTACATCCGTATCCACCAGATGAAGTTTCTCTCCATCATAATACATAAGATCACCACACTGCTTCTCTTTATCGTAATTTTCAAGAAATACTGCTTTTTCTCCCCCTAATACTTGAAAAAAAGCAAAATTAACTTTATCAGCAATAATTTCTGTTTCTGTTCCTTTCAGTTTAAATAATGATTCTTCCTGAATTCCCCATACCGGTCCCTCGGTTCTCTCTGTTAAATCCAGCACCATATCTTCCCCTGAATATAAAAGTTTCTCGTTGCAAAACAACTGATCCGCTTCCCCATTTCCCCCATTCACTATGTAATAAAGCTTTGTTTCCCTTCCCTCCTCATTCTGTATAAGCTTCTTATTCCATACCATACCAGCATGGATATTGATTTCCTTCACACCTCCTCTGTGTTTTTTAGCACCATTTATAGAAATTAAACCTCTCTCTTGTGAAGATGCATATATTTTTTCTTCTTTCTCATCATAAAAGAAATCCGATACTATAGAATTTTTTCCAGTCTTTACTGTAAAGGAGTCTTCCTCTCCCTTTTCCCAGATTGTAAACTCTGTCCTATCATTTCCATAAGTATAATCCGCAAATATCAGTTGCTCTTTCTCTAAATCGCTCCAAATACAAGCGCCTTTACTATGGATCCTTTTAATTTTATTCTGATTTTCAACTATGAAATATCCGCTTTCCCCAGCCATTAAAATTTTGGAAAAATCTGTTCTCCAATCCCTAACTGTACATTTTTCTGCAATTTTATATTTTTGTGACTTTTGTCCTAAATCCCGTATATAATAATCGTAGTATTTATTATGATCCTCTGCATTACACTCCCCCCACAAAACCTTATTTTTTTCTTTGTTCAAATAAAATGTAGTTATATTCTGTCCAATCCTTGATGTACTCTTCAGATCACTAAAATAAAGATTCCCATTTTTCATGTAGACAATACGATTATCTTCTGCCAGTTCATGTACTTCTATGTCACTATCAACCTTTACTGGTTCTCTCCCCTCTTTAGAACAATACAGGCTATATGTACATTCATCTTCCTTCACATCCTCAATAAAAAAATGGTACTTTCCATCCGTGCTCATTAGCTCTGGTTTAAAGTTATTAAAAATCACCCCATCTTCTCCGTACATTCTTAAATCAACTGCTCTCGAAAACACACCTCCTATATTCTCATCTGTCCCAAACTCCTTAGGTATTGATTCCAGATTACTTAAGTTTACTCCATATGCTGTATCATCTTTTACATAATACAAATTAGGAATTTTACTATTTTCTCCAATTTTATTTAAAAATCCAAACATTCCAGTTTTTACTGCCATTCCCACCACAATCACAGATATAAAAAGGAAGATTCCTACTGTCACTTTATAATCTTTCTTTTTCCCTTTCACGCTATATTCTTTAACTTTATACCCACATTTTCCACAGAAGCAGGCTCCATTTTCCATTTCTGTCCCACACAGTGGACAATACTTTTTCTGATTTTGAACTCCTGTAAATTTTTCCCAACTCATATCCTCTCTCCCCTGCGTTTAATATTCCCTAGCTATATTGTTCTATTTTTCTTTATTAAAAGAGTTGTGAACAATGGACCTATCCACAACTCTTTCAGCGAAAATAAAACTTTTTATAATAGACTGCTAACTACTTATTTCTTTTTATAAATGTCACCTCCAAGCTTCAGCGTATTTCTATTCACAAACCATCCATCATCATTCTCCATGGACTTATCCCACTTCATTTCTGCCGCGGAAAACAGCCCCAAAGCCTTAATATGCAGCACTTTTTCATCGTCAATATAATATGTGGCCGGGATTCCATCCACCGTTACAGTTCCATCTTCTTCAAATATCAGCGCTTCGCCTTCACCTTCCTCTTCCCACTGACCAATAATCATATTGTCTGGTTTTCTTCCCCCCAAACCCAGGACCCAAAAAAACGCAATACAAACAGTAACTCCCACAATTATCCACTTTTTTATCTTACTCGTTTCCATAGCGATTTCTCCTTTTTTCTTAAGCCACTTAAGCACTTGTATCTTCCTGCAGAAAGTTGTATTCCTTCTGTCAACTCCACCTTTCCTATTTATCCAAATATACAAATGCTTCTACATCTGGCTCTATCAGCCAGTTTGTCTTCCCATCGTAATAAACAAGGTCCCCGCTTTGATTATCAGGATCATAGTTTTCAAAAATTAATGCTTCTCCATTATCAAGCGGCTGAAGCCACAGCGTACTATTGGAAATCAGTTTTTCTTCTTTTCCCTCAATCCTGTACAAATCATGATTATCTAAAACCCATATATATCCATCTCTGGGTTTGTATAAACTTAGAGATTCGCCAGATAGAATCTGTGTCTGATCACAGAATAACTGTTGTTCCTCATCATTTTCCTTATCTTCTGCATAATAAATACTGTCCCAACCTGTTTTTTTATTTGTAACAAGCTGAAATTGACTTATATTATTTGATATTTCTCTAATTGTTCCCTCTTCTTGAAGTAAACTCGCTGTATCGCAATTGAAAGATATTAGCCTCATTCTGTTAGAATAATCGCCGAATGAAACATAGAATCTTTTAACCACCTGACTATATTGAAGATTAAGTATTCTTTCATTCTCACCAGCCGAAATCCAGAGTGGGAATTCGACTCCATCCTTATACACAAGTACCTTTCTTTTTCCAGTTTTTTCATTATAATCTCCCATACCGATAAAAATTTCTGTCTCCAGGTCACCCCTTGTAGCCCCTATCTCTTCTCTCTCTTCCTGGTCTCTTATAATAAAACTTCCATCCTTATCCCACCCCGTTATCTTTGAAAAATTTTCTGTGAAACCAGTTAGGTGCACTTGACTGGCTATTTGTTTTTTTTTACCGCTTTTTATCTCTTGCGTATAGCAGTCCACCAGTCTTATTCCTGTATCCTCATCTCCTCTTTCTTCTGTCCATAAAACCTTTTCTTTTTTATGGTCCAAATAAAATTCTCCAACATTCGGAGCTATTTTTGTCATACTTTTCAGATTACTTATATAAAGATTCCCGCCTTTTTTATATATAACACTTCCATTTCCGGCTATCTCATGAACTTCTATACCAGTATCTAGCCGAATCTGTTCATTTTCATTTTTTCTATAATAAAGGCTATATGTAATTTCTCCATCATGTGTCTGGACATCGTCTATTGTCAACTGGTATTCTCCATCTGGAGACATAAGATCTGGTTGGAAATAAAATACATTATACGTGGGACGTTCGGCAAAAAGACTCCCAGTACTGCGAAACAATTCGCCCATATTTTCGTCTGTTCCAAATTCTAACGGCTCCCTCTCCAGGTTCTCCAACCATCTTCCATATGCTGTATCGTCTTTCACATAATACAGATTCGGGATTTCCTTATTTCCACCAGGTATATTCATAACACCTGAAATCCCAAACTTCATGATTCCTCCAATCACAACTGCGACAAAAAAAACAGAAACATATCGGAAAAACTTCTTATTGTTCTTATTGGATTCTTCTGCAACCTTATATCCGCATTTTCCACAAAAAATCGTTCCTAATTCCATCTCTGTGCCACAAGATGGACAAAATTTCTTCCTTTTCTCTATCTGCTTTTCTTGACTCACAAACATCCCCCTTTATTTTCTATTTCGTCCGCTTGCACGATCTTACATTTTTGCACCGCATTCCGTGCAGAATAAACTTTCGGACTCCATCTTTGCACCACAAACAGGACACACCGTTTCTATCTCATTCCTTATTTCTGGATTGCTTTCTTCATCCTTCCCGTTTTCGGCTCCTACTTCTTTTCTTGGGTCCAGAACTGCTCCTATGGGATTTCCACAAAATGTACAAAATCTCATATCTTTTTTTACGCTTTCCCCACAAGTCGGACATTTTATACGATCTTCCCGTTCAAAAGCATTCTCCATTCGCATTGCTGAACCGCATGCACTGCAGAAAGATGCATTTTTCGGTACCTTTGCCCCACATTTTTCACACTGGTTCACTCCCCTAACTTCCCGAATTTCCTTCCTGTATTCGCGAATCCGTTCCTCAGAATCAGCAATCGCCTGAATCGCTCCTCTAAATTCATCTTGACAATGATCTCCGCACAGGGATACATATAATTTTCCAATTTTATAATACTGCGCGTTGATCTCCTTTTCCTCTTCTGAAATCAGAGAATTTAGTCGGCTGATATCTGAAATCTCCTTTGTCTTTTGCATCGTCTTCTGTCCCGCTTCAGATACCTTTTTTCCTAAAACATCAAAAAATGACACTTATTTATATCCTCCCACAAATTTTATCTATAATCCACGTACATAGTCATTTAGGCACCCTCTATTAATATTTATAGTATATATCTTTAATTTTTTAGTGTCAATAGTCTATTGTTTCTCTCTAATAATATTCTTAGTATATAAACTAATTATAAAGGAGACTATTATGATTTTAAATAAAGAACTGGGATTACGCATACGAAATTATCGGAAGCAAAAAAAATTAAGCCAGGAACAGCTGGCAGAAATGTGCGGTCTGCACCCCACCTATATTGGTCAAGTCGAACGCGGAGAAAAAAATGTGACAATAGAAAGCCTTTACCGAATTACTTCCGCACTGGAAATCAGTCTTTCTGATCTATTTCAGAATATTGAATTTTTTGAAAATACCTGCAACTTATCACAAATCGGACTGTACCATCAAATTTCCCAACTGCCAGTTCCTACCCAGGAAAAAATATATTCTATCTTTCTGGATATTCTGAAGCTTCTCTAATCCTTTATTCGTATATTTTCTGTTCTTTCACCGCGATCTGGCCCGGTCAAATATTCTAAAATTGGCTATTTAAATAAGGCCATTTTTTCTATATGATGATGCCATAAAGTCAATCGGCTTCCATGGGATCTCAGATCCCCACAATTTCCCCATGATCCCGGAAGCCAGAAAAGCCAGCCGGAAAGGAGAACCCGTCATGTACACAGATACTACATTTGCACGCTTCAAAAAGATCGACGCCCACACCCACATCGGCGCCTTCGGAAGCCCCTTTAACATCCACTTTGATACGGAACGTCTCTTACAGCAGATGGAGACCTACAAGATAGAAAGGACCATCCTGGTGGCCAGCGGCCCCCACGCCAACGAAGATACCGCGTCGGCCTTCCGGGCAGAGCCCCAGAAGATCATCCCCTTAATGTGGATCAACTGCGCCGAAGGAAAGGAGGCTTACGATGCCCTGGAACACTATATCCGGGACGAGCATTTTGCCGGAGCCAAGCTCCAGCCCCTCTTTGACGGCTACACCGCCGACGCTCCCTGTGTGGATCCCGTGGCAGAGATCTGCGAAGCATACGGAAAGCCCCTGTTCGTCCACTCCGGCCACCCGCCCTTCTCCCTTCCCTGGCAGATCGGCCTCCTGGCGGAGCGCCACCCGAAGCTTCCTATGGTAATGATCCATATGGGCCATGCCCACGGCGTCTATGTGGACGCAGCCATCACCATGGCCAGGAGATACGAAAATATCTGGCTGGAGACCTCCGGCACGTCCATGAGCTGCCAGATCGCCAACGCCTATGAGACCGTGGGCCACGAGCGGGTCATGTTCGGCATCGACTCCCCATTCCACCATCCCACTGTGGAGATCCAGAAGGTCATGGCCTGCGGAGTAAACGACGAGGGCCTGGAAAATATTTTCTACAATAACGCTGCAAAATTCATGGGACTGAAATAAAATCCCGGAACAGAAACGAAAAGGAGCGCCTGCTATGCAAAAAACTCATTCCTCCGGACCAGCCCGTGCCTGCGATCCCACTCTGGATATGGCCATCACCGGCCTCATGGCCGCCCTGGTATTCACTGGAACGTATTTTTTCAAGATCCCCACAGCCTTTGGCTACACTCACCTGGGAGACTGCATGATCATCCTCACGGTCTGCCTGTTCGGCACCCGCAGGGGAATGCTGGCCGGAGCCATCGGGGCCGGACTTTCCGACTTCATCGCCGGATACGCCGCCTGGGTCCTTCCTACCATTGTCTTAAAGGGCGGCTGGGCGCTGATCATGGGACTCATCATGTACCGGCTGCTGCCCCATTTTAAATATTCCTGGCTGGCCGGGGCCGTCACCGGCGGCATCTTCCATGTGATCGGCTATACCTTAGTAAAGATCCCCCTTTACGGCGGAGGCGTTGCCATGGCCGAATGCTTCACCCTGATCGCCCAGACTGCTGCCGGGATCGTCCTGGGCGGCGTGGCCTACACAGTCCTGTCCAGATCCCCGGCCATCCGGAGCCTGCGGGTGAAATTTCTCTAAAAAGTAAAAAAAAATTACTTTTTTCCAGTTTTTTTATAATTTTTATTCCTAACGGAAATATTTTTACAAAAATACTCATCCTGTACCATAGTATAACGGATCCTTATATAGTAAAATTGTGTCATTCTTTTAAAAAATTTTACTGAATCCGTTAAAGGAGGTACTCTTATGGATGCAATGCAGCTTGCAAACAGTCTTCCCATGTGGCTGGCCTGCGGAACCGCCGTATTTCTAGTGGTGGTCCAGGCTGTGATCTTCACGAAAAAGGCCATGGACGCCGCCCCGAAGGTGGGCCTTACCAACGACCAGGTGAAACGAGCAATGAAAAGCTCCGCTCTCACCTCTCTTGGCCCGTCGGTCGTAATCTTAAGCGGAATGCTTTCGTTACTGGTATCGGTAGGCGGTCCCATGGCCTGGATGCGTCTTTCCTTCATCGGCTCTGTTATGTTCGAGTCCATCGCAGCCGGAATTGGAACCGCATCCGCCGGCGTCCAGCTGGGCGTGGATGAAATGACCACATTCGCCTTCACAATGGCCGTCTGGACCATGATCTTAGGCTCCATCGGCTGGATCATCGTTTCCACCCTCACTGCTGACAAAATGGAAAAGGTACAAAACAAAATGGCAGGCGGAAACTCCGCTTTAGTGGGCGTGATCTCCGGAGCTGCCATGATCGGCGCCTTCGGCGGCATGGTGAGCCAGAAGCTGGTTGCAGTGGATAAATCTGCCCTTTCCTGTGTGCTGGGCGGCGTATTTATGGCCATTCTGCTCTATGTTTCCGGAAAATTCAAAATCTCCTGGTTAAAAGAATGGAATCTGACCATCGCGATCCTGGTTGCTATGGTCATCACAGCACTGGTATAGGAGGGCTTATTTTTATGGACAAACATTATTTCACTAACGATTACTTACCCAAAATGCACCGGATCGGAAAGATCACCGGCATTCTCGGCGTTTTCGCCTCTTTCCTTCCCGCCCTTGTTCTTGGCTTTGGCCATGGTCTCTGGCCGGATCTTGCGCTGTTGGCTACCTGCTTCATTACCGTTACCACCAGCTTCGGTTTCCTTTGGGTCATTGAGCCGATCTCCTATTATCCGGTCCTGGGGCCTGTGGGAACCTACATGGCGTTCCTTTCCGGAAATATCTCCAACATGCGCGTTCCCTGTGCCAGTATTGCCCAGGTTTCTGCCGGTGTGGAGCTGGGATCCGAACAGGGCTCCATCATCTCCACCATTGGAATGGGCGTTTCCATTATCATCAACATCATCATTCTTTCCGTTGGCGTCATTGCCGGAAGCTCTATTCTGGCCATGCTCCCGCCCTCTGTTACCGCAGCCTTAAACTACCTGCTTCCGGCCCTCTTCGGCGCTCTCTTCGTACAGTTCGCCATGAACCAGAAAAAGCTGGCCGTGATCATGCTGGTATTCGGGTGTGTCGTTTATATTGCCATCAACAAAGGAGTATTTAACTTCCTTCCGGGAGCCAGCAGCTATCTGGGAACCCTGTTATGCGTATTTGGTTCCATTTTTATCGCCATGGCCATGAAAAAAATGGAAGGCAAAAAAACGGAATAGATCCCGTCTCTCTTCCTCCCTCTTTCTGCTCACGCTGTTAAAAACAGCAAAATGCACAATATGTCCTATATTTTTTGTCTATTTTATGGTATGCTAGACTGAATACGACAATATTTTGCATGAAAGAACCGGTTTGGAACCAGCTTCCATCCGGGTGACAGAAGAGGGAGGTCCCGCAGTATGGGAATTTCAGTCGGCGATTTGCTCAGTATGGACTTTTTTAAGGATTTTCACGTCATTGCCGGCCATAAAGGATTAAACCGCGAGATCCAGGGCGTCAGCTTCCTGGAGGTGCCGGAAGGCCACCGCTGGAGTATTGGAAAAGAGCTTATTTTCACGTCCGGTTATATTTTTGCTGAATTTGAAGGCTACCTGGATAAATTCTGTGAGAATTTTATTCCCAGCCACGCAGCCCTGGTGATAAAAAGGGGCAGCTATCTGGATAAGATCCCGGAGAAACTGATCGAGATTTATGACAGGAACAGCATTCCCCTGATCACCATGCCCTACTCTCCGTCCTGGATGACCGTGGTCAACCAGGTAAACGTGGGCGTATTAAACCATGCGATCCAGATTCTCAGGATCGACATCAGCCAGGGCCCCGGCTGCTACAATCAGAATTACAAGGAACAGGCCATCCAGAAAATCTTAAAGACCCTGGAAACCGAAATGGAATTTCCCGCATTTCTCTATGATGTGACCATGGATAAGCGGTATTACAGCTCAGACAACTTCAAAAAGGCCAGTGAAAAATATGGGATCCGCGAATCCGATTACTGGTCTCCCCAGCTTCCCCATACCAGTCACGCCCTCTGCGACTGTATCCACATGAAACGGTACCGTCTCCTAAAGGGAGAGGCCGCCAATGAACCCCGGATCAGCTGGGTCACCATCCCCATCGAGTCCGCGGGAGTGGTACAGGCGTATTTCTGCGTGATGGAATCCCGGAAATTCCTGGATTTTTACGACGAATATTCTATGCGCATCGCATATCTGATGCTCCAGGGAATCTTCGACCAGCAGGTGGTCGCCCGGGATGCCAGCAATATCGGGTTTGAAAATCTGATCCACCTGGCCATGGAAAGCACTCCTGCTGACGCCCGGCAGCTGATCTACCAGGCAGACCAGCTGGGGCTCTCCGTGGAGCAGCCATACCTCTGCATCCTGTTCCGTCACGACCAGGATGAGCTGGATATCCGTAGCCACAGGACCTCCATGCTGGAGGCGTTCAAACGCTGCCAGATGAACCGGATCGGCCGCGTGGCATTCCTGTCATCCGCAGAAGGAGTCATCCTCCTCAACGCCGTCCGGCTGTCCCCCATAAATAAGGAAGAGATCCGTGGACTGATCCTGGAGTTCCAGAAGCTCCTCCGGGGGACTTTCCCCGACGTATCCTGGTTTTTCAGCTTTACGGGAGATTCGGGAGATCTCCATGATCTCCGTCCTCATATTGAAAAATGCCGGAAGGTCCTGAATATCGGAAGACTTACCGATTCCCGGAAGACCATCTTTGATTACGACGCACTGGGGATCCTCACCTGGATCAATATCCCTGAGGACGAACTGGGCCCTCTTTTAAAAAAGCTCCAGAAGCTCATCGACTCAGAAAAGAACCAGGAACTCCTCTATACTTTAAAAACCTATCTTGAAAACAATTTAAATTACAGCCTGACAGCCGAAAAGCTTTTTGTCAATGTCAATACAGTCCGGAGGCGGATCGAAAAGGTCAATGAACTGATCCCGGTCCACTGGAACGACTATGTTGAACGCACAAAACTGGGGCTGCTGCTGCAATATCTGCAGCCTGGCCCCGATTCAATCATTCATTTAAAAGAAAGGCGGAATGGATCATGAACATGTATAACGAAGCACTTGCTATGAAGGACACTTTAACGGCGGACCGCCGCCACTTCCACCAGAACCCGGAGCTGGGTCTGGAACTTCCGAAGACCGCGGCCTATGTGGAGGAAAAATTAAGGGAAATGGGGTATGAGCCCCAGAGAATGGGAAGCGGCGTAGTGGCTGTCGCCGGAAAGAAGCCGGGAAAATGCTTCCTGATCCGCGGTGATATGGACGCCCTCCCTGTAACAGAAATGACAGACCTGGAATTTAAATCTGAAAACGGATGCATGCACGCCTGCGGCCATGACTGTCATACCGCCAATATGCTGGGCGCAGCACGTCTCTTAAAGGCCCATGAGGATGAGCTGGAGGGCCAGGTAAAGCTCATGTTCCAGCCAGCCGAGGAAACCATGGACGGAGCGAAGATGATGGTGGAAAACGGGATCTTAAAAGACCCGGACGTAAACGCCGCCCTGGGCATCCATGTGTTCACAAACCTTCCACTGCCGGCAGGCACTGTGATCATGACCGGCGCAGACTCTAAAATGGCTGCTGTGGACTGGTTTACCATTAAGATCACCGGCAAAGGATGTCACGGAGCTCAGCCCCACAACGGCGTGGATCCTTTAAACGTCATGTCCCATATCCATCTGGCTCTCCAGGCCATCAACGCCCGGGAAATGGATCCGGCGGACAATATGGTCCTTACCATCGGCCAGATGCACGGCGGAAACACCTCCAACGTGATCCCCCAGGAGGCCATGATGTCCGGAACCATCCGCACATTAAAAAATACCACTCGGGAAATGGTAAAGACCCGTATGGACGCCATCGTAAGCACTGTGGCTGCCGCCTTCAACGCCGAGGCCCATGTGGAATATGGAAGCGGCTGTCCTGTCTTATTCCATAACCAGGAGCTCTACGGGGAAGTAAAGGGATATCTTGGAGAACTGGAGGGCGTTCGCTTTGTGGACTTAAACGACATCGGCCAGCACATGAGCAACATGGGCTCTGAGGATTTCTCCTATGTAGCCAACGAGGTTCCCACCGTGTTCCTTGGCATCGCCGCCGGTCAGCCCGAACAGGGCTACTGCTACCCCCAGCATCATCCAAAGGCCATGTTCCATGAGGACGCCCTTCCTGTGGGAGCAGCTGTTTACGCCCATGTGGCCATGGAGTGGTTAAAGAACCACTAAAAAGCATCCGTCCGGCTATAAAATAAGGAAACGGAGGAACAGACAGATGGAATACACTCTGGCAACCATGAACGATCTGCCGGCGATCAAAGCCCTGCTGGCAAGATATCATAAAGATACCATTTCCCAGGAGGATATCCCCGGCGGCTTCGTGACCACCAAGCTCTCGGACCAGCAGTTTGAGGATCTCATCGTAAACCGGAAGGGCGTGACCTTGGCAAAGGATGAAAATGGAACCGTAAAGGCCTTTGCCCTGGCTGCGGGATGGGATTACTGGATGCAGGTCCCCATCATGAAGCGGATGACCGAGGTGCTGCCGGATATGCCGTTTGAGGGAACCGCCTTAGACGAAACGAACACCTACCAGTACGGCCCCGTCTGCGTGGATGTTTCCGTCCGGGGCACAGGCGTCTTTGAAGGGATCTTCAAGGCCTCTTTGAAGCAGTTCGAGGACCAGTATCCCGTCATGGTGACCTTCATCAACCAGATCAACGGGCGCAGCTATGCCGCCCACACAAAAAAGGCCCATATGACAGAGATCGGCACCTTTGATTTTAACGATAATCATTACTGGATGATGGCCATCCGGACCAGATAACACACATTTTGCGATTTTAAGGGATCACCGGCGGTGATCCCTTGTTTTCAAATATAAAAATGGAGGGACCCCATATGAACAAGCTGGGCTTTGGCTTCTTACGTCTCCCGGTAACCCCCGCCGGAGAGATCGACTTAAGCCTGTTAGATCAGATGACAGACGTATTTTTAGCCCACAGGCAGAACTATTTTGACACCGCTTACACCTATCTGGATGGAAAAAGCGAATGGGCCCTCCGGGAATCCCTGGTAAAGCGCCATCCCCGGAACTCCTTTCTTCTGGCTGACAAGCTGCCTGGCTATAAAATGACCTCCCATGAAGACTGTTACCGGTACTTTAAGGAACAGCAGGAC
>ERZ838839.2477-NODE-2477-length-14034-cov-2.412261_pt1 | contig 14034 bp, 12 predicted proteins | sample MGYA00519909_ERZ838839 | MGnify/ENA primary metagenome ERZ838839 (study PRJEB31850, sample SAMEA3708843) | human gut metagenome | biome: human gut; feature: human-associated habitat; material: faeces | place: China | collected 2014 ... | reverse complement strand
GATTGTTAAAGGACTTCTGGGAGAATTTTGAGGAATATCTCTGTTCAGCCGCATTGCTTGTTATGACCTTTGTCACATTTATGAATGTGTTCTCAAGAAAGATTACATGGTTCAACATGTCATTTACTCAGGAACTGGTGACCACCATGTTTGTGTGGGTCTGCTGCCTGGCCGCGGCCAGTGTGTTTAAGACAGATTCCCACATGGGCTTTAATTACCTGACTGATAAATTCACCGGAACTAAACGTAAGGTTTACCGTATCTGCAGGCTCCTTTTGTGCTCTGCCAACTATGGAATCTGGATTATATGGGGAGCACAGATGGTTTACAGGCAGTATCATTACAATCTGCTGACCGGCGTCCTGGAGATGCCCCAGTGGACCATCGGGATCGCCATTCCCCTGTCGGCCGTGTGTTCCATTATCCGTATGGTACAGTATGAGATCAGATTAGCAAAGGAGGGAAATTAATATGTCGGCAGCGATTCTATTTGGTTCCATGGCAGTGATGATTGGATTCGGCATTCCCATTGCCATTGTGCTGGGCGTGTCCAGCGCACTGACCCTGATATTTTCAGGCGCCCCTCTGGGCGTTATTCCTTCCATGATGCAGGCCACTGTACAGAAATTTTCCCTTCTGACCATTCCGCTTTTCGTTCTTGCAGGCGCAATCATGGATAAGGGAGGCATTTCCAAACGCCTTATCAACCTGGCGGACAGCATCATCGGGCCGGTTCACGGTGGACTTGGGTACGTGGCAGTGGTGGCAGCCCTGTTCTTTGCGGCCATCTCCGGATCCGGCACAGCAACCGTTGCAGCCATGGGATCCATCCTGATTCCGGCCATGGTGGCCCAGGGATATGACGCAGGATTTTCCAGCACCCTTTCCGCTATATCGGGCTCCCTGGGAACGGTTATTCCTCCCAGTATTACATTCATTATCTATGGCATGATTACAGGGGAATCCATTGGAGACCTGTTCCTGTCAGGTATTGTACCCGGACTTATATTCGGCTTCATGCTCTGTATTATGGTGTTCATTAAGTCCAAGAAGAACGGATGGAAGGGGGAAACCCAGAGGGCATCCTTAAAGGAAATCGGCAGGCTGTTCCTGGATACAATATGGGGACTTTTAAGCCCGGTCATTGTACTGGGAGGCATTTATTCAGGACTTTTTACACCTACGGAGGCAGCGGCGGTTGCCGTTGTTTACAGCCTGATAGTGGGAATTTTCATCTATAAGGAGCTGCGCCTGGCGGAGCTTAAGGAGGAAGGGCTTCCGGTGGAGTTCCATGATATCGTGGAGAATTTAAACGATATGCGCCTGTATCTGAGGATCCGGGAAAACCACCCGGAGCTTTACGATGAGATCCGGAAGGAGGGCCGGGTGGGGATCCCGGTATTCATCCTTCCCGACGGCACGGTCACTAATGATTTTGAGGCAGCCAGAGAGGTGGCCAGGAGCTTAAAATAAAGGAGAGTTTTTATGAATTTTGAAGAATTACAGATGAAGCGGGAGAGCTGCCGGGTGTATGCAGACCGCCCTGTGACGAGGGAACAGCTGGTCCATCTGGTGGATGTGGCCCGCTTTGCCCCCAGCGCCTGCAATTCCCAGCCGTGGCATTTTATCCTTGTGGATGAGCCGGAGAGCCGTGAAAAGGTGGTGGAGGCCTTTGATGACAATGGCCTTACGGGCTGTCCCTGGGGAGCCAGCGTCCCGGCCTTTATCCTGATCTGCGAGGAAAAGGCCCAGTATAAGCCGGGAGTGGAGGAGCATTACGGCCCCCAGCACTTTGCCCAGATGGATATCGGGATGGCGGCCATGGGGATCTGCTATGAAGCCGCTTCCATGGGGCTGGGAACGTGCATCATCGGCACCATGAACCAGGAAAAGCTCCACAGGGCCTTCGGGATCCCCGAGGAGCGTCCGGTGCGCCTTATCATCACTGTGGGATACCCGGCCAATGAGGGCGCGCCCAGAAAGAAAGCGAGAAAGGAACTGGATGAGATCGTGACCTATAACCAGTGGTAGGAGCCCGGGGCCGTATGGCCCGGACTGGCAGGAGCCTGTGAAAAAAATGAGCTGCGGAGTCTGGCATACAGACCTGCGGCTCATTTTACTTTTCTAAAAACTCTATAAATTCTATAAAATGTCCCCTTCCCATTGACAATGTGACAGGGTGTCACTATAATGATGACGAGTTGTCACTTTGGAAAATCAGAACTTATGAAAAGAGGGATCACATGCCGACAGAGCGGTTTAAGAGGCTGCCGGAGGAGAAGATCGAGGCCATACGGCGGGCGGGGATCCAGGAATTTACGCGGACGTCCCCGGAATCCGCGTCCATCAACCGGATCATCCAGGAGGCGGATATTTCCCGCGGGAGCTTCTATACATATTTTGAGAGCAAATACGATCTTTTGCGGTGGCTCATCAGCGACCGGGTCCGGGAGCACAACGATTTTTACGTCCAGGATATGGAGGAGAACGGCGGGGATATCTGGCTGACCCTTTCCCGGTCCCTGGAGCATACCATCACCCATGCCAATGACGGCGGCTTCATGGGAATGATCACAAAGCTCATCGAGAGCAAGACATTCTTTGACCTGTTTAAGGAAAGCGTCAAGGGTGAAAAAGGGGAAGATCATATGGAATGCAAGCGGTCCTATCTGGACCGGATCTACGGTCTCCTGGACCAGGGCCGGTTCCCTATGGATTTTATAACCTTTACAGATCTGATGGATCTCCATGCCATCACTATGATGATGGCTTTAAAGAAGAAGCTGAACGGGGAATGCGGGGCAGAGGAGGCCATGGACTTTTATAACAGGCGCATCAATCTTCTGAGATACGGCGTCTGTCCTCGGAGTGCGGAACAGGAAAAAACAGAATAAAAAAGAGGAGAATAAAAATTATGAAAAAACTGGCAAAAGCAGTGACAGCAGTTCTGGCCGTGGGAGCGCTGGGGACCCTGGTGTTCATGCGTATGACGAAGAAGGAGGAGCCCATGGAGGCGGTTCCGGATCCATCGGTCCAGGTGGAAAACCCTGCGGCAGATACCATTTCCATCTCCACGGATCTGACAGGAACCGTGGAGCCGGCGGATGTGGTCTATGTGGCGGCCATGGGAAGCGGAGAGGTCCTGGAGGTTTATGTAAACCAGGGAGAGATGGTGGAAAAGGACCAGACGCTTTTTAAGATCGACAATAAGCAGCTGGAATCCGCCAGGATCCAGTTAAATACGGCCAAGGTATCCTTAGACGATGCCCAGACCAATTTAAACCGGATGAAGGTCCTTTATGACAGCGGGGATATTTCTGCCCAGGCCTACGAGCAGGTAGTCAACGGCGTGTCCATGGCGAAGCTCCAGTATGATTCCGCAAAATTAAACTATGATACCCAGAGCGAGAACACGGTCGTTACCGCGCCGATCGCCGGTGTCTTAGAGCAGTTCGGCGTGCAGGTGCATGATATGTCTGCGGGCGGTTCTGTCGCAGGCGTTGTATCCGGTGCAGGCGGAAAAACACTGACCTTCAACGTGTCGGAGCGTGTCATGAAGGGATTAAATATCGGTGATCCTGTGACGGTGGAGAAGAACGGAACGGATTACAGCGGCGCGATCTCCGAGATCGGCAGCATGGTGGACGCGTCCACAGGACTTTTCAAGGTGAAAGCGACCTTAGGTGACGCGGACGGACTTGCCAGCGGAACGATGGTAAAGGTTTATGTGACAGCAGAGAAGGCGGACAACGTCATGGTCGTTCCGGCAGATTGTGTGAACTACAGCAATGGAGACGCTTACGTGTATACATATGATGCCGCGACAGCAACGGCGAAAAAGACTCCGGTGGAAGACGGACTCATCGATTCTGACAAGATTCAGATCGTTTCCGGACTTTCCTACGACGACGAGGTCATCACAAGCTGGTCCAAGGAGCTTTATGACGGCGCCGCGGTAAATATTCAGGGCAGTGATGACAGTGCGGAAACGACAGCCGACAGCAGTGAGACAACAGCAGAAGAGACTACAGAAGCCGCGGAAACGGCAGCAAAATAAGGAGGCACAAGGAACATGGGACTTACCAAAAAGGTCTTAAAACGGCCGGTCACAACCGTTCTTGTTGTGCTCTGCCTGATCGTATTCGGTCTCAGCTCGATCTTTTCATCCCAGCTTGAGCTGATCCCGGAAATGGAGATGCCGATGCTGATCGTCAGCGCGGTCTACCCGGGAGCAAGCCCGGATGACGTGGATCAGCTTGTGATCAGTAAGATAGAGGATGAGATCGGAACGCTTTCCGGTGTCGATTCCGTCACCAGCATGTCTTCGGAAAACTTCGGAATGGTCCTGGTCCAGTATGACTATGACCAGGATATCGATAAAGCTTACGATGACTTAAAGAAAAAGCTGGATGGGATCAAGTCGGATCTCCCGGATGATGTCGATACCCCGACGATCATCGAGATGGATATCAACAGTACGCCGTCCATCACCCTCGCGGTCAACAATGACAGCGTGGATAACCTCTATAACTACGTAAATGACGATATCGTTCCGGAAATCGAAAAGCTGACCTCCGTAGCCAGTGTCGACGTATCTGGTGGTCAGGAGGCTTATATCAAGGCGGAGCTGATCCCGGAAAAATTAAGCCAGTATCATGTAAACATGAATACCATCGTTGCGGCATTAAAGTCTGCGGACTTTTCCATGCCAATCGGAAGTACCTCCGTTGGAAACAAGGATCTTTCCGTGACATCCGGAACATCCTTTGACACGATGGAGCTTTTAAAGAAGATCCCGATCACACTGGGCAACGGAAATATCATCTATATGGAAGATGTTGCCAATATCTACAATACCGTTGAGGCAAAGGACAGTATCGGACGTTACGACGGCAAAGACACGATGACGATCGGTGTCAAGAAAAATCAGGACAGCGACCACATTACCGTTTCCAAGGCAGTCCAGGAGACAATGCAAACGTTAAAAGCACAGGATCCGTCTCTGGAGTACGTCGTTGTCAATGATTACAGTGATCAGATCAGCGATTCCTTAAACAGCGTATTCCAGACCATGATCATGGCAGTCATTATCGCGATGCTCATCATCTGGCTGTTCTTCGGGGATATCAAGGCATCCCTGATCGTCGGAACTTCCATCCCGGTATCAATTTTAGCTGCCCTCATCCTCATGAAAGCCATAGGCTTTACGCTAAACGTCATCACCCTGTCGAGTCTGGTTCTCGGTGTCGGAATGATGGTCGATAACTCGATCGTAGTTCTGGAAAGCTGCTTCCGCTTTACGGATAAGGGCGGTGGCTTTGTTGAAACGAGAAAAGCCGCAATCGATGGTACTGCAGCTGTGCTGGAATCCATCATCGGTGGTACCGTTACGACCTGTGTCGTATTTATCCCGTTAGCTCTGATCTCCGGAATGAGCGGACAGATGTTCAAGCCGCTGGGCTTCACGATCGTATTCTGTATGATCGCGTCCCTGATCTCCGCGATGACGCTTGTACCGCTCTGCTACGTGTACTACCGTCCGAAGGAGAAGGAAAATACCCCGGCCTCCGGCATCATGAGAGCTCTGCAGAACGGATACCGTTCCCTGATGGAGAAGCTTTTAAAGAAAAAAGCGATGGTCATGGGAACCGCCGTTGTGCTTGTGATCTTCTCCCTGTTCCTTGCGACAAAGTTAAAGACAGAGCTTATGCCGGCAGATGATCAGGGAACGATCGCGGTGACGATCGAGACCCAGCCGGGTCTTAAGATCGAGGAGGTCGATAAGATCCTCCAGAGAGCAGAGGACTATGTGACTCAGGATCCGGATCTTGATTCCTACATGCTCTCCTACGGAAGTTCCGGACTTTCCATGAATATGGGCGGAAGCGGAGCGACCCTGACGGCATATTTAAAGGATGACAGAGGCAGAAAGACGGATCAGGTGCTCAAGGAATGGAAACGTGACATGCAGAAGTGGTCCGACTGCTCCGTGAGCCTCGAGAGCCAGAACTCCATGAGCACCATGTCCATGGGAGCAGCAGAGGATCTCGAATATCTTCTTGTCAGCACACAGTACGATGACTTAAAGAAGGTATCGGATGAGATCGTTTCCGAACTCCAGAAGCGCCCGGATGCGACAAACATCCACTCTTCCCTTGAAAACAGCGCTCCACTTGTAAAGATCAATGTGGATCCGGTCAAGGCGGCAGCGGAGGGACTTTCCCCGACCGCCGTTGCTTCCCAGGTATACATGATGGTCAGCGGAACGACGGCAACGACCCTGAATGTTGACGGAAATGATATCGATGTAAAGGTTGAGTACGCGGATGATGAGTACGATACGATCGATAAGCTCCAGGGAATCGTTCTTCCGACAGCGACCGGCGGATCTGTAGCCCTTATGGATATCGCGGATATCGGCTTTAAGGACAGTCCACAGAGTATCACAAAGAGCGATAAGCAGTATCAGGTGACGATCACCGGTACGCTGACAGAGGGAGCGGACAGCACCACGAAGGATAAGATCCAGAAAGAGGTCATCGATAAGTACTTATCCGGCACGATCTCTATGCAGGAAAACACATCCACAAAGATGATGAACGAAGAGTTTGCGTCCCTGGGACAGGCGATCGCCACAGCCGTATTCCTCGTATTTGTTGTAATGGCTGCACAGTTCGAGTCACCGAAGTTCTCCATTATGGTGATGACGACGATCCCGTTCGCCCTGATCGGTTCCTTCCTGTTCTTGTGGTTAGTGGACTGCCCGATTAGTATGACTTCCCTGTTAGGCTTCTTAATGTTAGTCGGAACGGTAGTAAACAACGGTATTTTGTACGTCGATACGGCGAACCAGTACCGGGCGTCGATGGACTTTGAACAGGCAGTCATCGAGGCCGGTGCGACCCGTATGCGTCCGATGTTCATGACAACGCTTACAACGATCGTGGCAATGATCCCGATGGCGGCGGCTTACGGAAATGCAGGTAAGACGATGCAGGGACTTGCACTCGTTGATGTCGGCGGACTGATCGTCTCCACGGCGATGGCACTTCTTGTTCTTCCGGTATTCTATGTGATTATGAGCGGAAAGAATCAGGATAAGAAAGAGATTGCTGACGTAGATTAAAGCTTTGAACATTGAAAGCGGATCCCTGCAGTGTCTGCAAGAGATGACCATTGCCCGGTCGGGAGGCGGTTAGCCGGAATGCAGAATGCTCTGCGGGGCTTCCTGCTTTTGGAAGCGGAAGCCGGGGGAATAAAAATTGCCACCGGATTGCCGTATTTGGAAAGAAAATGTAAGAGAAACGTTATTGCGTTTCTGCGATGAAATCGTTATGCTCATAGATGGAGGGAAACCTATGAGACAGAATCAATGGAAAAAGGCAGGTCTGACCGTGCTCTCAGCCGTTTTTATGGGAAGTCTTTCCATAGCGGCAGCGGGTACCGGAATTCCTGCGTTAGCTGCGACGAAGGACGTCGCGGTCACAGAATATGACGAAGCAGCGCTTGAAAAGTTTAAGGACAACACGCTGGAATACTGGGAACTCCCCGGACTCATTGAGCGCTACAATACCGATTATCAGAACCAGCTGCAGAAGTATTATTACAATCCGGACGGATCCACGGGTCTTACGAAGGATCAGATGTTAGCGATGGCGGCGGATCTGCGCGCGGAGGCGGATGAAATGGAACGGGATGCGAATGATGTTCAGTATGACGAGACAGTATCCCGCGACGTGTATAAAGGATATAAAGCAAATATGCATGCTCTGCGGGCATACGCGCAGCAGCTGGAGGATGCCGCAAAGGGAAAGGGAGCCGGTGGTTCCTCTGCACTCCGCGGACTCCGCATCACGAGAAATGAGAAGACAAAGACCGCGAGGGAAGCAATGCGGACCTATGAGACCTTAAAGGACCAGTATGAGATCGCCCTTTTAAATCAGGAGATCGCAAAGCAGAATTACGAGGCGGCGTTAAAGAAAAAGGATCTGGGAATGATGTCGAAGGAGGATGTTCTGACCGTGGAGGACGCACTGAATTCCGCGAACGGAAGTGCTCTTCAGGCAGCGTCCGGCCTCAATACCCAGAAACAGACGCTGATCACAATGTTGGGCTGGGATTACAACGCTGATCCGGAGATCGCGAAGGTTCCGGAGCCGGATCTTTCCGTGATCGCGTCCTTTGATCCGAAGAAGGATGAGGCGAAGGCCATCGAGATGAACTACACTCTGTATGATACAAGGATGACGAGTTCCAAATCGGCGGGCGGAGCAGTCACGAAGGCAAGAAATATCAAGGATCAGGAAGATTCCGTCCGTTCTTCTCTGGATCTTATGTATAAGGACCTGAAACAGAAACAGAAAGCCTATGAGGCATCGGAAACGCTCTATGAGGCGGCAAAGGCCGATAAAGCGGCTGCTGACCGGAAGAATGAGCTGGGGATGTTGAGCCGTCAGGAATACCTTCAGGCAGAGTCTGCATGGCTTTCCAGTGAAGCATCCCACACGGCGGCGAAGCTGGATCTCACAGGAGCGATCGAAAATTATCAGTGGGCGCTTGAGGGACTTCTCGATATCGGTTCCTCATCACAGAGCTAAAGGAGAAGCAGAATGAAAAGAAATTTGACAGGACGTGTGATCCCGGCAGCACTTGCGCTTGCGCTTGCGGCAGCGCCTGTGACTTCGTTTGCAAAGACAAAGGCGGTCGAGGCGACCGGAATCGCGGACGAAAACGGATTTGTATCCCAGCCGGGAAATGAGTACGATGATGCGACGATGAAGAAGCTTGCGGATAATGTGCTGGAATATGACGAGATCGGGAAGCTTGTTGAGGTCTACAGCCCGACGTTTAAGACGTTGAAGGAGACCTATTCCGACAAAAAGGATGCATCCAAGGATGTCGCAAAATTGAAATCCCAGTTATCAGATAAATCGGCATCGATCCTGGATGCCGCGGATCAGATGAACGGGATGACAGACCAGATGAAGGACCTGATCGGTATGCTCCCGACGGCTCCGACGACATATGCCCAGTTAGTCTACAATTCCGAGCTCCTGGACTATCAGGCGGAGCAGGTACTTTTAATGGGTGACAGTCTGACCCAGATCTCCCCGGAGCAGATGCATATCAAGGTGATCGATGCGAACCGTGCAGCGCTGGAGGCCGGCGCCCAGAGTGCCATGATCGGTTATAAGCAGCTGCTGCTTAATGAGGAGAGTTTAGAGAGTGGTCTTACGCTTCTTAACGCAGTGTATCAGTCTACCCAGAATCAGGCGGCCAACGGTCTTGCGACCCAGAGTCAGGTCCTTTCTGCGAGACAGCAGTTGGAGTCTACTCAGGCGACAAAGCTGACACTGACGGCAAATGAGCAGAAGCTGCGCCAGACACTCTGCACGATGCTTGGCTGGAAGTACGACGCAGTGCCGGAGATCAGGGACGTTCCGGCGGCGGATCTTGCAAGGATCGACGGAATGAATCCGGAGAAGGACAAACAGGCGGCACAGGACAATAACTTCACGATCCGCTACAATGTGCTGGATCTCGATAATAAGGACGCCGGATCTGTCGAGTACCAGAATTTACAGCGCACGATCAAGCAGGAGAAGGAAGAAGTCTCCTCATCTCTCGTAAATCTCTATAACGATGTTCTCCAGAAGAGGAACGAGCTTCAGACCGCAAAGGCAGCTTACGAGCTGGAAAAGACGAAGATGGAGACGGCTGACAGAAAATGGCAGTTAGGGACCATCGGACGTCTTGAGTATATGCAGCAGCAGAACGCCTTAAAGACAAAGGAGATCGCAGTGAAAACGGGTGATCTCGCGCTGTTTCAGGCGATGGAGACCTATGACTGGGCGGTAAAAGGAAATTTAAAGCTCAGCCAGTAATCCGGGAGCGGTCAAAGGAGGCCGTCCTTTATGAAAACAGTTCGGCGATCCGGAAACGGATCTTTACAGTGGGCAGGGAAGCAGTTTCCTGCTCACTTTTTTTTACAGATGATTCCTCATCAGACGGCGAGCGTTGTGGTCCGGAGCGCAGCAACGCTTCATAATCATCCTCCGGGATCAGACTTTTCAATGTCTCCTTCGATCCTTCCGGCATCGATGCATGAATGCTGTCCGTGTAGCATAGGGATGGATACAGGACGCACCAGAAGTTGTGCCCGGCACCGTTTCCGATGGTCACCCGGACAGCTTCATACATCCCGGCGGGAAATGTCATGTCCCCGTAGGTGCGCACCGGAAATCTGCAGGCCTCGATCCCCACATGTACACCGTAATCATACCCGAAGCTGTGGATAAAGTCTTCTGCGGCGGTTTCCAGTGTGGAAGATTCAGACAGGATATATGCTTTCAGCTCCTCTTTTCCGGCAATCTGATCTGCGGCGGCACCGTCCCGGATCTTTTCCAGCAGAAGATCCTTTACGCAGAGCTTTAACGCCTGATCTTCAGCAGAGTCACTGTTCGCAAGAACATGGAACCGCAGGATCTTCGGGGCAATATCCGCCGCTAGTGCCTCGTCCCTTGCCCGGATTCCGGACATGGCGAGGAGAAAACAGATGAAAAAACATAAAATGGAGAGGGAAAATTGGTTGGTTCGATTCATGACACGCCCTTCTTTTTACTTTTATAAACATATATTTTCTGAACAGAAAATTCCTACCCGTGAAAAGTAACGTGAATTTTTCCGCTTCAGAATTGCTTTTATTTCCTATTTGTAATTATTCCCAGTTGTGCTATAATCTAAACGATAACATGAGAAAACTGCCCGTCCAGTGCCTGTACATCTGAAAACACATTCGGGTGCACAGGCGCTGACCGGGATTTTTAGAAATTTATTAGAAAATCAGAGAGGAATCAAATCGTCATGGAAAAGAAAAATATCGTTGTCCTGTTTGGCGGACAGTCATCAGAACATGTAGTATCCTGTAGGTCTGTACAGAATGTGGCAGCAAACATCGATCAGGAGAAATATAACGTCATCCTTGTCGGAATCACAGAGGATGGTCACTGGTTAAAGGTAGATTCTTTAGCTCAGATCAAGGACGATACCTGGAAAGAGGCAAAGGCGGGCGCAGTCCTGTCCCCGGACGCAAAGGAGAAATGTCTCATTGTCACAGAAAACGGAAAATTCGAGAAAGTTCCGGTTGATATTGTATTCCCGGTCCTTCACGGACTTTACGGGGAAGACGGAACGGTTCAGGGAATCCTGGAACTTGCGAAGATCCCGTATGTCGGCTGCGGCGTTCTCGCTTCCGCAGTCTCCATGGATAAGCTTTCCACAAAGCGCATGGTAAGCGGACTCGGCATCTGTCAGGCAGCATATGTTCCGGTATTGAAGGAAGAGTTAAAGGATATGGATGCTGTTGTCGCAAAGATCGAGAAAGAGATCCCGTATCCGGTATTCGTAAAACCGTCAAATGCAGGTTCTTCCAGAGGCGTGACCCGCGCGGATAACAGGGAAGAGTTGATCGCAGGCTTAAAGGAAGCGGCAGCAAATGACCGCAGAATGCTTGTCGAGGAGATGATCGTCGGCCGTGAGATCGAGTGCGGCGTATTCGGTGACGGCGCTTCCACTAAGGCATCCGGAGTCGGTGAGATTCTGGCTGCGGCTGAGTTCTATGATTTTGATGCAAAGTATTACAATGCAGAGTCCAAGACGGTTGTTGATCCGGAACTTCCGAACGGAGCAACCGAGCGCGTCCGTGAGGCGGCTGTCAAGATCTTTAATGCGGTGGACGGCTACGGCTTATCCCGCGTGGATTTCTTTGTGAAGGCAGACGGAACGGTCGTATTCAATGAGATCAACACGCTTCCGGGCTTCACCGCCATCAGTATGTACCCGATGTTATGGGAGGCAAGAGGCGTAAATAAGAAGCAGCTGATCGATGATCTGATCAACCATGCTTTTAAGAGATACGAGAGATAAAACGACTGGATCATTCAGAAAGTCCAGATGTTATCAGTCACGCAGACGATTCCGGATCATGGTGAGATCTGCGAAAACAATATATCAGGGGAGTTTTATATGACAAAGGATATTCTTGTCCGTGTCCGGGGAACTCAGACGATCGGTGAGGAAGAGGACACGGTCGAGATGATCACCCCGGGGACGTATTATGATAAGAACGGCAAGCAGTATTTCATCTACGATGAATCGCTTGACGAGACGGGGGAGCCGACCCACAATACGGTGAAGATCATGGAAAACCGGATCGAAGTGACAAAAAGGGGACTTGTGGACAGCCACATGATCTTTGAGCCGGGAAAACGGACGACGGCAAATTACCGGACTCCGATGGGACTGTTTCTGATGGGGATCACAACTTCGTTTCTCGAGATTGCGGAGGACGAGGAATCAATCCTTCTGAAGATCAAATATTCGATGGAGATGAACGGGCAGTACGCATTTGACTGCAGTACGGAGATCCTGGCATCTTCAAAAAAGGATGAGGTTCTGGGAATCGTGGTAAAAGACTAAGAACGTTACTTGTTACTTTTCACGGATGGGAATTTCCTGAAAAGAAGTTCTTTGCATATTGCGGTTTGCACAGCGGTCCGGTATTCTGGCATCGTGCCGGACCGGAAAGGAAATGGGGGTTGCAGCTATAGCGGATGGAACAGCGCGGAAGATGAGATCCGGGCTGTTCACATAAATAAATAAGAAAGGGCGCAGCTGACTAGCGATCTGTATGCTCGCAGATCCAACAGTACAGTCCGGCTGTGAGAGGATTCAAAAGAGGTATGGAGAGTTTTTTAGTCGCGGTCAACGCGGTCATCCCGTTTTTCTGTTATCTGGCTCTTGGATACACGATGAAGATCAAAGGTGTTGTATCGGAAGAATTTCTGCAGAAGCTGAACCAGATGGTTTTCCGGGTATTTTATCCGTTCATGACTTTCTACAATATCTATAAGGCAGATGCGGAATCTCTGCCGCGTCCGCTGCTGCTGATCTTTACGGGTGCCAGCATCCTGATCGTGGAGGCGATCCTGATCGTGATCGTTCCGAAGATCGTAAAGGAGAACCCGAGAAGAGGCGTTATCATTCAGGCAATCTTCCGAAGCAACTTCGTATTGTTCGGACTCCCGCTCACGATCGCAGTATTCGGAGACTCCGCGGCATCTATCGCCGCGATGATGGTAACCGTTGTCGTATCGATCTACAACACGACTTCCGTGTTTATTCTTGAGATGTTCAACGGAGAGGGAAAATCGGATATCAAAAAGACCCTGAAGGCGGTGGTGACAAACCCGTTGCTGCAGGGTGCGGTTGTCGGACTGATCTTCTTTTTCCTTGGGATCAAGCTTCCGGGAAGTCTTGTGACTCCGATCGCAGCATTTTCCAATATGACTTCCCCACTGGCGATCTATGTACTCGGCGGAACGCTGCAGTTCCGTGCGATCCGGAAGAACCTCAAGTACCTGGTTCCGACCCTTACCTGCAAGCTGTTTTTTCTTCCGGCGATCATTATTGCGATCGCATACGCATTTGGCCTTCGTGGTCTTGAGTTATTCCTTCTGATCGCAGTCTACGCGACACCGGTCGCTGCGGCTTCCTATCCGATGGCCCAGAACATGGGCGGAGACGGAGAACTTGCCGGACAGTTTGTCGTGATCAGTACGGCGGTGTCCATGTTTACATTATTCCTGTGGATCTTCTTTATGAAGTCGGTAGGACTGATCTAAGTAAATGATAAGATGTATGAAATACCCGATGAAACATGAGCTTTTTACGCTCGTGTCTCACCGGGTATTTTGCTGTCGGTATGTCTGAAAGGCAGGGGAAGGAAGAAGCCGGTAGATAGAAAAAGATCCGCCCATCGGATGGCTTGTCCAGCCATTCCGTGAGCGGATCTTTTGTTTCGTCTGTTCTTGTCGATTTAGTCTTTTTTGAAAATTCCTTTGATACGCTGACCGAGAGTTTTCTTTTTCGGAAGCGGGATCAGTCCTCCGCGCGGAACGGATTTGATCTCTGTGATGTAGAGACCGCTGATCACAACTTTGACCTCAGTCTTTAACGGGAGCTGAAGGAAAACTT
>ERZ838839.2476-NODE-2476-length-14035-cov-2.778612_pt1 | contig 14035 bp, 8 predicted proteins | sample MGYA00519909_ERZ838839 | MGnify/ENA primary metagenome ERZ838839 (study PRJEB31850, sample SAMEA3708843) | human gut metagenome | biome: human gut; feature: human-associated habitat; material: faeces | place: China | collected 2014 ... | reverse complement strand
ATAATTTTATTTTAAAAAACCAAAAAACATTGTTTAAAACTGTACTTAAAGCATTGTATAAAAATTAACTAAAATTTAAATACAAATGTAAAAAAATATGTTACTATTAAATTATAAGAATCCAAAATAAGTACAAGGAGGAAACAATATGTTAAGTCAAAAAAATGTTATGATAGAAAATAGTGAAGAGAATAACTTTAGCCAACAAGAAAAAAAAGAAAGAGAAGTTGTAGTAGATACAAATATTCTTTTAGCCTTGGCAGAAAAAATAGCTAAAAAAGATGGGGACTTTGGAGTTCTAAAATCTGTTTTAGAATTAATAATTGGAGGAAAAATAACAACAATATATATCACAAGTCCAGTTTATGCAGAAATAGAAGGAAAGAAAAAGGGTGGAACCAAAGAAGCAAAAATAGCCTATTCATGGATTGGGGAAATGCCTTACGATAATGATGAGGTATATAAATATGTGGAGCTACCAAAACATCCAGATGGTGCAGATGATGCAATAATAGAATTTGCTATAGAAAGTGGGGCTAGTTTTATAAGCCTAGATTCAAGAAGTAATTTAAGATATTTCTATAAGGCAAATATAAAACCTAAGATGAGATTAAATGAGAATAAATTTATGAAATTAGTTGAAGTGGTTATATTATTAGAAAATTTAAAAGATGATAATCTATATCTTTATCTACAAAAAGTATTTGATGCTAAAAAAGTAAATATAATTGAGTTTCTACAGGCACAACCAAAGGAAAGATTAAGAAAAGTGATTGCTCTTATAGTTGAGGAACATTTAAATGGAGAGGATGAAAGCTTTATTGAGGAGGTTAAAGATACAGTAACAAAAACTAAAACAGGAGAGATTTCAGATAAACTTCTTTATAAAAGCTTAAGCAAATTAAAAGGATACAATTTTGGAGATATTTCTTATAAAGAGTCACTATTAGAAGAACATCTAGATTTAGTAGAAAGATTCTTAAAAGAGAAAGGATTTGAATCTTTTAAAGAGTTGCAAAAAGCTCAACCATTTTGTACAGAGGATGAATTAGTGAAAGGAATAATAAGATATTACGAGGTTGAATAATGGAAAAATATAGTATAGGGATCATTGCTGATAGAAGTGGTTCAGTTATTATGGAAAAGAAAATGATTGAAGATTCTATTGAATTAATGGCAGAAGCCTTAGATAGAAATTATCCACAGAATATAAAAAAAGAGATAATAGTAACTTGTATTGGGGAGGAAGATATTCTTCTTCCTCAACAGGTTGAAAAAATTATTATGAAAAAAAAACTAAATGAAGATAATCTTTTAGAGAGTGAAAATATTTTTAAACTATTTGAAAGAATATCAAAAAATGAGGGAGTAAAAAAAATATTTCTCTTTTCAGATGGATATTTTAAAAGAGAGGATTGGGATAAATTCTTTTCTAAGTTAAAAGAGGATGAAAACTTAGATGCTATAGAAAGAATTGCTATAGCTGTTGGAGAGGGAGTAAATAAAAGAATCTTAAAAGAATTTTCAAGTAGGGAAAAAGTTTTTCAATATAAAGATATATTTGATTTAGTATAAGCTAGGAGGAAGTTATGGAATTTAAAGCACAAAAGAAAAAAGTATTACCTTTGATATTATTATTGGATATTAGTAGTTCAATGAGAGATCGTATTGATGAATTAAATAGAGCTACTAGAGAGATGATAGAGGAATTGGCAAATCAGGAGTCATTAAAGGCAGAAATACATATTTGTATAATTACTTTTGGAGGAAATTCAGCAAAACTACATCAACAATTAGTTCCTGTATCACAAGTGGAATTAGAAGAGTTTACAGCAAGTGGATCAACTCCATTAGGAGGAGCTTTGAAAATAGCAAAAGGTATAGTAGAAGATAGAAATCAGATACCATCAGATTCATATAGACCTATGGTTATATTGATGTCAGATGGGGCACCAAATGATTATTATTGGGAAGAGACTTTAAGAGCTTTTATAGAAGAGGGAAGAAGTAAGAAGTGTGAAAGATTGGCATTAGGAATAGGAAATGGGTATGATGAAAAGATGTTAAAACAATTTTCATCATATGGAAAGATATATGAAGCAGAAGATGCAAAAGACTTAGTTGAATTCTTTCAGTTTGTAACTATGACAGTTAAGGAGAAATCAATTAGTAGTAATCCAAGTAAAACTCCTGAAAAGTATCTACTTAAATCTTTATTAAAAGAGAGTGAAAATGCAAAAGGAGAAAAATTAGTTAAAGATGAATTGAGTGATACAGAGTTGGAAGAACTTATGAAATTTTTATAAAAAATAATTGAGAAAAAGAGGCTGTTGTAAAGCAATAACCTCTTTTTTATAGGAGAGTTTATGGAGATTAATTCTAAAGTTACTTTATATGATGAAAAAGGGAATAGATACGAAATTGAAGACAGCGGAAAGATAGGTGAGGGGACTCAAGGAGCAGTATATAGAATTAAGAAAAGAAATATTCTATTAAAATTGGTAAAGAAAGTTGAAAGTGAGAGTTTAAGAGAAAAGGTAAATAGAATAAAAAGTTTAGAGTTAAATAAAAAATTAAATTTTGCTATCCCACTGTTAAATTTAAAAATAAAAAATGATGAGTATGAAGGATATATAATGCTATTGATGGAGGATATGGAACCAATCTCAAAACTTTTTAGAACTTCATTTGAAACTTTTGAGAAGTTAAAAGAATGGTATCAAGAGACAGGAGGAATAAAAAGGAGAGTAGAAATCTTAAAAAAGATAGCATATAATCTTTATCAACTTCATAGTAAGGGGCTTGTCTATGGGGATATTTCTCCAAATAATACTTTTGTCTCAAGTGGAAGAGAAAATTCTGAAGCTTGGTTTATAGATTGTGATAATATAGATTATCATTATAGTGTAGATTATACTATAGGAACTCCCGGATTTTGTGCTCCAGAGATAAGAAAAACTTTGCCACCATATAACGATGGGAAAAAATTAAATACAATAGAGAATGATAGGTATGCTTTTGCTAATTTAGCATATATCCTGATATTTTTAGCTGATCCTTTTAAAGGAAGTATATTGGAAACTTTAAGTAGTGAAGAAGATAAGTGGGACGATGATGATTGGGAAGAAGAAGATAATGAGAAAATTTTTGATTATGGAGAGGTCCCTTGGGTAGGTGAAGGGGATGAAAATAATAAGCCTATATATGGGTTATCTCCAATGATGGATAAAGTTATTCCTGAAAATCTGAGAAAATTATTTGATAGAACTCTTGGGAGAGAGGGAAGAGAAGTTCCAGAGAAAAGATCAAGTTTGAGATTGTGGTATGAAGAGCTTGTGAATTTTTCTAATATATTAAATAATTCCCAATGTGATTGTGGATATTTCTATTGTGATGTAAAAAACAGATGTAAAAGTTGTGAGAAAAAATCAAATTTACTTTTATTTGAGATAGATTATAAAAATAGGAAAAAGAGTAAAACTATTATAAAAAATTATGATGGGGAAGAGAATATTACAATATTCAAAAGTGATTTAGGAATTGGAACTTTTGATGAAAAAAATAAGGAAATTTTTAGATTGAAAAAATCAAATGGGAAATTTTATCTTGAAAACTCTGCAGAAGAAAAAAAGATTATCTTCAAAGAAAAAATTGGAGAAGAGGAGTTTGAGATGGAGATTTTAGGAAAGAGTAAAGAGCTTATATATGATTTTTTAAACTTAATAATAGAATTAGAAGAAGCAACTATTAACATCAAGGGGGTGTAGTATGGAGTTTCAGAATATAAAATATTTTACTAAAAGAAAAATTTTACCAGTTGTTTTTGAGAAAAAAGACGTTGTGAGTTTTATAGGAAAGATTGTTGAATTAAAAAAACAAGGAAAAAATTACTTTATAGAAATTCAAGGGTCACAATATAAGATGATACTTGAATATAATACAGAGGTTTATATAGAGGAATTGCTAGATAAAAAAAAGGTTTATTTAGCAAAGTTAGAAGATATCAATACTATTATTGTATTAGAATACAATAGTGGACAAAATATAAATTTGCCTATTTTGTATGAAAAGAAAGATGTTAAGGGGAAAAATAAAAAGAGAACTGAAAGTGAGCTTAAAAATTTAACACAGGAATATACTGTGTCTATAAGACCGGGAATAGATTTTATGCTATTTGGAGTAAAAGATATTGATGAATATGTAGTAATTGGGGAAAATACACTTCTATATTTAGAAAGAAAAGAGAAGGATTACTTTAAAGATGGAAAAAAGCTCATAACAGAGGTTTTTGTAGTCAAAAAACAGAAAAGGTTAGTTTTAAAAGAATTGGATGTATTTAGAATAATTGCTTTTAAAGGAAAGATAGAGTTTTTAGATGATAGTCAGGAGTTTAGAGAGAGTATAGAAACTCAAATTGCTTTAGATAATATAAAAGATAACCCTTCAAGTTATTTAAAAATTTGGGAAGAATATAGTAAAGTAGAGATGGAACACTATGACGAGGAAGCAAAGACAAAGGGAGAATTTATAATTCTTGATACATATGACATAAAAAAAGAAGTAATTGGTTTAAAGCTAAATAAAGCATCAAATTTTAAAGAGGGAGATTCAATAGATATTGAAAAAAATTCGGAAGAGATTTATGATACTGAGGTAGAAGAAGATGCAAAGGGTGTATATTTGAATGTTAGATATAAGGAGAATTTTCCTAATAGTTTAAAAAACTGTACTTTAAGAGGATCTATAAAGGGAAATAAAACGATGTTTGATAGGAGAGAGAGAGCTAAAAATTTAATATTAGAAGATAAGGCTGGAATGAATTCTCTTTCATTGATTATTGAAGGTAAAAAGACAAGAGAAAAGAGAAAGAGAAATTTAAAGGCTCTCTCTCTTCAAACTAAAAAAGAACTTTTTCCTAAGTATGATCCAACAGATAATCAGAAAAAGGCAATAGAGATAGCATTAAATACTCCTGATATAGCTTTGATACAAGGTCCACCAGGAACAGGGAAAACAACGGTGATAACAGCTATACTAAAAAGATTGAGTGAAGAGAGAAAAGAGATAGGGAATATAGCTGGAAATAACTTAATAACTTCTTTTCAACATGATGCTGTAATAAATGCTGCTTCAAGAATTAAAAATTTAGGTGGGATTCCAGCAGAAAAATATGGACAAAGGGGAGACAGCGAAGATATTTTAAATAGAGTTTTTAGAGACTATATAGATAATGCATTAAATGAATATTATAGAGAGGAACCTCAACTTAAAAGAAAGAAAGAGGAAGAAGAACTTTTAGAAATATATGATTATTATAGCAAAAATTTAAGAGATATTCCTCTGAAAGAAGAGATAATAAGCTTGTTGAAACAGCTCTATCTTTTTGTTTCAAGATACTATATACCAAATGTAAAAGATGAGATAGATAAATTACAAGATGAGCTAAATAGAGTTAACAAGAAAAAATATTTTATAGAGAAAAGATTTTTCTATAAGCTTCCAATTTGTCAAGAGATGCTTGAAGATGGAGGAAGAAAATTTATAGAAAAAAGTATAGAGACATTGGAAAGTGAAATAGCTAATGGGGAGATATCAAAAGAGGAGTTTCAAAGAGAGATAGAGATTTTAAACATTCTTTCAAAGAGAGAAAAGATAGATTTTAAAGTAATGAAAAGATGTAAAAATTCAATACTTTCAAAGTTAGCTGAGATAGATATTCCGTTCTTAGATAGGTCTTCTAATGAAAAGATAGAGAAAATATTTGAAAGTATTAATCAGATTTTAAAAGATATTCAAGAAACTTCTAAAGAATATAAAGACGATATAAAAATTAAATATTTAAGAGAGTTAGAAAATAATCCTTTGAGGGTAAGAGATACTTTAAGATCTTATATGTCAACTTTTGGAGCGACTTGTCAACAAACTCAAGGGAAGCAGATAAAAGAAGCTAAAAATGGAGGAGAGAAAGTAGGAAGAAGTAGTTTTGAATTAGAAAAATGTGAGCGTTATGAAAATGTTTTAATAGATGAGGCTGCTAGAAGTAACCCTCCAGATCTTTTGATTCCTATGAGTATGGCTACAGAGAGAATTATATTGGTAGGAGATCATAAACAACTTCCCCATTTGATAGATGAAACTATAGTTGATAAAATGGGAAAAAATTCGAAAAGTGTAAAAGAGGAGTATGAAGAACAAATAAAAGGAAAGGTAGTTGATAATCAACTAGTAAAAATAAGTATGTTTGAATTTTTGGTGGAAAAGTGTAGAGAGCTTGAAAATATTGATGGAGTAAAAAGATTGATCATGCTAGATACACAATATAGAATGCATCCTAAAATAGGAACATTTATTAGTGAGAATTTCTATGAAGGGAAATTAAAAAATGGATTAAGTGCAGATAAATTTCAAACAACTTTAAAAGGATTGGAAGGAAAAGCCTTTGCTTGGTATGATGTTCCTTATACTGATGAATATAGAGAAGTTACAAGAAGTAAAAGTAAGGTAAGAACAAAGGAAGCAGAGGAGATAGCTAAATTTATATATAAACATATTGACTCTAAGGAAGCAGAGGGAAAAAGTTTTGGAATAATAACTTTCTATAGAGAACAAGTAGAGGAAATATACAAGGAGCTTTCAAAGGAAAAAAATTTGGCATATAAAGATCAAAAATTAATTGTAGAAAAGCAAAAAAATGGAGAATACAAAATTTCAGATAGTTATTCTAATTTAGGATATGAGAAGTTAAGAATAGGTAGTGTTGATTCATTCCAAGGAATGGAATTTAATTATGTATGTCTATCTATGGTTAGAAGTAATAAAAACCCTTTAAAAGATGAGAAAGATGTTCGTAGTAAATTTGGATTTTTAACAAACCCAAATAGATTATGTGTTGCTATGAGTAGACAAAAAGAACTATTAGTTATGTTTGGAGATAGTCAGATGTTAGAAGAGGGAGAGTATAGTGATATAAAACCATTACAAGATTTTTTAAGAATGTGTAAAGAAGAGAGGGAATATGGAGAGTATAAATCTATATTATAATGAAAGAATGATTAAAAAAAATAGAGATGCTATTTGGATAGGAATCCCTGTTGAAGAGATAAGCATGGACTTTTTTCTAAAGAAAGAAAAGGTAAATCTATACCAAGAGATTATTTTAAGACTTTTTAAATGTGGGTATAGTGATAAAAAAAGTATAGAGGAAGTATTAAAATTTGGCGGAATCTCAGAAGATGTAAAGGGAGAGGAAAATAATCTAATAGACTATATTTTAAAGGAGTTAGAGAGTTTAAGATATATAAAAAATGGAGAGATTACAAAAGAGGGGAAAGATGTTTTACTAGATATTGATATTGTAAATAAAGAGGATAAAGTCTTGGGAAGTGTTTTTTATAATATTATTTCTAAAGACTATGAAAGCTATATTGAAGCAAATATCATAAGACTATCTGGAGAAAATCCTATTAAAAAAATAGAAACAAGAGTAGAGGAAAGAAGAAAGAAGATAAATTTTGGGACTCCTGGAAGTCCTTTAAAAATAGAGATAGATTTTTTAAAGGGAGAGTTACAATCTAAAATAAGTAGTTTCTCTATTGAAGATTTAGTAATGATAAAAAGAAAAGAACTAAGAAATATAAAAGAAGAGATGGAAGAGAATAATTCTATAGGAAAAATGGAATTCTTACAAGATCTAAGAAAATATACAAAAAAAGATTCGAGATTATCCTATCTTTTAGTTGGAATAGATTCTAATGGGAATGTATTAAACTCTTTTTACCCTACTAAAAATGATAGAGACTTAAAGATAGAGTTAGAAAGAATTTCACACTTAAAAACTAAGTTTAAAGAAAAGGCAGAAGAAAAATATGGCCTTGATAAGGGTAAAAAAAATGAGATAAAAAAAGAACTTAAAGAGAAAGAGAAAGCTATACTAGAGGAATCAGGAAATAAACTTGAAGAATCACTTAAATTAGTACAAAAACTTTCTATTCTATATTACGATGAAGATGACAACTTAGAGGAAAGATATAAAAGAAATATCCCTTTGATATATGAAGCTTTTGCTGAGGTTTTTAATTATCTTTTAAGAAAATATAGTAAAAATAGATCTCTTGTAAAAAATAGAAATATAGAGTTAGCACTTAAAAATATTTTCAAAGAAAATTATCTTTTAGATGAAGAACTTACATATTTTTACACTTCAAATATATCTTCCAATATAAGTGAATTTATATTAGAAAGTGAAGAATTGATAAATCTCTTTAGATATGCAATCTATTTGGAAAATAAAGAGGGAGAGGAAAAACTTGAAAGATACTTAAAAAGAAACTCAGAATTCTTCTCTTTTATAAAGAAATTGATTCCTGAAAGAAATAGATTTAATCATTCTGGGGAAAATCAAGAGTATAAAGATGATGATATAGATTTTGAATTTGAAGCAGAAGGAAAAAAAATATTAATAGATCTTATAGAAAATATTTTTGAGTTTAAATTTAATACTTCTTTAAATACTCGTACTTTAGATGAGAATTTAACTAAGAATATAAAAAAACAGTGTGAAAAAGAGATTGAAATTGAATTTGCTGGGATAGATAATCTTCTATTACTTAAAAAATTAATCAATCTTTTAGAATCCTTTAAATATTATGAAAGTTTTAAAAATTTAGCATATAAAAAAGAAATTATAATGAGTAGTGGAAAATTGTTGGAAGCAACTTTGAAAATACTGAGAGATAAAATTGATGGAAAACATTTAGAACTTTTAGATTTAGGAGAAAGCAGTTCTCACACTATAAAACTAAGTGAAGTTGACAAGGAATTTTTCAACAATAGCAAAAAAAGTAGTGAGATAGATTCTCTCTTTGAAGAGATAAGAACAAAGGTAGGAGTGCAGAAGAAAAAAATAATAAAAATTGCCCTTGCATTTAAAAAGGGAACTCTTAATACCTATGCTTTAGCCTTGATATATTCAAAGGGAAACCTCTTAATAAAAGAAATTTTGGGAAAATATCCAGAGTTTTTTAAATTAGTATTTGTTGTTTCTGATTTAAGAGGTCATAGTGGTAAAAAGTTTCTTGAAAAAACTGATGAGAATATAGAGAAAGACATAAAAAAAGTAGAGGAGTTTATAAAAGATATATTTGAGATTATAAAGAAAATTTTGGTAGAGATAGGGAAGTGATTTAGATGAGTAAAGATGTAATACAAAGAAAAAAAATAGAGAGTATGACAAATACTTTAAAAAGTGAAGATGAAATATTAGCTGGTATTTTAGAAGATAAAGAGATAGAAGAAAAAATATTGAAAAAATTGAATATTGAGGATAATAAAAATATTCAAGCTGATAAACTAGATATTGAAAAACTTCTTGAAGAAAATGAAAATTATAGACATAAAGCATATCTTTGCTTATATCGTTCTTTTGATGAAAAATATAAAGAAACTATTAAAGAATTTCAAAGAATAACTCAAGAAATTCAAAAGAGTAGTAAAGAATTAGAAGAAAAGCAAACTGAGAAAGAGATGTTTATAAAAAATTATCAGGCTTTAATTGCTAAAAATGAGAATTTAGAGGAAATAATTAAAGAAAAAGAGGAAGAATTTAATCAATTAGAAGGTAAAAATAAAGCTAGAAGAGAGAAAAAAAGAGAGCTAAAAGAAGAAAATGATAGACTAGAAGAAGAAAATAGTAAGCTTAAAAATGAGATAGCTGGACTAGAAGAAAAGAGAAAAGCTTTAAACGAAAATATAAATGATATAGAAATTTTTTATGGAAATTTAAAAACTCAGACTGTAGAGGGAGTTAAAAATATAGCAAAACTTGAAGAAGAAAAGTTAAGTAAACATAAAGACACTCTTTTAGCTGAAATAAATAACTTAAAGGATGAAAAAGTTAAGTTAGAAAATAGTATAGATAGTATAAAAGAAAAGGTGCAAAAGATAGAAGAAAAAGAGAATGAAGTGGAAAACTTAAAAGCCACTTTGACTCTTGAAAGAGAAAATTTAGAAAATAAAAAAGAAAGAATGGATGATTTAAGACAAAAGATACATGATTATGAAACAGAAACTCTTAAAACTTTAAAAAATGAGTATGAAAAAGAGATTGCTCAATTAAAAGAGGCTCTAGGAGAGAAAACAAATCAGTATTTGCAGTTGGAAAAAAGAAATAGAAGATTAGAACTTTTAAACGAGAATAAAGTAGATATAGAGATATTAAACGAAGAGATAAAAAGATTAAAAGAAGATAATGAGAAGTTGAGAAATAACTTGCTGGGACTAGATAATATTAATGCTACTAAAATAATGGCTTTAGAAAACTCTAAAAATGACTTAATGAGAGAATATGATAATTTAATAGCAAAAAATAGTGAATTAGAATTAGAAAATATAGATCTAAGAAAATATAAATCAGATTTTGAAATAAAGATGACAAAACTTGATGAGTTTGATTTAAGTCGAGAGGATTTACTTGCTTTAGTTGAGAAAAAAGATGAGAAAATTGCAGAGTTAAAAAATAAAGGAATGTCTGAAGAGGCTAAAAAACAGGTAATAGAACAAGCATACTTTACAGATGATGAGCTAATTCAAAGAAAAGAGAATATTGATGAAATGAGTTGGTTAAGAGAGATAATGGAAAAGATAAAAGAGGTTGGCTTTGTATTTAACAACAGACTACTATATGCCTTCCATACTTCATTAAAAATTTCAGACTGGAGTTCATTGAGTATCTTAGCAGGGGTTAGTGGAACAGGAAAATCAGAACTTCCAAAACTTTATTCTAGATATGGAGGACTTAACTTTATATCTTTAGCAGTACAACCAAACTGGGATAGCCCACATTCACTTTTTGGTTATTATAACTCTTTAGAGGGAAAATTTAACGCTACTTCGCTATTAAAAATCTTATACCAAGCTCAAGAGGGGGTAGAAGATTCAATTAATGACTACCTTACAATTGTTCTGCTGGATGAAATGAATTTGGCACATGTAGAGCTATATTTCAGTGAGCTATTAAGTAAATTAGAATCTTTAAGAGGAAAAGAAGATGGAGAGACTTTAGAAATAGATATAGCAGAGAATAAACCTTATGAGATCACTTTAAATAATAGTGTTATGTGGGTTGGAACTATGAATGAAGATGAAACAACAAAATCTCTTTCAGATAAGGTAATAGATAGAGGAAATTTAATAAGTTTCCCTAAGCCGAATAAACTTATCACAAGAAATTCATTAAAAGAGTTAGACCCAGCTTTAAAATTGAAAAAAGAAAACTGGGATAGTTGGAAGTGGCCAGAGGATAAAAATGAGAAGTTAGATAAAAAACTTGCCGGATTAAAAGAAGTAGTAGAAAGTATCAATGGAGCTTTAGAAGGTAGTGGAAGAGCTATAGGACATAGAGTATGGCAATCTATTGAAAACTATATAAAAAATTATCCTTTAGTTTTAAGAAATTTAGAAGATGAAAAAGAGTTAGATAAATATCTGCAAATAGCTTTTGAAGATGCTCTTGTACAAAAATTAATTCCTAAATTGAGAGGATTAGAAACAAGTGGAGATATAAGAACTAAATGTTTAGATAAGATAAGGGATATTATTGAGCAAAGAGCTAATGGAATATTGAAAGACTTTGAAATAGCTTTAAACAATCCTTATGATGTTTTTGTATGGACTAGTTCAACTTATTTAGAGAAAGATATATAAAATAAGAGGAGCAAGGTATGAATTTTTTAGAAAGAGAATTAAAGAAGAGCGAAAAAAATAGTTCAAGGGAAAGGGCATTTGCTCTTTCCTTTGAAAAAATTGAAGAGGAGTTAAATAGTTGGATTCAAAGAGATAAATATAGCAATGAGATAATAAAGGAGATTATTGATAATTTAAGGAAATGTGAAAATTCTCCAGGTGATAACTTTTTGCAAATAGTTGACTATACTTTAAAAGCCTTGGAAAAAATAGTTGATTCTCCTAAAAAAAGTTTAGTAAAAATCTCTGAATTTCAAGAGATGAATAAAGTTACAACTACTGACTTTAAAACAATGACTTGGTTAGGAAGTAAACCAGGTAAAAATTTAGCTGAAAAAATAGGAGTAAAAGGAAAGGTGTTGGCTCCTAAAAGTATATATACTATTGATAAAAAAGAAAATAGAATAGTAACATATTATGTAAAGAAAGTTTTAGAGATTTTAGAACTACGATTTTTAAATCAAGATAATGGTGATAAATCTAAAAAACTTCAAGAGATATATAGAAAATTTTATAGAATAAAACGAAAAATGATTTTAAATGAGATGTTTTCTTTAAAGAGACCACTGGATTTTATACCTAACAATACTTTAATAGATCACAGAGATTATTCTGTGGTAAATAGAGGATTAAATATTTTAAAAAAATATATGAAAGAAAATGAATATACAGAAAAAGAACTTCTTGAAAAAAGTTTATTAGTAATCTTTATAAATATTATCAATAGATTGAAAGAACTAAAAAATATTAAAGTTTTAAAAAAGATATTTGATATAAAAAATATTATCTCTTTAAAAAAAGACAGTGTAGAGTATTTTATTGAAAGTAAAAATTTTTATCATCTAAAAATTCAATTAGAGGATGAACAACTGAAAATTTCTTTGAAAAAATTAATTTTTAATGAACAAGATAAAAAAGTTGTTGAAGATAGCAGAGTGCTTCTAAATAATCAGATAGAACTTGAAATTTCTAAAGAATATGATTTAGAAAAAAATCTTTTAAAATTTACTCTTTTTGGTTTTCCAGAAGAGATGTTGCTAAATGGAGAGAGTTTAAAAGAAATAGCTCAAGATGTTGTAGAGGATATAGTTAATATAGTTGGAAAAGATGAATCAGTGGAAAGGGAAATAAAAATAGATGATAGTAGAAAAGGGATTTATATAGATTTAAATACTCCTCTTTCTTTTCTTGATGACAAATATTTAGAAGATGCTGTATATTCAAAAGATTTGAATTCTTTTGTTGGAGTGGAAGATTACTATCCTATATCAGATTTTGAGAATTTATCATCTTTAAGTACAGGTTTTTATAATGGAGAAAATTTAGAACAAATTTCAAGGTATTTAGATAAAATATTTGAAGAGAGTTTAGAGTTAAAAGAGGAAAAAATAGGGATTTTTTCAGCACCAGAGTATCAAGATTCAGAGGTGCAAAAAGATGTATGTACTATTTTTAATTCAAAGTTAAAACCGAGCTATCCAATCTGGAGAAGTATTTTAGCAACATATGCTTTAGATGAAGAGAGGGAAACACAGGAAGAAACTATAATTTTGGATTTAAATGCAATAATTCCCTCAGTCAACATAGTAAAAAAATATGGAAATATAAGAGATTACGAAGGTCTTTCAAAAGATCTCGATAAACTACCTTTATATGTAGGAACCGGAAGTTCTTGCCTCATGACCGATACAGGAGATTACTACAAATTTAATGCTGAATTAAACGAGTGGAAGAAAACAACTTCTACAACTGCTGATATAAAACAAGCTGTAGAAAATTACATGAAAGAAAATCCGGTAGAAGTAAATACGGATAAAACCTTGAGCGAACCCGGGAAAGCTGCCGATGCAAAAGAAACAGGAGATGCGATTTCTGGGAAAGCATCTGGTAAAGGATTTTCTTTTTTATCAAATGGAAAAGACGGCATTATCGTAAAATATGATGATGGAATATAAAGGGGTGATTAAAAATGGCGGAACAATCATTTAAAATATACAAAGATACTGCTGAAAGGTTAGATAAAAATGCATTGGATATTGGGTTACTAAAAGAAGATTTATCAAACAAAATTACAAAGTTCTATGCATCAAATCAGAATGAAACCCATCTTGCCGATTCTGACAATGGAAAGATTCAGGATATGGTTTTATATGGAAAGAGCGAGCAGAAACAGTATAAAGGTATAAATTTGTTACCACCAGATGCTAACACTAATGAATATATAGAAGTTTCTATTCCCAAAGGTTCGCTTGTATTTTGGGCTACAGACGGAACTCCGAGTAATGGTGGTAATTTT
>ERZ838839.2474-NODE-2474-length-14055-cov-4.840786_pt1 | contig 14055 bp, 13 predicted proteins | sample MGYA00519909_ERZ838839 | MGnify/ENA primary metagenome ERZ838839 (study PRJEB31850, sample SAMEA3708843) | human gut metagenome | biome: human gut; feature: human-associated habitat; material: faeces | place: China | collected 2014 ... | reverse complement strand
CGCTCGACGCCCCGGCGGGCGTAGCTCCTGTGGTCGACGCGCGCCGCGCTCTCGGCCTTGGAGAGGAACCCGTTCTGGAGGTCGGCCCACGCCGCGCGCCACCGCTCGGCGTTGTCCCGATTGTTCCAATCGTTGATCTCGCGCTTCACCTTTACCGGGTCGTTCCCCTGGCGCTTGCAGCCGTCCCAGCCCTCCGCCTCTGACTTGGTGAGCTGGCGTCGCTCGTTGCCACGGCGGTAGGTGTAGACCTTCTCCCACTCGTCGCCGCGAGCCCGGGCGTCCTTCAGCTCGGCGGCGGTCATCTCTGCCTCGATGCCGTCGAGTCGCACCGTGTAGGCCGTGACGGCCTTCGCAAGGAACCCGTTCTCGTCAACGGAGCGCATCGGACAGAGGATGTGGGCGTGGATGTTGTGGTTGTCGCCGTCCGCGTCGTGGATGGCCCAATCGCAGACCATGCCCTCTGCGGCGAGCTCGTGGCAGAGCGCGAGCGTGAGCTCGATGCGCTGCCAGTCGCTGAGGTCGTGCGGGAGCGCGACCTCGAACTCGCGGGCGAGTTGCGCGTTCGCGGAGCGCTCGATCGCTTCGACCTCGTTCCAGAGGGTCGAGCGGTCGGCGAAGCGCTCGGTGGCGCAGTCGGGCAGCACGACGCCCTCGGCGACGAGACCGCGTTTACGGGTGTAGTCGTGCACGAGGCCGTCGCGCTCGTTCTCGATCTTCGAGCACGAGCGGTAGGCTGCGGCGGCGACCGCCGAGCGGCCCGTCGCGCGGGAGACGATCTTAATGGACATGTGGTACATGGCCATGATCGTCCTCCTTTCAGCGACGCGGCCAAGGCGAGCGGCCCGTCATGGGCCGCGCTGCAACGAGCGCAGCGCCGTGTGAGCGCAATCGCGAACACGGGCGCTGGCGAGTGGAAGGGCGAGCGGCGCTAGCCGCGCTGCAAGCCGGGGAGCATGAGGTGAGCGGGGACGCGAACCGAATGTCACCGGCTGGAAGGCGAGGAGCGGGCTCTGGCCCGTGACGCTGCAACGAGCGCAGCGAGTGGAAGGGGCCCGCCGCCTAGGCGCGCACTCCCAGTCGCAGACTGGGGTATAAGTGCGCCCTTCGTGGTACTCGGGTACATTCTACCTGCAAAGGGGTACAATGTTCGATGAGTTCCCATATCGTACAGCAAAACCGTAGAAACGCCGAAAGGGAGACCACAATGGCCAAGCAGAGCATCGACGACCTGATCAAGAAACGCGACCAGCTGAACGCGCGCATCAAGGACATGCAGGCGAGGGAGCAGGCCAAGAACCGCAAGGCGAGGAACCACGCCATGATGGTGTTCGGAGGCCTCTTGGAAAACGCCTGCGGCGGCGATTGGACCGCGATCGACTACCGAGTGCTCGATTCCATCGTGTACGAGTGCGCCGAGAGGCTGATGGCGGCGCGGACGCAGGACGGGCGCTCCGTGGACGATGCGACCGCCGACCTGAGGAGTTTCGAGGCCTGGAAGCGCGACATGGGCAAGGCCAAGGCCGCGACGCGCGAGAATGCCGGTGCAGAGGGCCAGGAGGCTTAGGGATGAACGTGAAGATGGTCTTCGCCGACCGCATCGACTCCTGGGACACCCGCGCCGATGGCGGGGCCACGACATCCCACGCCTCGCTCGAGGTGTCGGGGCGTCAGCTCGTGCTGTGGAGCGCGCTTACCTTCGACAACACGTACAACGAGAAGGGGATCGCCGACCCCACGCCCGAACATCAATACGGGACGCCTGCCGCAATCGCCGAGGTCGAGGCGGTCGGGTTAAAGACGCTGATGGAATTTCTGGATGCGCTCGGCGAGGAGAAGGGGTTACTCCGGTTAGATGTCGACGGTGAAGCGATATGGACCGCTTCAGTCTCACTCGACGACGATCGTCTGAATTAAACAAAAAACGCGCACCCCCAGGGGGGGGTGCGCAGCCATCCAAATCATCGAAGAATAATTTCAGTCGCATGGTTTCTGAAAGCCTACGACTTATCACCAGCATACAGTGGGCGACGCAGATAAGCCAGCATCAATCCGTATGCGAGGCCAATGCCAATCATGAATATATCGTCACTCGAATTGGCCTGAATATTGATTACAAGATCATCCCCAATAACATCGGCCTTCAATCTACCGAGACTTCCTTGCTCTTGGATGATTTCTATGTCTCCCTTTGTGAAATCTCCGGAGAAGCTCATCCCTCTCCCATGCACGGAATAACAAATCTGAAATTCCGACATCTCCTGAGATAGTTTTACAGGAGGCTTATCATCAAGAAAATCAATGGTGAAAAATGGCAAGTTGCTAAAGATATGACGTTTAATCTCACAAATAGCACCCCCATGATCACCGAAGACACGATATGTCGGAGCTTGAACGCGGGAAAGCACACCCTCATATCCGGTCACTTCGACATTTTTATTGAAATCAGTTTTTACAAGCCCATCTTTACCAATGTAGATCTTCATTTCAATCATGCCCCATCGTCTCAAGTACTGAACTGAACACGCGCCGCACCGTCTTGCAATCAAATGTCGACATCGACAAACTTCGCTATCAACTAGTCGAAGTACCCTCCATTCCCCAAGGCGTCGGCAGCCATGTCGCCCTGAAGCAATGCATGGGGATCCGTATAGAAATTGCACCAAGTGCAATTACACCAACCGCATGGACAGTTCCTTACCATATGAATAATCGAGCGGAACCCACGACGACCATTAATAACAGCACTCATTGTTGTCCTCCCCTTTCTTTTCGCAGTCTGCAGAAGCAGTTCCCGATACGGTGCGGCGCGCATTAACCAACTTGGCTATATCTCCAGGACTCTTAAAACCGTTTTTCTTTATCTCGTCCGGCTGATAGTAGACGCAATACTCCTCTTCAATCACCATCAACAGGCGATAGAGATCCTTTCCCGAAAAGCGAAATGCCCTCGAGGTGAGAATGGAGTTTCCATTAAGGCGACTATCAGGGTCTTTCGATGGAAAATATGAGTGAATGATACCAATAACCTCATCAACACTGACGATGTCAGACGCCCTATCGACAGCATTCCTAGTCATATGAAAGACACCCCCTCGTCAGTAAGAATCTCTCTAAGCCGCCTGTCGAATTCAAGAACTTCAGACTTTGACCGAAGGGTGTATGTCGGCAACCCTGCGAGCCTAAAAGCACTTGCCCTGATCGACGCCTCGGCATCATCGGAATAACAAACCCCTAAGGAACGAAGCTCGACTTGATTGGAATCATCAACCATTTGGTCTCCAACGATAAATATGCAATTCGAAGTACCGCATTCAGCAGCAACATCGCGCAAGCACTCTTCGAGGAAAGCGGGATTGACAAGATTAAGCGGAACACAACACAATACGATATCCGGAGGCACGGCCCTGAACAAAGCGTGCGACGAAAGACCGAAGTCATAATGGACATACTCGCTGTAACTTGTCACAGGATTCGGATGTTCAACAACAACTAAATCTGGATGAACTTGATATACGAGCTCCTGGACACATGCATTGATTTGCAAAACTCCGTCTTCAGTTGAATCGGAAAGTACCATTCGACGCAAACCGAACGCATCGCAATACAAGCTCTCGCTCAACGCAACAATCCCAAGATTATCCCGTCGCATTACATCGCGAACATGACAAAGTAACTCAAACGTATCGAGCCCAGAGCACAGCGAAACAATGTGAACACATGGGCAGGAAAACGTAGAAAATCCCTCTCTTGCCCACTCTGAAGTTTGAGAAAACGAGAATGGACTTGACGGCAAATGAATAAAATGACGGTTAGTCTCATCTACTATTCGGGACAAAATACTTAAATCTGAATTGTAGTAATAAACGTCCCTTTCACGATCAATTGCAGCAGAAACGATGTCTTCCAAGTATCCATGGTGTTCAGTTGGGCAGTCTGTGATTAAGACAACGTCACTTTCATTTATAGCTTTTTTGAAATCACTCTCGCACGCCAGTCCAACTGGAACCCCGGCGTACAAATCAGAAACATCATCACACCTGTCATAAGCCGGAAAGACAATTGCCCCGTTAGGTACGCCAATCGCGTTCCGCTCGGTAATGAATACGCGGCATCTTTTGTCAAAGGGGGCGATACAAACAGTCCTCACCATCACAACCCTCCTTCGTTACCGATCATTGACAAAGCTCTTCTCATCTTCCGCTCATGACGCTCGTTCTCATTTAAAAGTATTACCTGCCCTAAACGATCATTCGCCGCGCGGCGAGACAGGGAGCACGCCTGATCAACCCCATCTGCAGAAAGCCCGTCCCCTCCATCAAACCGCTTGGCACACGAAGAGCACAGGTTAAATGCCCAACACCGCTTGCATTTCTCTTCACACAGCGAAGCGACATTCAATAGAGAAATAATTCTGCTCTTTGAGAACCCATTTTGAATGGTGCCTATTCTCATGCAATCGGATGTCTCATCGACTCGTTCACACGGAAAAATATCGCCAGAAACCGTAACGAACATTCTCGTCAATCCAGGCTGACAGACACCAGCGGGCACTGACATTGGCGATGATGACTTCTGAACGAAACGTCTAATACCTTCTGTAATATGACGAAATTCATGTCTAATCAGCTCATTCGGATATCCAGTCCTGGAGCCTCGATAATGAGCGACATATCCTAAAAACATATCGTATTCATGACTCTCAATGAAATCACTGTTGAAAGGCGCTGGCACACCATTCTTCTCAAGATAATTAAATTGAAATGCCGCCCCTCTTAACACTTCTTCATCGCATATCTTTACCAGCTCGCAATAATCTTTTTCCGTATCAACAACAGAATTGAAACGTAGCTTTTCCTTGTATTCTGGACATCGTTGTACGAGCCTCCGTATACCGTCGACTACCGTCGCATAAGTACCCGATCCATCTGGAAAACAGCGCGACGCATCTTGAATTGATTCCGGTCCATCGAGGCTAAACAGAACATGGAACCGAGATCTTTCAGAGATAAGAAATTCAATCACTTCGTCTCTGAGCAGCGTTCCATTTGTCGTAACATGAAATACGACCTTTTTGCCTTCAAATGCCATATCAGCATACTCGACGATTTTCTTCATTAGATTGAAATGGAGAAATGGTTCTCCCCCGTAAAGCCCTATCGTTATCTGTTCCGAATCAACGCTGTGATCCTTTAGGAAGTCGATCGCTTTCTTCGCTTCCTCAAAATCAATGACTTTATTTGAGTGGTTCCTATTAAACTCGTTATCCGCCGAGTATATGCAATATCTGCAACGGAGATTGCACTTCTGAGTAATCTGAAGGATCATCAAGTTGATATTGCGGTCGAGTCGCCTTAAGACACTATCGGCATCTGGATAAGCTATCTTCTCTACGGGATTCCCAAAATTCAAATTGGCCAACAACGGTGGCAGAACTACGTCTTCATCCAAAACTATTTCGTCGCCCTCTTGATCAGGGCTTACGTAATCCTTAATGGCAAGCTTCCCCTGTTCATCAAGCAAGGTCAGAGATCCTGACCACGGATCATATAAATATCCACCAAACGGTGTCTCGATAAATCTCGCCACAACACCCATTGAGCCGCCCCCAAACAATATCGGGAACATGTTTTGCTGTTTTTACCCGATGAATAATTAAGCGATAGCGCAACAGGCAAACGACTCGAAATCATCGGTAAGCGGCAACATAGACCAAAGCACTACAAATTGACCGTAACATCAGCCATGTCATCAAATGCGCCGGTATGATCTATCACAACCACCAAAGATTTCTTAGCAAGACCGTCTACCGTTTCACGCAGGCGCAGAAGGGACTCATTATCGAGCCCGGATGTCGGCTCATCAAAAACAACCAAACTTGATTCGCGCAAAAGCGCCCTAGCCAACGAAATTCTCTGTCGTTCACCGGATGAAAGCAGCGCTCCCGACTCTCCAACCTTGTCTTTGCCATCAATAGAGAAGCGACAGCAAATCTCATCAATTCCAACCACTTGGGAAATCTCATCATATCTATCTTGAGAAACTTCACTGTTTCCATAAGTCACATTTTCTTTTATTGACGAATTGAAGAGAAAAGGAGATTGATTAACCATGCTGCTCACGCTTCTTAGCGATTTTGAGTCAATACCAGCCAGCTCAATGCCATTAATTTTGATTGAACCTTCGTATCCTGTTATCAAGCCGAGAATAAGCCGTGCAAGGGTCGTTTTCCCCCCACCATTCCTGCCATGCACAACACAAAGACCTGGAGATGAGATCGAAAAGCTCAGATCTCTAATCAGCGGTTCACGTGAACCCGGATACGAAAAATTCAGGTCAGAAACAGAAAGCGAATCAACCTCATCGATCCTATTTTCGACACTAGAATTTTCCTCATCAAAACCGCCGAACAATTTTTCTAACCTGGCCAATGCCTCGAATGCGGGCTGAACAGCAATGGCGGTCGTAGAAAACAAGACGATAGGGCTGTAGACTTTCGATACATATTGAGATATGGCAACGATTTGGCCGATGGAAATAAAACCACTGACCATCATCATCCCGCATATTAGATAGACGGACCCCGAAGCCAAGACATTCAGGACTTGATATACCTCTGAAGCGCCATTGAGTACGATTGATTGGCGAATACCCTTAGCCTTGAGCTGATTGCTCAGATTTGAAATTCCTTCTCTCTCGCGATCGAGCCCTTCGTTTAAAACGATCTCATCCCGCCCGCTTAGACATTCATTAACTTTGCCAGAGAAGCTCGCTCTCGTCTCAAGAGATGCCCTCAGAACATCTCGATACGCTCTTGTTGTCAATCGACCAACAAGCAGAAACAAGCAAGTCGGAATCAGCGAAATAATCGCAACTTGCCAGTTAATATCTATCAAAAAAATGAATGCAAAAACCGCCTGCGCTACGCTTCCCAAAAACATTAGATTGGTTGAAGAGAAAATACTCCCAACCTTACCAACTTCATCTATGCGCGAAAGGATGTATCCAGTTCCCAAACTTGCTGACGTCGCACTCGGCATCAGCAATGCCATATTTGTCATATCGACTCTCATGTCACTTATAACGGTCTCCCCAACTTGTGAAATAATCCTCACGGCGCACATGGAGAGAGCGCTGTGGATTACGGAAATCATCACAAGCAAGAGACAACAGATGGCGATCTGTGACAAATCGCGCTCTATAAAGCCATAGTCAAATAGTATTTGTGACGTCACCGCAGGAAGAACAGCCACGAAAGAATTTCCAAACAGCAATAAAGCACCGAGCGCAAGCTTGCCAATGTGCCTTTTCATATATGGAAACAACATGGCCATTACGACAGCTCCTAGCGATAGAAATTGTCGACAGAAGAACGTGTCCTCATTCTTTCCAAACCAAGAATAATTCACCCATAAATGAACATAAAGATATTCCGATTAACCCTTTCGACAATAGGACGAACTTTCACTCAAACTTCGACCAAAACGAATCGAAAACGAATTCATCCACTCGAAAAGTTACTTAAACATGATGTTGACTGATTCGTCGAGCAATAGTAAATCCCCATTGAAATGAGCAGTTGCGGTCGGTCCGCAGAAGTCCCGCTCTCACGGCCCGACCGCAAGTCTTATGAGCCGAGCACATCGATTGGAATCACAATCACGCCTTCTGGCGTCACATGACACGGCATTCCATAACCGATGACAACGCATTTCGCGGCCGGAGGCCTATCACCATGCGACACCATCAGCTGCTCAAGTCGCAAGAGGTTGCTGACGGCCTCGGGAACCTGCGATGCCCCCAACTTCACCTCGACGGCAGCCCATGCGCCATCTCGCGTGTGAACGATACCGTCGACCTCCAAATCGTTCCCATCGTGATAATGCGAAAGACGCGCGTCGTTTGCGGCGGCATACACCTTAAGATCATGCAGGACGAGCGACTCGAACAGCAAGCCAAGGGTCTTCGGATCAGAAGTCAGGGACGCAGGGCTAGCACCGAGCAGTGACACCGCGAGCGACGGATCCGCGAGATGCCGTTTGGGCGCTTGCCTAAGCCTCACGGGCGAGCGCAACGCCGGGTACCACGCCGGTATGTCGTCGACCACGTTGACCCGCCTGAGCGCGTCCATATATCGCGTGAGCGTGCTCTTTGACACCTTGCCATCGGTGTCGGCGCCTATAGCCTTCGGGCTAGATAGCGTCGACTCGTTGCGTGCGAGCGAGGTCAGAAGGGCCCTGATCTTTCCTGGGTCGCGGCGGACGCCGTCGATGCGCGACACGTCCGATTCACACACACCATCAACATAGGCTGTAGCGATTTCCATTGCCTCGCTCGTCGAGACGCCAGCCGCCTGCGGCCATCCTCCCCGACACACAAGCTCGGCGATATCGGCAAGACCTTTTATCCCCCCAATCCCAGAAACTCCATTATCGCCGGCAAGAAGCGAACCGAGCGAAACCTCACCAGTAGAAATGCCAAGTTCCGCGAGAGACATCGTTTCCATGCGAACTCTGGCTATGCGCCCGACGCCGCTATGCATCGGGGCTCGATCATCCCTCGGTGTTGCCGAACCGGTAAGAATGAACTGGCCGGGCTCGCCACGCATGTCGCACTCATAACGCACGGCATCCCAAACGTCTGGGACCTCCTGCCACTCATCGATGAGTCGCGGGGAATCGCCCGCTATCGCTTGCGATGGGTCGAGCTCGGCCATCCTTCTTGCCGCGAACCCGCCCACGGGATCAGTGAGCGAAAGGGCCGATGCGGCAAACCTGCGTGCGGTGGTCGTCTTCCCGCACCATTTCGGCCCCTGCACGAGAACAGCCCCGAAGATGCCAAGATAGCGCTCCACGACAGCATCGACACACCGAGGAATATAATCTCCCATACCATCTTCCCTTCTTCAATCACAACAAGCATTCTACCAGCGCGTGAACCCGTATGCAGGGAATATGTGAACCCGTATGCAGGGAATATGTGAACCCGTATGCATGGCCTGCGCAAATCGACCAGCACTGCCAAACGATGACTCGGAGTGCCACGCAAAAACAAGCCGAAGGAAAGTCTGGACTTGTGACCGACAAATCGACAGCGGGCACCCCAATCCGTATGGATGAACGAAAAGCACCTTTACGGCAAATTGGAATTGCGGTCAGCAGGAGTAATCTAATAATGTGGCTTACCTCATATCCCATGAAATTATGAGCGGCATTATGTATATAAATTGTATATACAATTTATATACAGCTAGTCTCTCTTCATCTTTGCCTCGACGGCCTCGATGATGAGCCGCGAAACGGTCATATCGTGATCGGCGGCGAACGCCTTCATCTCGGCGCGCTTCTCGGGCGAGCACCAGAAGGTCACGCAGACCTTATCGCCGCGCGTGGTCGAATCACCCTTTGACAGGTCCTGGTTTCCCATGAGAGTGCGAGACGGTAACTGACTGGACTTCGGAATGCGGCGCTCTGCCTTCTTCTTGCTAATCGGCATTTTCAACGAACTCCTTCATCTCGGCATAGGCCTCGGCATATCCGTACAGGTCGTCGCCCAGGCAATTGCCAAAGAAATTCTTCAGCCCCTCACGGCTCGGAATCTGGGAATCGAAATAACTCACGTTCCGCTCCTCAAGCTCAAGGAGCGTTTGACGCAGGGTGAGGGTCCGTGCATGAGTGCGGGTTAGAAGAACGGCGTAGTCGATTCCGCGTTCACCGAGGGTATCGGCAGTCTCAAAGGCCTTGACCACGTCGGCAGGCCCAGTGGTCGTTGGCACTATCACCATGTCGGCTGCGACCATCGCCTCATCCATGACGCGACCATGGGGCGGACAATCGATAAACACGTACTCGTCCGCATTTCCCTTGGCAGGTCCCCGGCCAATCGCGCGCACACTGGCGACGTTTCCCGGTATGACGGAAAAGGGCAACGGATCCCCGTTCTCCTCTGCGGTCATTGCCCAAAGGGATGCGCTGGACTGCGCATCGGTGTCTATCACCTGAACTCGCTTCCCATCCCTGACGGCAGCCGTGGCCAATCCTATCGCGGTGGTTGTCTTGCCGACACCACCCTTGAGATTGATGATTGAAACGATCATTGTGCCCTCCTTTTCTTATATAAATTGTATATAAGATTTATATACAATTTATATAAGATAATACTCTTCTAATGCCTCTTTACCAGCAGTTTTCACTTTCATTCGCTCAACGTCGGTCTCAAGCAGAATACGACGGTAGGCATCTTGATTCATGTCGATGGTCTTTTGCACATCGCCTGGATTCGAAAGCCCGAACAGGGAGGCGATTTCTTCATGCGTCTTCCAAGGGCAGCTGGCAACCTCGTAAAGGATATCCATGTCGAAGCCTCCCCCTGGGGCGTAGTATTCGCGCTCCATTCTCTCTTGCTCCTCCTCCCACTCAGCTTCCACTTCCCTAATGAAGTTCTCGCGGTAGCCCTCATCCCCCTCGAACCTCACGTTGTGCTCGTATTGATCGCGCCAGTTCGCGACCGACAGCCATTTGATGACCGTCGGTCGCGATACACCCGCGATCCTCGCGATCTCGGAATGACTCGCCCCGGGGTTCTCGATTGCAGCGCGCCATACGAGCATTTCCTTTGTGGGAGCCCCGTCCCTGTTTCCGGTATCCCACCAATGGGTCCCGCGCTTCTTTTGTTTCTCATCGCGAATCGCTCTTGCCCCCGCGAGATGCACGTCGAGCGGCAGCCTCTGTTCCTCCGGCCTCCTTCTTGCGCCCCTTGTCTCCCAGGAGATTCCGGACTTTCTCTCCAACCACGGCTTCCTGTAGTGGCGGGAGCGCCCGCCGGCAACTCCCCCCTCAAACGCCTCAAGCGCGGCCGATACGTCCGCCGCGGTGAACCTGTTCTTCGGCTCATCGGTCATCGCGTCGAGGAATCCGACAAGGCCATAGGCATCCTCCTCAAGGACCTCCCACGGCACCCCGCACTTGTTCGCCATCACCGCGAGATAGAAAACGCACCAGTAGCGGTGTCCGACGCTGGCGAGGCCATAGATAGCATCGAGGCAATCGTAGTAAGCAACCTCACCGAACAACCAGCCCCTGCGAGGTTCTCCGCGGCCGATGCGCGCATCGGCCCATTCCGGCCACTTCTCCCTCGCCTCCGCAAGGGGTGTTGTGGGGCGGAGCTCTTCGGAGATCTCCTCAAGAATCTCCAACTCAGAGCCCTTGCGGCGCTTGTATTTCGCCATGAACGAAAGCAGGTACTTCAGGGTCGCGGGCGGAGTCTCATCATGGGAGAACGCCTCCGCGACATAGGATCCCTGCTTGATTCCAGCGTTACCGCACTCGCCGTTCAGCTTCGTTGGCGTGCCGACCATGCGGAACGCCTGAAAGATGCCCTGATGCTGTCGCTTCTCGATGTCCTCGCCGCTCGTGTACTTGTTCCACACGAGATCGGTCAAGAGCTGTTTGAGCTCCTGGAGGGCCGGGATGTATCTGGTCATGAGCGGCACCGGCTTGTCGAATCGATACACCACATGCAGGCCCGTGCCAGAGCAGACCACATAGTTCGCATGGGGAAGAACTCCACCGTCCATCTGTCGAAACAGATTGCGAACCTGCTGCGGACCGACGTAATCGAGGTCGATCTGCATGGCATGAAGATAACGGGCGGTCGCGCTGCCCCTGCTCTTGCCGAAGTTGCTCACGGGTGCGGCAAACAGGTACGTGTTCTTCCTCACGGCTTCATTGGTAATCTCTCGCAGAAGCTCGTGGTCATCGGTGATCGTATACCGGTTCATCTTGTGCTTGACCTGAGGCGTACCGTCTTTGCAGAGACGTGGATTGCCCTCTGCATCAAGGACGGGAATCTCAATGCCCGTATCTTCAACGCAGATGAGGTTCGGTCGGCCGTCCTCGTTAGGACAACCCTTGTCCTGAAGAAAGCCCTTGGGAAAGAGGTCTCGATAGTAGGTCTCAGGGTCGCAGTAGTACCAACCCGGGGTGTCGTAGATAAGCTCTGTCACCACTTCGTAGTTATGCCTTCTATCGGCATACCAACGAGCATCCTTACCCGTCTTCTGAGACTTCTTGATAGCCATGGAGCATCTATCCAACCAGAGAGAGGCAGCGACCCCCGAGGGAGGGCCACGAGTGGCCTACAGGACGTATATTAGAAGCAAATGTTATTTTACACTTTTGGATACTCCAGGGTACGTTTGTCTGTATATAAATTGTATATAAGTTTTATATACAACTCCCCCGTTCGCACCACCAGACTCCACGTGTTGATTACCCACATGTGGGTTTTCCGCATGTGGGTAATCCGGCAAGAGCCTAGCTCCGCTCCAAGGCGTCTATGTAGCGCTGCAAGGGACTTCTGACAGCGGGGGTATACAAGGGGCACGACGCCTCATCGAGGCGCCCTAAACGGGCTCTCAGCGCCTCGCGGTATTCCCTGCTCTGCCGGCGCTCGGCCTGCCTGCCGCTGACGAGCCCCAGGGCCCTCTCATAGGCCGCCATGTCGACGGTGACGGTCTTCTTGCCGCCGCCTCGGCCTTCTCCCGAACCCGTCTTCTCGGCCTCGGCCAGGATCGATTCGGTCGCGTCGATCGTAGACAGGGCCCTCGCCTCGGCCGCTAGGTCTGCGGCGCTCATGGTGAACAGGTGCGCCGCATCGGCCTCCTCGCGGGCCAGCTCGGCCTCCGCCTCCTCGCGCGTCATGCGCGCCGCGCGCATGACGCGCAGCAGCTGGTCGGTCTCCGACAACATGGGGGCTAGCGCTTCTGAGCGAAGGTTGCGAGCTTGTAGCCGCCCGCGGCGCACAGGACCATGAGCACGGGGATGGCGAGCCATCCGTACTTCACCAGCCATTCGGCCCCTGCCTGGAACTGCGTCCACATCGATCCGAGCGCGATCAGGAAAACGATGGCGAGGGCGGCGGCGCAGGACAGAGACACGGCCAGGGTCGTGGTCAGCAGGGCCTTGCGCGCCCGCTCGATCTCCTCGACGGCGGCGCTCGCGCTGGCCTCGCTGTTCTTCATCGCGATTTTGGCCGCACGGTCGACGTCGCGAAGCGTTTGCACGGCTCGCTCCTCGACGCGCTCGAAGACCAGGTTGCTGGCGTCCTCGGCACGCAGGGCGGCGTTGGCCACGCCGTCGCTCATCGCCCTCATCGCCTCGGTGTTCGCCGTGAGCGCTGCGTGCATCTCGCGCGCGACCGCTGCGACCGAGTGCATGTCGCGGGCGGTCTCTATCTGGCGCTGCCCGGCCTCCTTCGTGAGGCGGGCGCTGGCATCCAGGCCCTCGGCCATGGCGGATAGGTTGTCGCTTGCGAGGTTGTCGAAATCGTTCATCTGGGCTCAGTCTCCTCTTCGTTCCCGAATCTACCTCTTGTGCCGGCCCCGGTCGTGGTCCTCGACCTCGACGGTTATGGTCCTGGGCGCTTGCGGCTTCGCGTGCTGGCGGTCGGCCATCGCCGCCCGCGCCTTCGCCTTGAGCTCCTCCGCCGTGACGGTGCGTTTGTTGGCGGCGACCGACGCCTTTATGAGGTCTGGCAGGTGCCGTCCCGTATCCGTCGCCGTGACCTTGGACCCATGGCGCTCGAAGACGAGGTCGGTCTTGTCCGCGTTATACCGCATGGACACACCGGCCTCGGCGAGCCGCCTTTGCAACTCGTTGAAGTGGTTCTCCGACGGCTTCGCGAAGACCTCCGCGATCCGCTTTCCGACCTCGGCCGAGACCTTACCGGATTCGGCGCGGGCCGCCCGGACGCGGGCGATGGACTCATGCCGCTTGATGAAGGAGGCGCGGCGCGCGGTGAGCGCGTCGGCCTTCTTGTGGAACCAGGCGGCGGCGCGGTCGCGGGCGGCGTCGATGGCGCGCGCCGCGGCGTCTGCCTGACGGCGCATGGCGGCCATGGCGCGGTTGAGCGCCGCGATGGCGATGTTCTCGCGGCGGCGGTCGGTCACGGGCTCGTAGGCGACGCCCTCGCGCTCCGCTCGGGCCTCGGCCTCCTTCTCGATCTTGTTGATGTAGGGGCCCTCGCCGTACGAATTGAAACCGTTCATCATCCAGTCTT
>ERZ838839.2466-NODE-2466-length-14104-cov-2.988469_pt1 | contig 14104 bp, 11 predicted proteins | sample MGYA00519909_ERZ838839 | MGnify/ENA primary metagenome ERZ838839 (study PRJEB31850, sample SAMEA3708843) | human gut metagenome | biome: human gut; feature: human-associated habitat; material: faeces | place: China | collected 2014 ... | reverse complement strand
AATTTGGTTCCGAAACAAGCAAGCATATAAAATATTAAAGCATTTCGCAGGAATTATTACACCTGATTTTTCAACATATTATGATTTTCCAGATCCTTTGAAACGATGGAATACATATCGTATGAGAGCATTTGGATATTGGTATGGGAAATTATGTGGAAAACAGGTTATAAATAATGTTCGTGGTGATTTGGTTGATAGCTGGGAATATTGTTTTGATGGAATATCACAGAATAGTATTTTGGCGATAGGAACGGTTGCAAGTGATGTAAAAAAATTGTACTACCGTTCTACATTTGAGACATGGTTGGATGAAATGGTATTCATATTAAAGCCCAAAGTAATTCTTGTTTATGGCTCATCAAATTATGCTTGTTTTGATAGACTTAGGGAAAAAGGGATTCGTATAGTGACTTATCAAAGCAAAACTGCAAGGTTTTATGCTGGAGGTGAGTCAAATGAGTAAAGGATATAGTGGACTTTTTGACGGCATAGCTGTTGTGGAAACACGTATTATTCCAGGCAAAGATGGAGTTGTTACAGGAGGAAAATCATTAACACTTGGAAAAAATATGTTAGCTGAGATGAATGTATCAAAAGAGACAAAATGGTCGGGATATCAGGCACAACATATTATCCCATCTGATATGAAAAATCATCCGGTGATTCAAAAAATTGGAATGGATCTAGATGATGCGAGCAATGGTATATTTTTACGAGTTCCAAGTAAAGATATCAGTGTTAAATCAAGACATAGAGGATATCATTCTGTCTATTCACAGTTTGTTAGGCAAGAATTAGATAAGATAGGAACAGAAGGAAGTTTCGTTTCTATTCAACGAAAAGTATTAAGGTTACAGTATAATTTGAAAAAGTTGCAGGAGAAAGGTTTACCACTCTATTCATCTGAAGGAGCGACAATAGAATTATGGAATAAACAAATGAAAAAACTAAAATGAAAGGATGTAGCAAGGTGGAAAAAGAATTAATAACAGAATTAATTTATAATAAAGACATACAGGAAACAATGGATTATTTAATGAAATGTAACGATGCAGAAGATTTACAGTTGTATGCGTATAATTACAATTGGTCTAATGGTTTTGAAATACCAAACATAATAATTAATAATTCTAATTGTTCAATGAGTACAGCATTATATATTTTTTATGCAGCTGATGGATTTAGATACTTAATGGAAAAAACAGTGGATACAAATATGGAAGAATGGAAGATATTTATTGAAAATTTGTATTCAAAAATAATAGTGAAAAGTTTTGTCAACAAGGATATAGCTTTTCAGGTTCCGCTTACAAAAATACAGGTATTCAAGCTAAAAAAAGTAATAGATGATAAAGAAACAATTTTTTTAGAAAACCATAGCGGAATAGATTGCAATATTGATTTATAATGAAACCATTCAACGATATTAGAGATATTTTGGCTTTAACACAATTATTGTTCAAATTATCTGAGGGAGAAGTTTAAAGTTATAATATTTGCTAGGGAATATATAATAGAAAATTGAGGTAAGATAAATGTTTTTAGAAAGAATAAAAAATGTTCTGCTTAAAAATAGTAAATTGCAGGAAAAATCTGAAAAAAGAATAGAACAAGAAAAGATGTTATATGATTGGAAAAGGAGAATAAAGAGAGTGTCTTTGCCAATTTTAGAGACGGAATTAGATAATTTAGAAAAAAATATGTATCGATACCCATTGAACGAATTTGATGAGGAAATTAAAAAAATTTCAGAAAAAATCAGCAATTTGCAAGATAACAAGGAAAAAATATTACTTAGCTATGATATAGGATATAAATTTTCTAAGAGTAAACGGGAATTAGCTGAATATTTTTCAGAGGGATTGTTTATAAGTTATCCTGAAATGTATTACGTAGAAATACAAAATGAGATGGAACTTTCTTTTACTATGGACAAGAGTTGTTTATTAGATTGTGCTGTTTATGGAGATCAATTAACGCAAATCCCATTAAATATAGAGCATCCATATTATCATAAATTAGAAAATGCTGAGATTAAACATAGAGGTGGAATGCTTGATGAGTATTGTAGCAATATATTATTAACTGGTAAAAATATTTCCTTAAAGAATCCATATGTGTTAAAGGAAGTAATTACATTGTCAGATGATAGAGCAAGATTTATCTTTTCTCAACCATTGTTTCATACAAAGAAAAAATGCAAATCTTTAGAAAGTATATACAGAGAGATTGGATTTGTTGAAACGGCGGATTTGTGTAGTGATATAAGCAAAAATATTAATAGGGGTAAAAATATAAAAACTGTTATAGATGAAATTCTGCCAGATAAAAATGGAAGTGTATTAGATAAATTATATCTAGATTATATGGATGAATGTATAAAGATGCAGAAAGGACATGCAAAATCAAATTTAAATAGTAATTAAGAATCAAAGAAAAAGGACAATCTTGGGACCCGAAGTCCCAAGGATTAAGTAATAATTATGAAAAAACTGTTGTTTTACGGTGTAAACTTTTGGAAAGAGGTTTTAGGAGACTTCCTAACAAGATGCAGTTGTATATACAAATGCGTATCTTGCAAAAGACATCACACTCCATTTGTTGCCATATTTAATTACATATGAGTACATTTTAATACTTAGAAAAACAATCATATATGATACAAAATAACGAAATTCGACCAAGATAGAATTCGACAAAAGATTTTTTTAGTACTAAAATATTTTTTAGAAGTTCAAAGGTGTTGAAAGCTGATGAATTAAATAAAATTTAATAATAAAAGCCTTATTGTTAACAGTAGTTCAAAAGACTAACTGCTTACAGATAAGGCTTTTTTTATTGTCGAAAGGAAGGTGTGAGAGAGTGAATCGATATATAAAAAGGGAAACAAAAATAGAAAACTATGACCCATGTCCAAGATTTTTGTCAAAAATGAAAGTTTCGCCAATAGCAAAACTTGTATACACAACATTATTGGGTAGAACTTTTTTATCAAGGAAAAACGGACTAAAGGATGAAAATGGGAATGTATATGTAATTTATCCGGTAAGAGCATTAGCAAAATACATAGGTAGGACGGAACCTGTGATATATGGTGCACTAAGTGAGCTGGAAGTTTTGGATTTGATTGAAAGAAAAAAAGTCCTTAGCGGAATAGCAAATCATATTTATGTAAAATTTCCGGATAATGAAGAAAATGTAAGACCGAAGGTTTATGAAACTACTAAAGAAGATATTAGTGGAGTACCAAAGAATTCTGAAGACAACCCATTAAGTAGTTTTAATACTAATAAAAGTATTAAAAAAGAAACTAATAAATATTTAAATAAATACGAAAAAGAAGGAAGGTTATAACAATGGCAAATAGTAAGTTAAATAAAATAGTAACAAAAGTTATGGACGATATACAGGATGGTACAACAAAGGGTAAGCATTGTCCGTACTGTGGAGAAAAAATTATTTACACAAAAAACAAAATTACAGGGAATATGGTTCCATGCAGATGCAAATGTGAAGAAAAAAGAGAGAAAGAAGAGGAAAAGAGAAGAATTGAAGAAGAAAGAAAAAATCTGATTATAAAGGCAAAGTATGAATGCTTTAATCATAAGAGTATGTGGAAACAAACTTTTGAGAAAGACAATGGTCTTAATGCCAAGATGTATGTTGCAAAAGATTATGTCGCAAATTGGGAGAAAATGTATGAACATAACTGCGGGTTAATGTTGATTGGAAATGTTGGAACAGGTAAATCATACATGGCAAGTGCCATTGCAAATGCTCTAATTGAAAAGGGAGTAAAAGTAAAATTTACAAGCTTTATTGAAATAACCAATGACATTTTCAGTGCAAGTGATAAAACAAAATATGTTAAAAGTCTTAATAAATATGATTTGTTAATTATTGATGATGTTGGTACAGAAAGAAACACAGAATATACACTGGAAAATATTTATTGGGTTATCGATGAAAGAGTGAGTGAGGGAAAGCCATTAATTATAACAACCAATACAGACATAGATAAAAAAGAAAATGATGAAAATTTTAATAGAAGACGTATCAATAGTCGAATAAGAAATGTTTGTATTCCTGTAGATATTCCTAATTATAACATTAGAGAAACAATGTCAAAGAAACATAATGAAACGTGTGCTGAAATCTTTTGGAATGGAGGCGGGTCAAATGGAAAAGAGTAAAGACGATATATGGTGTGGATTATCCAAGTTTCTTAGTGAAATTATAGAAAAGTATGCCGAAAATTTAGAAAAAGATTTAAAAGAAAAAAATGGCACATCAATAATTACTGTTAGAAAAATATATAAAAAGTATATATCTATAGAGTTATTACAAAAAAAGAGACACATTGATATTGACTATTATGTTAGCTAGTATTAATATGAACGTAAAAACGTGCATAATATGGAGATGAATATGATAATAAGTGAAAGAATTTTTGAAATAATGAAGGAACAGAAAATGAGCCAAAGAGAACTATCAAGAAGAACCGGAATAACAATAAGTACAATTAGCGATTGGAATACTAAGAAGTCAAATCCGGCTTCTGATAAGTTATTGGTTATTAGTGAGGCTTTGGGGGTTTCTGTTGAAGAATTGCTTACAGGTTCAGAAACGTTTAAAGAAAATTTATCAGAGAGTATTGATTATAAGAATGTTGAGGACCATAAGATTTTAGAAGGTTACCATAAGTTATCTAAAAGTCAGCAAGTGCGTTTATTAAAATACATGAAGAGATTAGGGGAAATGAATGGAGAAAAATAAGAACATAAATGTAATTAAGGATTTAAATGGAAACGATATTGTTTTGATTAATGATATTAAATTTAAAGGCAAACGTTCTATTAATTGGAATGATGTCAAGGAATACTTGAAAGAATCAGTGGGTGAATTTTATACAATACTTGAAACAGGAGATGTCATATACATTGGAGCTGATTTGCCGGATGAATATACTGGTTCAAATGATACATATGGGTTAAAAGGAACAAATGCCAAGGCAAAGGCTAATGCGTCACAAGGTATTGGGGAAATGATAGAAATTGCTACAGACTCTAAATTTATAATTAATAAAAAGGATAAGCATAAAATTGATGCGGCTAATGGCTGGTATAGATTTGATTCACGTTTTGCTTTACCGGTATTTGACGAGAATGGAGAAATAGAAAGGTATAATGTTTTTCATGTCTTCCTGATAGTTAGACATGATGCCAACGGTAAGAAATATTTGTACGATGTTATAAAAACAAAAAAAGAAACGAGCAACCCGCTTAGCTACTGACAAGTCAGCACGTACGGTACAAAAACCCATTTCTTAATACAAAGGGTACTATTTATTAGTGAAAATGTCAAGGAGAAAAATTGTGAATAATAAAAAAACAAAGGTTTATATTTACACTCGTGTTTCTACAGTTATGCAGATAGATGGTTATTCATTGGAAGCTCAGAAAAATAAAATGAAAAATTATGCTGAATTTAATGATTTTAAGATTGCAGGAGAATATGAAGATGCAGGAAAGTCAGGGAAGTCCATTGAGGGAAGAATGGGATTCAATCAGATGATTGAGGACATAAAAAGTGGAAAAGACAATGTTGAATATGTTTTGGTATTTAAGTTGTCAAGATTTGGACGGAATGCAGCGGATGTTCTTTCAACATTGCAGATAATGCAGGACTAAGGAGTAAATTTAATATGCGTTGAGGATGGAATAGATTCATCCAAGGATGCAGGTAAGCTTATGATATCTGTATTATCGGCAGTTGCGGAGATTGAAAGAGAAAATATTCGTGTGCAGACTATGGAAGGTAGAAGCCAAAAAGCAAGAGAAGGAAAATGGAACGGAGGATTCGCACCTTATGGTTATGCCCTGGATAGCGGAAAGCTTGTAATAAATGAAGAGGAGGCAGAGGCTATAAGAATTATTTTTGACCAATATGTACACAGCAATCTTGGAGCTAATGGAATTGCCAAATATTTAGAAAATCATGGAATAAATAAGATACCAAGACAGAATGGGAAAAATCCTTTATTTGATGCAGGGTATATTAGAAAGATAATTAAAAATCCAGTATATTGCGGTAAAATAGCTTATGGAAGAAGACGAACGGAAAAGGTACATGGTACAAGGAATGAATATCGTATAGTTAACAAGGAAGATTATATTTTAGCCGATGGGATTCACGAAGGAATTATTAGTGAAGAACTTTGGAAAGAGGCTCAGATAAAAGCTTTGGCTCAATCAAAAAAATATGAGCATGTAAACAAGAGCAAAAATGTAAGGATACATTTGCTTTCGGGAATTGTAAAATGCCCTATATGTGGAACAGGGATGTATGGAAATAAAAGCATTAAGAAACGCAAAGATGGCACCAAGTATAAGGATTTCTATTATTATGGATGTAAACATAGAAACATGACCAGAGGACACAAATGTGATTACAAAAAACAGATAAATGAAGAAGTACTTGATGCCGCAGTGGCAGAAGTGATAGTAAAATTGGTTAGTAATCCTAAGTTTGCTAAAATGATGCAGAGTAAAATAAATACAAAGGTGGATGTTAAACCAATTAATCAGGAAATTGCTAATTACAAAAAGCAGCTAAAGCAGGCAAACATGGCAAAAGATAGAATAATTGAGGAAATAGATTCAATGGATGCAGAGGACAGGCATTTTGAAATTAGGAAAAAAGATTTAAATGACCGTTTAAATAAAATGTATGATAAAATAGAAGAAAGTTCAGATTTGTTGGCTACGGCATTGAATAAGAAACGTTCAATAGAAGCCGATAAATTAACTGTGGACAATATCTATAAAGTTCTTATATGCTTTGATAAGCTGTATGACAAAATGAATCAAACAGAAAAACGTCAGCTTGTTAGTGCATTGGTAGATAAAGTTGAAATTTATGAAGAAAAACAGGAAAACGGGCAATGGCTGAAGTCTATTACTTTTAAATTACCTATTATTGAAGGTAGAGAACTGATTAGTTTGGACAATTCTGATAGAGTTGAGTGCGTGGTTGCACTACATCGGGTCGATATGTAAGAATCCTTGATTTTAGGCACTTTGAGAGCTTTTTTAGGTTTGATAAAAATGGCTCAAATAGGAGAAAAAAGACACTTTCCAATGGAGTTGACGTTTCTGTAGTATTAGATGTGGTGATTGGGAACACACGGTAGTAACGTTCACAATTAAAGAAAAAACAAATATTTACTTCGTAGTAATTAAGACAAAGGATTACTCGTTTTCAGCAATGAAAATGAGCAATCCTTATTTTTTTGAAAGGAGCATTTGAAAATGGAAGAAATTAAGAATGTTAATCTGACACAATTGAAACCTTTTAAAAATCATCCCTTTAGGATTTCTTCACAATCCAAAATATAACGTATATCCAGTCATCGAATTTATTGAAAAGCACATTAGTAAACTTTGCGAAGAAGGTGTTGTATGGGCAGGATATTTTATGTGTCTAGAAAAAGATGGATAAAGCAATAGATAATTGAACTTCAAGAGAAAACGTGGTAAAATACAAACCTACAATTATACCATTGGACGGAATTATAAAATAGTATAATACAGAAACTATAACACAGATAAAATGATAAATGGTGCTTTTGGTTAACGATATAAAAAGAAAGGGGAATAAGATATGAGCAGGAGCATAAAGAAATGTTTTGCAGTTATGCTAGCACTCGTTGTTTTCGTGTCGGGGATGAGCAATATGTCATTATCTACATTGGCAGATGATACAATTCAAGAAACAACTGCGATTTCTGAAGAGACAACTGATACAAAAGAAGATGCAACGCCTGCAAAAGAAGATGCAACGCCTGCAAAAGAAGATGCAACCCTTGCAGAGGAAGATGCAACAGTGTGGGAAGAAAGCACCAAAGATGTAACAGCAGAATTGGGACGTGCTGAAAATCCTGTGAAAAAAATTGTGGATACGCCTTTGAAAAAAGCTGTTAGAGCAGTTCCTCAGGCAGAAGGCAGACATGAAGCAGAAAATTCTGATTCATATACACCAGAGAATTCGGCTAAGGTTGAGATCGTGGCAGATGATTGGCATAAAAAGTTTTCGGGAAGTGGATATGTTGGCAACTTAAATTCCTATCCTCTGGATGATGAAGGAAAGGATATTCGTTCCTATCTGACACAGAAATTATACGCTGAAAGACCGGGAAAATATTTGTTGACCATAGGATATGCGTATAGAAATAATGCAGGTGATGGCAGCAAACCTACGAATATTGATGTCAGATTGAATGGAAAATCATGGAAATCTGTTACAGTAAACCAAACGGCAGGTTGGAATGATGTAAGAGAGGTTAGCACTGTTATTGAATTAAACCGTGGAGAAAATACCATAAATATAACAGGTGCAAGTGAGATAAGGTATGCAGGAACAGAAGATTGCTGGCAGCAGATTAATTTAGACTATTTTGATATTTCTTCTCCTTTAGCAGAAGGAAAACATGAAGCAGAAGAGTATCATATATCCGGAAATAAAAGTGAAGATAAGCAGTATGAAATAAAAGATAATGGTGGTGGCATTTATTCTGAAAATAAATATGCAACTATTTGGAATACTCTGACAGGTGAGGAACATGAGTACCTGGGGTACAATGTTTATGCACAGCATGCAGGTAAATATAAGCTTGCTGTTAAATATGGAACCAAATATGATGGAGATATATTTGTAAAGATAGGAAAGGGAGAATGGAAACAACTTTCCGCTCCGTCTACAGGAGGATGGGATAAAGTAAATAACGTAGAGATGGACATTACATTGCCAAAAGGTGAGAATACAATATATATTGCCGGACGCCAAACAACGGGCAATAAATATAACGAGTATATCAATATTGATTGTTTCGAATTAACACGACAGGTAGATACGTTCAATATCGCATTGGATAAGCCGGTCAGAACCAGTGGTAACCGTAGTGATCGCAAGGATGATCATTATAAAGAGAACCCTCCGGAAGAAGCTGTAGATGGTTATGATGATTCCAGATGGGGAGGTCTTGAAAATCAGAATGACAACTGGTTTGAGATAGATCTTGAGGGGATTTATGAAATCAATCATGTTATGTTGAAGTTTGAACGTGCCTATCCAAAGGATTTTGAAATTCAGGTTTCCAGAGACAGAAAATCATGGACGACTACAGAAACTGTAAAGGACTGGACACCTTCCGGGAATGATAATAAAGCGAATGCAAAATACCAATGGAATTCTAATATTTCTTATCATGGAAAGGCAAGATATATCAGAATTAATGCGACAAGACTTAAAAATAAAGATTGGGGATTGTCTATTTGGGAGTTTGTTGTAAAAGGCGATAAACTGTCGGCAGATGTGAAAGATGTGGCAGTAAATAAAACAGCAACAGCAAGTTCAAGTAACGAGAATGAAGTTGCATGGGCGATTGACGGAAAAGATGACTCCAGATGGGGATCTATCAGTGGAGATGCGCAGTGGTATCAGATTAACCTTGGAAAAGAATATGCGTTACACAGTGTAGACTTAAAATTTGAACGTGCGTATCCGGAGGACTTTACAATTAAAACATCGAAGGATGGAAAGTCATGGGAGACAATAAAGACTGTAACCGGATGGAAAAATCCAGGGTCAGCAGGTAATCTTAGTTCCAGTGCCAGAGTTGGATATAGCTTTAAACTGGACAGTGAAAAAAATGCATCTTACATTCGGATAGAGTCATCGAAAGCTGCTAATAGCTCATGGGGACTATCTATCTGGGAGTTTGAAGCATGGGGTAAGGAAACGAATTTACCGAAATATTGGAATGATGTTCAAGGGAAAAAGTACGGAATTTATCCGGTCGATAAACTATATGATAAAAACGAGACGGAAAAAGCGGCTAATATGAAATATGCGGATGGAACGGAACAAAAATATACAATATTAAATGCAGATTTGGTGCAGGGAGATGTATTAGCCACAAATGACACTTATGAAGTCGTTTATGAACCAGGCAAAGATAATTACATCTATTTCTACGTTAATCCAAGAGATATACATATTGATTTTGGAGAAGATGAAAATAACGAGATTGATAAAGTACGTTGGTCTGGAAATCCGAAAGATGCAAACCTTGTTACAAATAACAAGTGGGGGGCAAATGGTTATAATAGTGATGTTTTAGAATTCTGTGGGCAGAAAGCAGCCACTGTTAAGTATAAAATTAAGGATTTGGGAAATAAAGATTCTGATAGCACATGGATTGGATGTCAGATTTATGGTACAACAAACACAGGTGATGAAAGAGAAAGTGATCTTGGTAAGAAAGCTCCTAAATTTGAAATTAAAATTAAAATTAACATTACAAAAGCACATAGCCTTTCCATTGAAGACACTATTGAAGATGATGGTTGTCTGGGTGTGAAGGATGCCCGAAATATTAAATATAAATGGCAGAGAAGCAGTGATGGCGTAAACGACTGGCAGGATATACCAGAGTCCAGAGATGACATGCCGGTATTGTATGATCATGGAAAGAAACTTGATGTTTCTCGTGATGTAGGTGGTGGTATGTATTACCGTGTCAGTGAAGAGGGAAAAGATGATTGGTCATTGGTATATAGAGTAAACTACTATAATAATGTACAGAATGGTGACTTTGAAAATCCGATTATGTGTACACCGGGAGAATCAGGAGCGTTGTTCCCATTTAACGCGAATGGGGATGAACAGCAATATCCGAATGGATATCCGGGGCTGTATTGGAAAACAACAGGACCAGGCTGGCATACCAACATCAACCCTTATAAGGTTGGTCATGATATTGAAATTGTTAATGGTAGAAATCTGAAAGTAAATAAAGGGTACCAGGAAGCTCAGTTTTCCGTAACTTATGAGGAAATGTATAAAGATGGGACCCATGGTGATCAGTTTGCTGAATTGAATTGTGAGAATATCGGGGCGTTGTATCAAGATATTCTGACAACACCTTCATCAGGGTGTTATTGGGATTTGGATCATGCAGGACGTTGGAATCAAAATACGATGTATGTCGTGGCAATGGCGGCAAAAGATGCAAGGCAATATATGACTTCAGAGCAGTTGAATCCAAACAATGGTATATCAGATACCTTTATCAAAAAACTGAAAACAATGGATAATGATAATCAGTTGAAGAATTCCAAATCAGAATATGATGAGGGAACAGAAATCAATCTCGGGAGTGGAATTGTGGCAAGAGTATGGAAAGTTCGTAGTGAGTCTGTTGCAACAGGGCATTGGGAACGCCATAGAGGACAGTATAAAGTACCGAATACAGATAAGGATCATTTAACACGTTTCTTCTTTGTTTCTGCAGAGGGTGGCGGAAAAACACATAGTGAAATCAACAATGGTGGAAACCTTACCGTAGGAAACCTTTTGGATAATGTTTCCTTTGAAATGAGGAAAAGTTATTCCATAACATATAAACTTCAGGAATATGGTGTAAATGGCAATCTAAACACAGTAACAGAGCATACAATAGAGGGGAAAACGGTTCCTGGTGGAAAGGTAGTTGTTCCTAGTAGTTTTGAGAAAGACGGTACAACTTACAATCTGTCCGACTATACTTTAACAAATGCAAAAATGAACGATAAGGACTTCTATTATAATAATAAAGGGCAGATGACTGTAGAATTTAATCATGATACATTAGTTCTTGTGTATGTAAAAAATATTATAACGGTCACAAAGATTGTGCAGGGTGTGGAAGCAAAAAATCTTCCGAAGGATTACAAGGTGACCGTTGAATTAGCGAAAGTAAATGGAAATCAGAAGAAATTAGTAACACTGAGTGATTTTAAAGAAATCGAAAAAGTGAATGCGAATGATGCCGGAGGGCTTTTCGCAAGTGGAACGATTCAAGCTTCAGAGTTAGGCTTACAGGATGGTGACCGATATACAGTTGTTGAAAAGGTTGACAGAACATTCAATGGTAAAGATAACAATAGATATGCATTGGTTCAGATTACTGACAGCATTAATGAAACAATTAATAATTTGCCAGTAAATGCAAAACAACAATTTGAGTATTCAATTGGTGCAAGCGGAATTAATTATAAAGGAAGTCAGTCAAATTCAGCGACAATCACCAATATTTATAAGCCGACACGTACGATTAAAGTTACAAAGAAAGTAGAAGGCAAATTTGGTGAACGGGATAAGTCATTTAAATTCACGTTGACATTGAGTGAAGCGGCGGTAAGTTATAATGATGACACCTTCCCGAATGATAGAAAGGTAACGTCAAATGGTTCTACATATAGTTTCAGTCTGAAACATAATGAAAGCATTGAATTTGTAGTACCGGATGGCTGTACTGCCAGCGTTTCGGAAGATGATTATTCATCAGAAGGATATGTTACAACGTGGAATTCAGAAATTAAGAATGTAGTAATTTCTGAGAACAAATCGACTACATGTACCAACTCACGTGACCTGACTCCTACCGGTTTGAACAATAGAGCAAAGCCATTTATCATTTTACTTGGTTGTGCATTATTGGCAGTAGCTTGTTTTGTGGCAGGAAAAAAAGGAAAATTTAGAAAGTTAGGCTGAAGAGAATAACTGTAAAAAATAATTTTCGGGAAGGGAATCTTATGGCATCAAAGAACATGAAGGATATTTCGAACTTGTTAAAAAATCTTAAGTTCCGAAAAAAAATGTTCGGGGGGATAGATGAAAAAGACGTTTGGCGAAAGCTGGATGAATTGCAGGAAGAATATCAGAATGTTTATGATGCCAAAGGAACCGCCAAAGAGGCAGAGGACATAGATGATCCTGGAGAGGTAATTAAAAACAAAAGAAAGAAACTGTTTCAAAAAGAAGAAATTATCATATTCTTTGAAAGACTGATTTTTCTGGCGGCATTGGTGTATATTATATTTGGTGTGATTTTTGGGATTACACCAATGAAAAATAAAGATATGTCACCGAAAATCAATGCAGGAGATTTGATGCTTTTCTATCGCTTGGAGAATAACTTTAGCATTAGAGATGTGGTGATTTTTGAAAAAGATGGTGTTTCGTATACTGGGAGAATCATTGCAAAAGATGGCGATACGGTAGAAATCACCAATGAAGCAGAAGTAAAAGTTAATGGTTCGTTGCTTGCAGAAAATGATATATATTATTCGACACCTATGTATGATAATAATGTATCATATCCGGTTACGCTCAGAGAAAATCAATATTTTATCTTGTGTGATTACCGTGAGGGAGCAAAGGACAGTCGATATTTCGGTGCAGTAGAAATGGAAGAGATTAAGGGAAAAGTGATTACAATTATAAGAAAAAATGAATTGTAATTGAAGCGCTGATTTGTAATTTATTGTGTATTACGGAGGGCAGATTGGAGAAACAATATCAATGAATCTGACAGAGAAATATAATCCATATGTATCTCTGTGATAAAGGTAGTATTTTGGTACTTCCTATAGAATATGTAAAAAAAATAATAAAAGAAAGGATGTTTATTATGAATTCGAAAAACAAAAAAATAATAAAAGAAAGGATGTTTACTATGAATTTGAAAAACAAAAAAATCTTTAGCCGCATAGCAGCAGGTGTTATGACGGTGGCAATGGCAATTACATTATTGCCGGGAACTATGAAAACAGTGAATGCAGCAGAACCTGTAACAAGCGCTTCACTTGATGTAAATTTGTATAAGAGAGCAGATGTATATGCTCCAAATACAACATTTGAATTTGAGGTTACTAATTTAACAGCAGAACAGGCAAAAGCAACAAATGGTGGTAAGGATTTAAAGCCACCGTTTAAAAATGCGCCAGCAGGTGCTGTAAAACCAGGAACAATTGAATTAGCACCGGCAGCAGAAGATTTAACTGAGACATCTATTAGTAAAAAACTTACATTTACCTTAGTTGCAGATAAATTTACAACGGAAGGTATCGGAACTTACCGTTATAAAGTAAAGCAGAAAGAGGGGACCTATGAAGGCATTAAATATGATGTCGGAGAGAGATATTTAGATGTTACTGTTGCTACAGATGGAACCAATTTTTATATTGCAAGTGCATCTTTAGTCTTGTACCAAGAAGAT
>ERZ838839.2451-NODE-2451-length-14150-cov-3.656829_pt1 | contig 14150 bp, 8 predicted proteins | sample MGYA00519909_ERZ838839 | MGnify/ENA primary metagenome ERZ838839 (study PRJEB31850, sample SAMEA3708843) | human gut metagenome | biome: human gut; feature: human-associated habitat; material: faeces | place: China | collected 2014 ... | reverse complement strand
TGTAGCTGTACGTATGGTTACAAAGACCTGTTTCCCATTCTGGCTAAGAGCAGTTTATACCACAGCAAAAGCCATCCGTTATGTATTTAAGGGTATCCGTTGTCTCTTAAAGGGCAAACTGGAAGTAGAAGTTCTGGATGCAACTGCTATTACCGTTTCTATTATAAGAAGTGACTTTAATACAGCCGGTTCTGTTATGTTCTTACTGGGAATTGGCGAGCTGTTAGAGGAATGGACCCACAAGAAGTCTGTTGGCGATCTGGCAAGAAGCATGTCCTTAAATATCGAGAAGGTATGGCAGAATGTAGATGGCACAGAAGTATTAGTTCCTGTATCCAATATTAAAGAGGGCGATCTGGTAACCGTTCATGTTGGAAATGTGATCCCGTTAGACGGTGAAGTTGTAACCGGTGAAGCTATGGTAAACCAGGCTTCCATGACCGGTGAGTCCGTTCCTGTAAAGAAGGAAGCCGGCTCTTATGTATACGCAGGAACAGCCGTAGAAGAGGGAGAGATCACTCTTAAGGTAAAACATGCAGCTGGTTCCACCCGTTTCGAGCGCATTGTACAGATGATCGAAGACTCTGAAAAGTTAAAATCTTCTGTAGAAGGAAAGGCTGCAAGCCTGGCAGATGCCTTAGTTCCGTGGAGCCTTGGCGGTACTGCTCTTACATGGCTGCTGACCCGCAACTCTACAAAGGCACTGTCTATCCTGATGGTAGACTTCTCCTGTGCATTAAAGCTTGCAATGCCATTATCTGTTCTTTCCGCTATGCGTGAGGCAAACAGCCATCACATTACTGTTAAGGGCGGAAAGTTCTTAGAGGCTGTATCTGAGGCGCACACCATCGTATTTGACAAGACCGGTACTCTTACAAAGGCAGAGCCGGTACTGGCTGATATTGTTGTGTTCAATGATATGACCAAGAATGAGATCTTAAGAATTGCTGCCTGCCTTGAGGAACATTTCCCTCACTCCATGGCAAATGCAGTTGTAAAAGAAGCAGTAAACAGAAAACTTGTCCATGAAGAAATGCATTCCAAAGTTGACTATATCGTAGCTCACGGTATTGCAACTTATGTAAATGGCGAGCGTGTTGTTATCGGAAGCCATCACTTTGTATTTGATGATGAGCAGTGTATCATCCCGGATGAGCATAAACAGGCATTTGATGAACTGCCTCCATATTATTCTCATCTGTATATGGCGATCGGCGGAAAGCTGGCAGCTGTTATCCTTATTGAGGATCCTCTTCGTGATGAGGCAAAGGATACCATTGATGCATTAAGAAGCCTTGGTATCAAGAATATTGTTATGATGACCGGCGACAGCGAGAGAACCGCAAGAGCCATTGCTGAAAAAGTTGGCGTTGACCAGTACTTCTCCGAGGTACTTCCGGAAGACAAGGCTGGCTTTGTAGAGCGCGAAAAGGCTTTAGGTCACAAGGTCATTATGATCGGTGACGGAATTAATGACTCACCTGCACTTTCTGCTGCTGACGTAGGTATCGCCATCAGTGAAGGCGCTGAGATCGCAAGAGAGATCGCAGATATTACCATTTCTGAGGAAAATCTGTACCAGCTGGTAACATTAAAGGCGATCAGCAATGGTTTAATGAAGCGTATCCATGGAAACTACCGCTTTGTGATCGGATTTAACCTGGGACTGATCCTTTTAGGTGTTGCCGGTGTGATCGCACCTGCTACCTCTGCGCTGCTGCACAATACATCTACACTGGGCATCAGCTTAAAGAGTATGACCAACCTGTTAAATGAACAGGAAAAAAGAAAAGAATATGAAGAGGCAGAGGCTTAATAAATAAAGATCTGTCTGGCAGAGACCGGAATGGAGTATTAGAAATAATACTTTGTTCCGGTCTTTTTTTGTGCCAATGATGTGCGTGCTCGCTTTTCCCGGATTTTGATCTGTATAATTTGCCTGCTGATAACACATTCTAAAGAAAAGAGGTTTGCAGAAAAGAAAGGCAGATGAATGGATATGGAGCAGAAAAAGGGAAGAGCCAGCATTTTATTTGAGCATCCACCGGTTATCAAAAGTGTAGGAACAGTGTCAGGTACCAGGGAAGGACAGGGACCTTTGGGACGCTTCTTTGACAGTGTGGAACCGGATGATAAGATGGGAATGGAAAACTGGGAAGAAGCGGAAAGTGCCATGCAGGAAAAGGCGGCAGGTCTGGCTTTGAAAAAAGGAAAGCTGACAGAGCAGGAGATGGATTATTCGTTTGCAGGAGATCTTTTAGGGCAGCTGATCGCTACATCCTTTGGTTCCGGAAGTCTGCATGTGCCATTATTTGGCCTGTATGGCGCCTGCTCTACTATGGGAGAAGCTTTGGGTCTTGGGGCAATGACCGTAAATGCAGGATATGGAAAAAATGTCCTTGCCATGGCATCCAGCCATTTTGCAACGGCAGAGAAAGAATTCCGTTTTCCTCTTGCCTATGGAAACCAGCGGCCTAAATCAGCAACCTGGACTGTAACCGGCTGCGGGGCGGCGGTAATAGGGAAACATGGGGAAAAGGGAATTGCCCAGATCGCAGGGATCACTACAGGGCAGGTAGTAGACGCCGGAGTCAGAGACTCTATGAACATGGGTGCTGCCATGGCACCGGCGGCCTTTCATACGGTAATGCAGAATTTAAAAGATCTGGAGATCACAAAAGAGCAGCTGGAAGGTGGCTGGTACGACAAGATCATTACCGGGGATCTGGGAAAAATTGGAAAACAGGCATTGGCAGATCTTTTACGGAATGAGGGTCTGGAAGCGGAAGGATTTTTAATGGACTGCGGCGTAGAAATCTATGACAACCAGAAACAGGATACCCACGCAGGAGGAAGCGGCTGTGGCTGCAGCGCCTTAGTCCTTGGGGCTTTGATCCTGCCAAATATCCAGGCTGGTATCTGGAAACGGGTACTTTTTGTCCCTACAGGAGCCCTGCTTTCTACTGTCAGCTTTAATGAAGGCCAGACCATACCGGGGATCGCCCATGGGGTGATACTGGAACGTATGGGAAAATAAAATTTTTGTACGAAGGCAAAAGATGTAAAAATAGATAGAAGTATGAAAGGCAGGATGTGAAAATGGATTATATAAGAGCATTTCTTGCAGGAGGTGTGATCTGTGCCCTGGTGCAGATCTTAATGGAAAAAACAAAAATGATGCCCGGCCGTATTATGGTCCTTTTAGTAGTATCCGGTGCGATTTTAGGTGCCATCGGTATCTACGAGCCCTTCAAAGAATGGGCCGGAGCAGGCGCCAGCGTTCCTCTCTTAGGCTTTGGAAACACCCTGTGGCAGGGGGTGAAAAAAGCGGTAGGAGAGGACGGTATCCTGGGCGCTTTTAAAGGCGGGCTTACGGTATCCTCCGGCGGTATTACCGCAGCCCTTGTGTTTGGATACCTGGCATCGCTGGTATTTAAGCCAAAGATGAAGTAAAGAGTGGATCAGATCAAAAAAACAGGGACTATTGTGTTATCAAATACAACAGTCCCTGTTTTTGCGCAGTCAACAGATCACGGTTTTATGTTTGCAGTTTAAAAGCTTAATGTTTGGCTCCCGGTCCTGTATATTCCCATTCCGGCGCAGTGGTAGGCTGATAGCCTGGTCCTACAGGCACTACGGTTGCTTTGGTAGGAGTCGTGGTTTCACCGCCGGAATTATCATTATCTTCAATGGTAGGAGAGATGATGGTGGAATTGCGGCCGTGGATGTTACAGTAACCTGGGATGGAGAAAACAGAGTCATCCGTAGCCAGATCCTCTTCACCTTCCGGAAGTACCATACATACCTTGGTGGTCTTGGTCGGGCAGTATTCGGTGGAACGTTTTCCGGACTCTGCACATACGGTTACTGCCACATGTTTGTCGCAGACTTCAGTAGGAGCCGTTCCTTTTGCAAAATATTCAGTGTAGACAGCATCTCCTCTTGGATCATGGTCACATACGCCGGATACAGCACGTTTTCCGGATTTGCGGCAGATCTCAGCAGTCTCCACACTGTCAGGAACCGTAAATCCGGGATCTTCCAGACCTTCATGTACCCGGTTCATGATATTGCGCCAGATATCTTTGTGGAAAGAGGTTCCGCCGTTGTCCACGCCGCCATGCTTTAACTTCTGGTTGTTGTCACAGCCGCCCCATACACCGGCAGTGTAATAAGGGGTAAAACCTACGAACCATACGTCATTGTTGCTGGTGGTGGTACCACTTTTACCTGCTGCAGACATACCTGTAAGGGCTGCACGGGTACTGGTGGAGTTAATGGATACACCGGAGCGGGCAAATTTCCTGTTTGCTTTCATGGACTCTGACATGGCATCTGTTAACAGGAAAGCAGTGGAGTCCTTTAATACCTGCTTGGTCTCCGGTTCATTGTCGATCAGCACCTTGCCATCGTGGTCTAATATCTTTGTGAAAAATCTTGGGGTGGTGTAAACACCGCCGTTTGCAATAGCTGCATAAGCAGCAGTCAGTTCCATGTTGGAAACACCTTTTGTAATACCGCCTAATGAGAGAGCAGCGCCCAGGTCATCTTTGGTAAGAGAAGTGATGCCCAGGTTTTCTGCATATTCCACACCAAGCTGGGGAGTAACAGTTTCCATTAAAGTACGGACTGCCACAATGTTCATGGAGTAAATAATACCTTCACGGATGTTGGAATAACCGGTAAAACCACGGCTCTCTCCCCACCAGTTGCGGAAAGTTTTGGTGCCAATGGTATAAGGCGCGTCATAGTAAACGGTTCCCAGGGTGGCTCCGCAGGTATCAATAGCAGGAGCAAATGCAGTAAGTACTTTAAAAGAAGAACCTGGCTGGCGGTAAACATTGGTAGCACGGTTTAAGGTACGGCTGGCTGTTTTCTCGCCGCGGCCGCCGGAAAGGGCTTTTACCTCACCTGTGTGCTGATCCATGATAAAGAAGGATGCCTGAGGCTGCAGGATCAGGTTTTGACGTTCTGCGATCACGTCATCCCCGTCTTTTAAAAGCCATTCTTTGTACCGGTCAATATCTGCCTGGACTTCTTCTTTGCTGTTGTAAAGTCCTTCGAAAGAAGTGTCTCCTAAAGTGTTCTTACGGTAGGCACGTAAATTTTCTTCTGAATAATGCTGGGTAGTGCCATCTGCATGGTTGACAGAAAGACGGTATTCCACAGAGTATTTAGCGACTGTATAATTGCCTGGATCATTGACTTCTTCATCTACGATTGCCTGGATCTTCGGATCCTGGGTGGTGTAGATCTTAAGTCCGCCGGAATATACCAGATTGCTTGCCTGGCTTTCGGTGTAGCCTAATTTCTTCATTAAGGCTTCTGTCACCTGTTCGATCAGTTCGTCTGTAAAATAGCTGTAGTGGGAGTTGGTCTCCTTGGTAGCGGTATTTACATTCTGGATCCGGTCATATACATCATCAGAAAGAGCATTTTCCATATCCTGTTTGGAGATATAATTCTGGTCTACCATGTTCTGAAGGACGATCTGACGTCTTGTATTGTTGTTTTCAGGATTGGTAATGGGATTATATCGGGAAGGATTGGAAGTGATAGATGCAAGGACGGTACACTCTGCAAGAGTAAGGTCAGAAACTTCTTTATTAAAATACCGCCGTGCGGCAACCTTAACTCCCAGGGTATTGCTGCCCAGGTTAATGGTGTTCAGATAGTTGGTGATAATAGTTTTTTTTGTTTCTTCTTTGTTTAAACCGGAATTTTTTTCCAGCTGGACTGCCAGGTACTGTTCCTGGAGCTTTCGCTCAATACGGGCGCCCCAGCTTGTCTCCATACCGCCGGAAAAAATATTATTTTTGATCAGCTGCTGGGTAATGGTACTTCCACCGCCGGAATAATCATCACTGACTACGCCTTTTACAGCTCTGGCAATGGAACGAAGATCAATGCCGTCATGGGTCCAGAAACGGGAGTCTTCAATGGCAACAAAGGCATTGACCAGATTTTCAGGAAGTTCTTCGTAAGTGGCTGACTCACGGTTGGAGCCGCTGGTAACAAGAGTTTCTGTCAGATTTCCATCTGCATCATAAACCGTAGTAGCAAAACGGTCCGGCTGGATGTTCATAATATCCACAGAAGGGGCATTATCAATAATACCCTTGATCATTCCGAAACCAACTGCAGCACCTGCAACTGCCAGGAAAAGGAACAGGATAAAAAATGCCTTGAAAATATTAAAAACAAGTTTGGATGTGTACTTTCCGGTCTTAGATGAAAGGGACTTAAGCCTTCGCTCAGTCTCATATTGTCCGTAGTTCATATAGTCTCCTTTACGCAGTGTGTCGGCATTTTGAACAGAAAATAGCCGATTAAACTCCTACGATTATACAACAATTTTCAGAAAATGAAAAGGGGGATACTAATAGCCGCTTGCAAGAGTGGGATAACTATATTATGATGATACCAGGGACAAAAGGTCGTAAATCCGATGCAAGCTTGCTTGCAGGAGGATTTTTGAACTTGGGTCCCGCCAAAAACATGAGTAAGAAGCCATTTTTTGAAGAAAAATGAGCGGATTACGAATGTTTTTATAAATGTTTTTATAAGGAGCGTATAAAGTGGCGGAAAACTGTAAGATTATATATAAGGAAGGAATGGGAGAACTGGTGGAGAAAAAATCCCGGTTCATTGCCCAGATACGGCCTGTAAAGTCAGAAGAAGAGGCTTTGGCCTTCGTAGAAGAGACCAGAAAGAAATACTGGGATGCAAGGCATAACTGTTATGCCTATATTCTTAAAGGAGAAGGGGCAACGCCTACAGCAAGATGCAGCGATGACGGAGAACCTTCCCAGACAGCGGGAAAACCTATGCTGGATGTGCTTATGGGAGAAGGACTGATGGACGTGTGTGCTGTAGTCACCCGATATTTTGGGGGCACACTTCTTGGCACAGGGGGCCTGGTAAGGGCTTATTCCGGGGCAGTAAAAGAAGGTCTTGCAAATGCACAGATCCTGGAGAAAAAACAGGGAGTGCGTATGGAAGTGATTACCGATTACAATGGAGTGGGAAAAATCCAGTACCTTGCAGCCCAGGAAGGCATTGACACACTGGACAGCCAGTATACAGATAAAGTGGTATTTATCTTTTTAGTGCCGGGAGAGCAGGAAGAAAGTTTTAAGGCCAAGCTGGTGGAAAGCACAAACGGCAGGGCAGTGATCCGCACAGACGGGGAAGTGTACTATGGAAAGTGCGGGGGAGAACTGATATTGTTATAAAGTACAAAGAAAATACAATGAAAAAATCCTTGCAATATGGAGTATGGAATGCTATACTACAAAATTGTGGCTGAGACAAAAAGATTCGTATATATAAAAGGAAGATAATCACTATGAAGACAAAAAGAGAAGATGTAAGAAACATTGCCATCATCGCCCACGTAGACCATGGTAAAACAACTCTGGTAGACCAGCTGTTAAAGCAGAGCGGTGTATTCCGTGCCAACCAGGAAGTTCAGGAACGTGTAATGGACTCCAACGATATTGAGCGTGAGAGAGGTATCACCATCCTTTCCAAGAATACCGCTGTATACTACAAAGATACAAAGATCAATATCATCGACACACCAGGACATGCAGACTTCGGCGGTGAAGTAGAGCGTGTACTTAAAATGGTAAACGGTGTTGTACTGGTAGTGGATGCTTACGAAGGTCCTATGCCTCAGACAAAGTTCGTGCTTCAGAAGGCTCTGGAATTAGACCTTTCCGTTATCGTCTGCATCAACAAGATCGACCGTCCGGAAGCAAGACCGGCAGAGGTTATTGATGAGACTCTGGAATTGATGATGGATCTGGACGCTTCTGATGAGCAGTTAGACTGCCCATTTATCTATGCATCTGCAAGAGCAGGTTTTGCAAGATATGAATTAGATGATACCAACAATGATATGGAACCTCTGTTTGAAACCATCGTTAAGCATATCCCGGCTCCGGAAGGTGATCCGGAAGCTCCAACCCAGGTTCTGATCAGTACCATTGACTACAATGAGTTCGTAGGACGTATCGGTGTTGGTAAGATCGACAACGGCAGCTTAAAGGTAAACCAGGAATGTGTTCTGGTAAACCATCATGATCCGGATAAGTTCAAAAAGATCAAGATCGGTAAGCTGTATGAGTTCGATGGCTTAAAGAGAGTAGAAGTACAGAAGGCAGAAATCGGTTCTATCGTAGCTATCTCCGGTATTGCAGATATCCACATTGGAGATACTATCTGCTCCCCTGAAAATCCGGAAGCGATCCCATTCCAGAAGATCTCCGAGCCGACTATTGCTATGTATTTCATGGTAAATGACAGCCCGTTAGCCGGACAGGAAGGTAAATTCATCACCTCCCGTCACTTAAGAGACAGACTGTTCCGTGAGTTAAATACAGACGTCAGCCTTCGTGTAGAGGAAACTGACTCTGCAGACTGCTTCAAGGTATCCGGTCGTGGTGAGCTGCATCTGTCCGTTCTGATCGAGAATATGCGTCGTGAGGGATATGAGTTCGCAGTAAGTAAGGCAGAAGTTCTTTACAAATATGACGAGCGCAACCGCAGATTAGAGCCAATGGAATTAGCTTATATTGATGTTCCGGAAGAATACACCGGTGTTGTTATCCAGAAGCTGACCTCCAGAAAGGGTGCTCTTCAGGGTATGAGCCAGGCAGCTGGCGGCTATTCCAGACTGGAATTCTCCATTCCTTCCAGAGGCCTGATCGGCTACAGAGGCGATTTCATGACTGATACAAAGGGTAATGGTATCTTAAATACAATTTTCGACGGCTACGCTGAGTACAAAGGTGATATCGCATATCGTCAGACCGGTTCCCTGATCGCATTTGAGGCTGGTGAGTCTATTACTTACGGTCTGTTCAATGCACAGGAGAGAGGTACTCTGTTCATCGGACCTGGTGTTAAGGTATATTCTGGTATGGTCATCGGACAGAGCCCGAAGGCTGAAGACGTTGAGATCAATGTCTGCAAGACCAAGAAGCTGACCAACACACGTTCTTCCAGCGCTGATGAAGCATTAAAGCTGACTCCGCCTAAGATCATGAGCCTGGAGCAGTGCCTGGACTTCATCGATACAGATGAACTTCTGGAAGTAACCCCAGAGAGCCTGCGTATCCGTAAGAAGATCCTGGATCCAACTCTTCGTAAGAGAGCTTCTTTCAAAAATAAGTAGAAATATATGCGAGCCGCCTGCGTAAGCAGGCAGTAGAGCGCGTAGCGCGGGGCTCGTGAGTAATATAATACCCAACTGAGGGAGTAGTGGCACTGCCTGTAAGGGCAGTGTGACAAGTCAACATACTGGTCAAGGACCTGGCTTGTCTTAAATAACGAGACTCATGTATGGCTTATTTGCCATACATGATGTCTCGTTTTTTAATATGATAATACAGGGTCAAAAGGTCTAAAATCCGATGCAAGCTTGCTTGCAGGAGGATTTTTGAACTTGGGACCCGCCGAAAACATGAATAAGAAGCCATTTTTCAAAGAAAAATGAGCGGATTATGAATGTTTTTGAAGATTGCGTGAGTGCGAAGCACGGAGCAATCTGGTATTATTGATAACAATAAAATACAAGGAGAAGAAAAATGAAAGACGCGTACACCAAAACCCCTGAACAGGTACTTTCAGACCTGCATTCAGACGGAAGCGGCGGCCTGACAAAAGAACAGGCAGAGCAGTCCCGCAAAAAGTATGGTTCCAATACCTTTATCCGGGAAAGTCATGAATCCCTGCTTAAAAAGATCTGGGATGCTTCCACAGAGCCTATGCTTTTGATGCTGATCTTTGCGGCAGTGATCACCTTAGGAGTAAATATTGCCCGCTATATGACAGGTGGAGAATATAACTTCCTGGAATGCGCCGGTATTTTCGCGGCGATCGCATTATCTGTAGTGATCACTATTGTTACAGAGGGAAAAAGTGCCAAAGCTTTCGAGGCATTAAACCGCATCAATGAAGATACACTGGTAAAAGCATTAAGAGATAATTCTCCCCAGCTGATCCCGCAGAAGGACATTGTAGTAGGTGATATCCTTTTAGTAGAAACGGGAGATAAGCTGGTAGCAGATGCAAGATTATTAGAGAGCAATGACCTCAGCACCGATGAGTCTTCTCTTACAGGAGAAAGCCTTCCTGCAGCAAAAGAGGCAGATTACGTCTGTCCCCAGTCCACACCTGTGGCAGAGCGCAGAAACATGCTGTATTCCGGCTGCTTTGTATCAAGCGGTACAGGAAAAGCAGTGGTAACTGCAGTAGGAAACAACACAGAGTTTGGACAGATCGCAAAAGAATTATCCTCAATTGAAAAAGACACCACACCTCTTCAGGAAAAACTGGACCGTCTGGGAAAAGTGATCACAGTTTTAGGCGCTACAGCAGCCTTTATCGTATTTGCCATCCAGATCATCGGTTTTGCCATGTCCCATACCATGAACTGGGAAACAGTGTCTGATGCTTTTATCACCAGTATTGTCCTGATCGTAGCAGCAGTTCCGGAAGGTCTTCCTACCATCGTGGCTGTATCACTGGCATTAAACATTATTAAAATGTCCCGTGAAAATGCTCTGGTAAAGAAGATGATCGCCTGTGAGACTGTCGGCTGTATTAATATCATCTGTTCCGATAAAACAGGAACTTTAACAGAAAATAAGATGACCGTACAGCAGATCTATACCAAGGGAGAATTGTTAGAGCCTGAGAAGCTTACGGACGTCTGTCTTTTGGAAAACTTCTGTATCAACAGCAATGCCAATGTGACGATTGAAGACGGAAAAGACAGCTTTATCGGAAATCCTACGGAATGTGCTCTTTTAGTAGCAGCCAGAAAAGCAGGCTGGGATTATACAAAGAAAAGAGAAGAGGCAGATATTGCCCACATTTTCCCATTTTCTTCCCAGAAAAAGGATATGAGTACGATCCTGCGTACAGCAGAAGGTTATATGCTTTATGTAAAGGGAAATCCGGAAAAGATCATGAACCTGTCGGTTAATCTGTCTGATGAAGAGAAGAATGCACTGGAAGAAAAGATCACTTCTTTCCAGAGCCGCGCAGGACGTATCCTTGCTTTTGCACATAAAAAGCTGGATCAGTACACCGGGGAAGAAACACAGGAAGAACTGGAAACAGACCTGATCTATGATGGTTTCGTTGTTATTTCCGACCCATTAAGCCCTGATGTTTATGGTGCCATCGGCCGCTGCCGCAAAGCAGGTATTGAAGTAAAAATGCTTACCGGCGACAATATTTTAACTGCAAGAGCTATTGCAGATGAGCTTCATATGCTGGATGCAGACCACATTGCAGTAGAGGCATCTGAGATCGAAAACATGTCCGATGAAGAACTGGCACAGGCACTTAAAAAGATCCAGGTTATTGCCAGAAGTACCCCTCTTGTAAAGATGCGTGTGGTAAAAGCATTAAAGGCACAGGGAAATGTAGTGGCAGTAACCGGTGACGGTATCAATGATGCACCTGCCATCAAGAATGCAGACGTAGGTATTGCCATGGGTATTGCAGGTACAGAAGTTACCAAGGAAGCCAGCGATATTGTTCTTCTGGATGACTCCTTTTCTACCATCATGAAAGCGGTGCAGTGGGGCCGTGCCATCTATGAAAACTTTAAGCGCTTTATCCAGTTCCAGCTGACTGTAAACGTATCATCTGTAGTGGTTGTAGTCTGTTCCATTTTAGCAGGCTTTGAAACACCATTTACAGCTCTTGAACTGTTATGGATCAACATTATCATGGACGGTCCGCCAGCGCTGACCTTAGGACTGGAACCGATCCGTGATGATATTTTAAATCATCCGCCTACAAGAAGAGATGAAAATATTATTTCCAGGTCCATGATCAGCCGTATTTTTGTAAACGGTATTTTTATCTCTATTGTATTTATGCTCCAGCATTTTACTAACTTTTTAGGGGCAGCGCCGGAACAGGAGTCAACCGTATTATTTACCCTGTTTGTAGTATTCCAGCTGTTTAATGCTTTTAACTGCCGTGAACTGGACCGCACACCAATGTATAAGAACCTGCTTAATAATAAGCTGATGCTTGGCATATTCTTACTGGTCCTGATCCTTCAGATCATCATTACACAGGCCGGTGGCGCTGTATTTGAGACAGTTCCCCTGTCTGTAGGATTGTGGTGCAAGATCTTAGGTGTATCCTGCAGTGTGATCGTACTGGACGAGATCTGGAAATTATTTGAAAAATAAATATCCGAATTTTTATTTTGTATCATCAACCACAAAAGTAATAACGGATTTTGAAGAGTTTAAAAGAGAAGTTAACAGGGAAGAATTTAGTTATGTTGTACCTGATTTTCGATTAAATAAAGATTTTGAAAATTTAGGAGGATTAACTAAGACTCAGAAAAATAAAGTAGAATTTTTGTGCAACGAATGTTGTTGGTTTGGATGTAAGGATAGGAAGAACTGTTACGAAGCTGTAAGCCGAAAAAACTTAGGAGAAAATCAAAAGGAGCATATATGTAAGTCACCTACCGCTGAAAAGGGGTATCGCTTTTCAGAAGCAATGAAAAATCTGGGATTTATAAACATAGGTGACATTGAAAATAAATATGTTCCTATGGGATTTTCTAACTTTAAAATTGAAGGCAGAAGTCTTGGAAGTGCGTTGATATTAGAATTTTTATTGTATTATATGACAAAGCCTGAATACCATATAAATGTTAGGGAAGAAATATATCTGGATAATATGCTTGATTTGTTTTAAAAGTGAAGTATATACAACTAATATCATTAATGCTATGCTTAGGAGCAGCAGGAACCAACAAAAACAAAAAAGATTCAGAGTAGTTCATTAAATATACACAGATTACTGGTTTAATATTAGTATAAATAATAGAAGATAATTGAATATAAATCAGCCAGAGAAAAATTCAGTAGCAAACAATAGGCAGATTTTTGAAATTTTGCGAGTATAGTGTAAAGCGATAAACCTACTGTTTGAGCCGTAGGCGAGTTTAGGTTTTCGCTTTACAATAGACGACGGAGCAAAATGATATACGTAGCGTGTTTGCATGCATCCTCTTTTTGACAATATTCAAATAAATGGAGGCGGGAGATTTGAATTTTCAGCTTTTTTGGGGAGATTAAATGACTAAGTTAGAGGATATTGATATTGCAGATTATGTACCCAGAAATTTAAGAAAAATTATTATATCTGGGTACAGGATGCAAAAAAGAATATAAAAGATAAAGTGATAGTTATTTTATTATTATTTGTCGCTGAAATTCAGTTGGCAATATTTCACTGGTTTTGTTCATATATATCATTCTGTATAGGTTGTCGGCTTTTAAGTTTATGTCTAACATTTTTCTCTGATTGTTATCAGCCTCTTTATAAAAGGTTGCAAATTTGCTTACCAGTGGTATTTTTGTGCTTTTGCTTATTTCTGATAAGACGCCGGATTTTTTTGTAAATCCTAATATCATTGCGTAGTTGTTATTTACGAACTCTTTTATGTCGTCTGTTTTTATATCAAGAATTATATGTAGTAATGCTCTTGATATAGCTGAGTATGTGTAGTTCTTTGACTGTAGCATTGGTATAAAAGTTTCTATATCTGTAAAGTTGTATTTGTTGTTTGCTATTCTGTTTGATAAGTCCTGATTTATTCCTTCTATATGGTCTAATGTATCCATTGATAGAAGTTTGCTTCCAAGAACAGTTGAAAAGTCATTATATTCTATGGTTGTGTGGTTTTTTATAATGTTTAGGCAATTATCAGGCAGAAGACCTGAAATGTTGTCTTTGTTAGCCATGGCTGTTCGTATTCCTGTTGCAGAAGCAAGTTTTGTTCCTGTATCAAGAGAATGATAGCCGGCACCAAGTCTTTTAAGAGGCACAGGATTTATCTTAGAGTTAAATCGCATAAGTGCTTTTATATATTCTATTCCAAGAATATTGTTTGGTTGATTTATAAAAGTATTAATATCTAAATTGCTATTTGAAGTAATATCGGAAGGGTATTTTGCATAGTTATTAGAATTAATATTTAGACTATAATCTAAGTTGTATTTCTTAAAGTATTCATCTAACGCTTTTGCACGGGCTTTCGGAAATGAAATGCCTGTTTTTAAATTTAAGGTAAGTAAATCTTTATATTCTTTTGGCTC
>ERZ838839.2447-NODE-2447-length-14170-cov-3.479207_pt1 | contig 14170 bp, 16 predicted proteins | sample MGYA00519909_ERZ838839 | MGnify/ENA primary metagenome ERZ838839 (study PRJEB31850, sample SAMEA3708843) | human gut metagenome | biome: human gut; feature: human-associated habitat; material: faeces | place: China | collected 2014 ... | reverse complement strand
GCATCGTTGATCTGTGCAAAGAGTTCCCGCAGATCGGTATTCGTATCTCTATCGAAGGTCTGGAGCAGACCAACAACGAGATTCGTGGTCTGCAGAACGGCTACCAGCGTGGGTATGGCACGCTGAAGAAGCTGCGTGAGATGGGCATGAAGGATGTCGGCTTCGGCATGACTGTTCAGGACAAAAATGCTCCTGATCTGGTTCCTCTGTACAAAATCTCCAACGAAATGGGCATGGAGTTCGCAACGGCTTCTCTGCACAACAGCTTCTACTTTGTTGAGGCAAAGAACATCATCCACGATCGTCCGATGGTTGCGAAGAACTTTGAAAATCTGGTCAACGAACTGCTCCGCAGCAACAGCCCGAAGAAGTGGTTCCGTGCCTACTTTAACCACGGTCTGATCAACTACATCTACGGCCAGAAGCGTCTGCTGCCTTGCGACATGAGTTTCGATACCTTCTTCGTCGATCCGTATGGCGATGTTATGCCTTGCAATGGTACCAAGGATAAAGAGGTCATGGGCAACCTGAATAACCAGACTTGGGATGAGCTGTGGAATAGCCCAGAAGCAGAGAAAGTTCGTGCAAAGGTTCGTTGCTGCGACCGTGACTGCTGGATGATCGGCAGCGTAAGTCCTGCGATGCACAAGTACATCTGGAAGCCGGCTACCTGGGTTCTGGTTCACAAGTTCAAGGCTCTGTTCGCCAAGCATCCGTACAGCATGTACGAGCTGAAAATCTGCCGCGATTATCGTGATGGCAAAGTTACTAAAGAGGATTTGGACAAGTGCAGCACCTGCGATATGAACTGTGTGATCAACAACGGTCTGAGTGAGGCAAGTAAAGAGCAGCTGAAGCATAAGACCGGCGAGGAAATCGTGGATGCTGATATCGCACAGCAGATGGAGAAATAAGAGGTTATTGTAGTGATTGGAGTTTGTATTAAATATTTTCATGAGAATTATGGTGGAATGCTTCAAGCGTATGCAACAGTTTCCATGCTAGAAGATCGTGGATTGGATTATGAGCTGATTCAGTATGAGAAGAAGTGCACTCCGATTGGAGTGCTCAAGTCACTTCCACGCCTGCTGAATGGAGTACTTATCAATGATAAGTACGAAGCATTTTTGAAAAAGAAAGGTGCAAAGCAGCATCCAGCGTTCGCAAAAAATGATGCTATCCGAATGAAAGCATTTCGTGAATTTAAAGAAGCACACTTCACAAAGCTCTCTCCGGTGTTTAAAGGATATGATGCTTTGTGCAATGGAGCAAGACGGTATTCTGCAGTCGTAACAGGAAGTGATCAGTTGTGGTCCCCTGCTGGTTTGCCAACTAATTATTATAATTTGCAGTTTGTGCCGGATGACATTCGGAAAATTTCATATGCTTCAAGCTTTGGCGTAAAGAATATCCCTTGGTATCAAAAGAAAAGAACCGCAGCATTCTTAAATAGACTTGATTTCATCAGCATGCGCGAAAATCAAGGAAGCGAGATAGTAAAAGAACTTACGGGTAAAGACGTACCAACAATTCTGGATCCTGTATTCATGTTTGATAAGGAAGGTTGGGAAAGACTGATTCCTGTAAAAAGGGAAATCGCAGAACCATATATTTTTGCATATTTCCTGGGAGAGACAGCAGAACATCGTAAAGTGGTGGAAAAAGCTGCTAAGAAGCTGGGCTGTAAGATTATAGCTTTAAGACATCTGGATCAGTATGTTCCAAATGATGAGAATTTTGGAGATATTGCTTTATACGATGTTGCTCCAGATAGGTTTCTGAATCTGCTACGTGGCGCATCTTATGTATGTACGGATTCATTCCATGGATCCTGTTTCTCAATTATTCATAGGATTCCATTTGTAACATTCAATCGTTACGCAGATGGATCAAAGCATTCCAAGAATTCAAGAATTGATACACTTTGCGGGAATCTTGGTCTGCAGGAGAGAAGGTACAATTCAAAAGTTACTCTGGATAAACAATTAACATCCGAGGTTGATTGGAATTTAGTGGGGGAAAAGTTGCTGAAGTTGAAGCGTGATACAGACAAATATATTAATACGGCTTTCGGTGATGTTAGGTGATTAGATGATTCAGATAGATGATAAGAAGCAGTGTTGTGGATGTACGGCATGCGAGAGCATTTGTCCTAAAAAAGCTATAAAAATGCTTCCAGATAATGAGGGTTTTTTATATCCGCATGTGGATAAAACACTATGTGTGGAATGTGGCTTGTGTGAGAAAACATGTCCTATTATCGCACCGATAAAGCATAACGGTATACCAGAGGCAAGAATTGTGAGAAACAATAATAGCGATATTGTGTTTGACAGCACATCAGGTGGTGCTTTTTCAGCAATTGCGGCGACACTGATGCAGGAGAAAAAAGCTATCATATTTGGTGCTTGTTATGATGAAAAGCTACAGGTTATTCACCGTGGAATAGATAATGAGTCTGATCTTCGGATATTCCGTGGATCAAAATTTGTTCAAAGTAGTATTTCAGGATGTTTTGAAGAGATTAAGCAATTACTCAAAAGTGGTCAGGTGGTTTTGTTTTCTGGTACGCCATGTCAAGTTGCTGGGTTACAGAAGTATTTAAATAATATAGATACCGCGAGACTTTATTTGGTTGATATTGTATGCAGAGGAGTACCTTCACCTAAGCTGTGGGAACTCTATGTTGCATACATGGAACAAAAATATAAATCGAAAATCAAAAATGTCAAATTCCGAAACAAGACTTATGGATACAAGAGCTCTACCATGCTGGTTGAATTTGAGAATGGGCGTGTTTATAAGAAATCCGGAAGAATAGATCCAATGATGAGACTGTTTACAAGAGAGATGTGTTCACGTCCATCTTGTTCTGACTGTGCCTTTAAAGGCCGGTCGAGGATAAGTGATCTTACATTATTTGATTGCAAAAAATACACGAAGGTTACAAAACTTTATGATGATGACAGGGGCTATACAGCAGTCCTGGTTCATTCAGCTAAAGGAAAAGAACTGTTAGAACTTGCTAGTAAACAAGCAGATATTCAGGAAGCGGATATTGACCTTTTGATTAAATATTGTGGAATAATGGTTGAAAACAAAGCTCAGCCAAACGTACGAAGAGAAGAATTCTTTAAAGAGCTGGGACATACTCCATTACCAGAACTACTTCAAAGAGTTACGCCTGTTAGCAAGAAAGATCACATGATTGAAATCTCAAAAAGTTTCTTATATCGCATTGGCATGATTAAAATTGCAAGAAGGATTAAGCGTCATGAGGAGATTAAAACCAAAAGATAAGAGGTGGGACTATGATTATTATTTCTGATTGTTTAACGGATAATACCGATGAAGGAACAATTAAAATTGCATCCAAAATAGCTAGATTGTTAAAAAAGAAGAATCAGGCTGAGATATTTGAACTTAATAAAACTTCTTCGTTTTCAGATAAAACATTTACCGTTGGAAAATCGGGAATTTCAAGGAAACTGCTGACAGAATTATCAAAAAAGAAGGGGAATGTTTTGTATATTCCTAATGCTTCTATGACATTAAATACATGTTTAAGGGTTTGTATTTTGTCTGTGCTTTCACGTAAAAAAGTCTTTTTACTTCCTGTCTACCGAAGAAAGGTAAATAAAAAGATGCGTATGCTTCTTGCAATGTCGAAAGCTGAAATTATAGCTTTATCGGAAGAAAGCTTTCGAGTATATAAGGGTTGTTTGCCGAATAAAGTACATTATGTGAAAGCCGGAGTAGATACAGTACAGTTTACAGAAATTGAAAGCAAACAGAGAAAGACACTTCGTGAGAAGTTTGGATACTCTGACACCGATACTATAGTTTTACACACAGGGCATATGGTTGAAGCGAGAAATATTCGGAAATTAATGGATCTGGATAAGTCTTTCAGAATTATTCTCATTATTAGTACATCAACAAGATGGGATGAAAATTTATATAACGACCTGAAACAATGTCCTAACATTAAGATAATTCACAAATATATTCCTAAGATCGAAGAATATTTTCAGATCGCAGATGTTTATTATTTCCCGGTTGAAGAAGTAGGATGTGTTGATGTACCGTTGTCGGTTTTGGAAGCTGCTGCATGCGGGACGCCGGTTGTGACGACTCCATATGGGGAATTGAAAGCATTTAAGGAGACAAAATCGTTTAGATTCATAAATGACTTTGCTGAATCCAATTTTTTAATTGAATCAGTGAAAGAGTGTAGAGAAAACAATAATCGTAATCAGATATTAGAATATGATTGGAATCATGTAGTTGAAAGATTGTGTTCTATTATGAGGGAGTAGATATGAAGATAGCTTTAATTGGACTGGATGGTTCAGGCAAATCCGCTAACATTAATTTAATGAAATCTGATCCGGAATATAAGGGATTTGAATTTCTTTGGGTAAGATGGCAACCATCTATCACAGTGAGGCTTTATAAAATCCGCCACAGAAATGACACAGTTGGTGCCAGAAATAATTCTGAAAGTGGAAAAAAGAAGCAGAAGACCTTAGAGGGAAACTATCAGAGAAAAAAAGGAATAAAGAAGATTCTGTTTGGAATGGGTATTACAAGAAAGCTGTGGTTTTTCTATGCCATAGGAGATTATAAACGTCAGTTTCATAATAAAACCCAGCAATTAATAGCTAATGGTTCGAATATCATTTTTGACAGATACTATTTAGATCTGTTTATTGATCAGGGAATAAACTTTGGATATTCTCCTGAAAAGATATTTCAAGAAATTGAGAAATACAAAGCAGAATTTCCAGTAATGGATAAGATTATTTATATAAAGGTATCGCCAGATGTATGCTTTGCACGAAAAGATGACATTCCTAATATGGAATATCTTTCTCGTAGATATGAAATCTATGAGTATATTGCGAAAAAACAGAATTGGTATGTGATTGATGGAGAAAAAGAGCTGCCAGTTGTGTATGACAATATTAAATCGATTATTCTTGACGAGGTGCACTATGAAAAAAGATAAAACAATACTGATGATATTGGATGGACTTGATTATAGCTATATAGTTCAGAATATTAATAAATTTACGCTGTTTAAACAGTGGTTTGATGAGAAAAGACTTCATGCTTTGAATTCAGTTGTACCAGCAGATTCGGTACCTTCATGGATAACAATTTACACAGGACTGAATCCTGCAGAACACGGAATCCTCTTGACGATTGATTATCTCAATGAAAAGCAGAAAGTTCCAGGACAGGCTGCCGTTATTAAAGGTAAATCCTTCTGGGATAAAATTGGAGATAGAGGAAAACGAGTATTTGTTTTTAATCCATTCATGGCATCCCCAGCTTGGGATGTTAATGGACTGATGGTATGCAGATCTTCACTTGAAGAAAAAAATGAGATTACTACAAATAGACCGGATTTGGTAGATGTTAAGACACTAGATTTAGGTGGGAATCTTAGAAATAATCCGACAATGAAAGAACTACCTCATTTCCTTGAAGAAACGTGGAAAATGACAGATAGTCAGTTTGATAATTTTCATAAGTACTTTGGCGTGGAGAAATTTGATTTGGGATTCCTTGGAGTAACAACACCGGATCGTTTACAGCACATTACTTGGAAATATACAGATCCTGAGGATAGATGTTTCCCCAAGAATAATCCTTTCCAGAATGTTATTCTTGAAGGCTACCAGTACTTTGAAAAGCAGATTCAAAAGATGGTTGATCTATATGGAGAAGAGTATAACATTATCGTTATTAGTGATCATGGTCATGGAAGAAGATGCCAGAAGGTATTCTACATAAATCAGTGGCTGATTAGTAATGGATTTATCTCTGATAAATCAAAGAAAAAACGTGCCATTGAGTTTGCAAAGAATTTTATTCTATCTTTCCTAGCAAGAATCCACAGAGTTCAGGTGGGAAGCAACTTTTTTAAAAAGTTTAAGTTTGCGCATAAGGTTAAAAATGCGGATCTTGTATTCAAGAGCAAAGGCGCGATTTATGCGCCTAACTTTGATGGAGTAAATCCATTTGGAGGAATTGCGGTAAAGAGAGAAGCATTTTCCAGTGATGAAGCTTACGAGGCAAAGAGACAGGAAATTATTGATAAGTTGCTAAAAGTGAATGATCATGGTAAGAATATCATGATGTGGGTAAAGCGAAGAGAGGAAATCTATACCGGAAAAGACATAAAGAATTATCCTGAAATAGTCTATCGTATGGATAATGATTACGGAGTCGACAGAGGGCTCTTTGGTAAAAAGTTATTCGGTATTTCTCCTTTCCATGAGATTATCTCCGGAGGCCATAGATTTGAAGGTGTCATCATGAGCACGGATGCTGAGATTATTGAAAATGTCGAATCTGTAGAGCAGATGCATGAGACTATGTGTGGTTTGTTTATATAATGGGGGGAGAAATAATGCAGGGAATTCCTAAAATTATACATTGCTGTTGGTTTGGCAACGGGAAAAAGCCTAAAATTGTTGAGGAATGTATTAAAACGTGGAGCATTTTTATGCCGGAATATAGAATCATAGAGTGGAATGAAAGTAATTTTTCTGTTTCAGAAGCTCCAATCTATGTACAAGAAGCGTATGAAAAAAAGAAGTATGCATTTGTGAGTGATTACGTGAGATTGTATGCACTTGAACAATACGGAGGGGTTTATTTTGATACAGATATCGAAGTGTGTAAGAATTTTGATGACATATTAGACAAATATCAGGCTGTAGTTGGTTTTCAAGATCCAAAACATTTGATGACAGGTTTTATGGCGTGTGTACCGCATTATGATTTGATTCAAGCATTTCTTCGACATTACGAAAGTCTTCGTTTTATTATGCCAGATGGTACAATGAATGTAACAGCAAATCCAACGATGTTCACTGAGTTGTTCCATACAATGAAGGGAATGGAGATAAATGGTGAAAAACAGATTTTGCCCGGAAAGATAGCGGTATTTCCAAGAGTATACTTTAGCGCATTTGATTTGGACAATGACCATGAAATCGCAACAACAGAAACTTGCACCATTCATCATTACACAGGTTCATGGAATGATGCTACATTGCGAAAGAAAAAAATAAAAAGGTCACTCGTTAAGTTGATGGGACCTAAAGCCTATGTGGCATTAAAAAAATTCGTAAAATCATTTATTATTAGGTAATAAAGAGTGTGAAGTGATGAACAGTAAAAACTCGTTCTATGGATGTCGAAAAAGATATTGATTATTTAGCGGTAGAAAAAATGAGCAAATTAAGAGCAGACTCAATCGAGTATTTAGAGGCTGCGTTGAAGTAGGAGAGATAAGAGAATGATACAGATATCCGATAAAACAAAATGTTGCGTCTATACTGCGTGTGCAAGTGCCTGCCCTAAAAAGTGAATAACGATGCAATATGATGAAGAGGAATTTCTGTATCCAGAAGTTGATACGGCGGCATGTGTGAATTGTGGAATTTACGAAAAAGTATATTCACAATTATCTGAGCGTGCTGAAAAGAGAACGGAGAAAGTGTATTACATCGCCTGCCAGAACAAGAACGAGCAGGTTCGCAGAATCAGCACAAGCGGTTGGATATTTGGTCTGTTGGCAGAGCAAGTAATTTCTTCAGGTGGTGTTGTGTGGGGAGCTGGGTTTGATGACTTGTCGATTGTTGTACATAAAGAAGCAAGAGCACTACGAGTATATGGATGGGATCCAAGTAATTGGAACGACAAAATGAATGCTGTTTTGCCGGATCGCGGCAATCGTACAGATTGTAAAGAAGAAGTCATAAAAGCAGAATATGATATTAGAACAACCGTAAAACAGCTGGAGATCTTTTATACTGAATCTACCAGAAGGAAAAGGAAATCAAGCAATGGGAAGAAGATTAACACTACCGAAACCTAAAACTTATACGCAGTATGGTATTATAATCCTGATTATTAAAGTGTTTCTTTCTTATACGACATTCGGGAAAATGATTCCATATTTGGACACCGTATTATCTCTTGTGGCTGTTGTATATCTTGGATTAAGCATTTTAAGTAAGGGGTATACCATAAGAACACTTTTCATTTATGCTACAATAGCATTACTTGGATTGTATAGTTCATATTGTGTCAGAAATGTAATGATTTTTGTTACAATATTGACAATACTCGCCATATGCGGTGAAAAGAAAACAATTTTATTTCTATATAAATATGAGGTTTTCTTTTTTGTGCTATTAGGAGTTATATCTATTATTATGGGAAATGCAAAAACGTATGAGGGAGAAGGAATTTGTTTATACTTCAGTTTTGGATATTCGCATCCTAATGTGACTGCGGCTATGCTGTTTAATATAATGATTATGTGGATTTGGCTTTCATATGACAACATGAGATATTCTACATATTTTAAGTTGCTTGCCTTCTCTACGGTGGTGTATTTTGTTACGGGAGCGAGAACAATACTGATTGTAGGAGTGTTGACAATTTTTATTGTTATGCTTTCCAAAAGTGAACGAAAATGGATTCAAACAGGATTAGCAATTATTGCTGGATGGATAGTTCCAGTGTTATCGTTTCTTTTTATGTATACAACAGTTAATTATCAATCAGGAAACGCTATGATTAGGGTTGTTGATACATTTATGACGGGAAGGCTAAAGCTAGGAGCATATGCGTATGAACACTACGGATTTACTTTACTAGGACAAGTAGTAGAAAAAGGAACAAAGTTTGGATATGATGCATTGTGGAATATGAGCAGATTTACCACTTTTGATAATTTGTATACTAAGCTAATGATAAATAATGGTATTATTTGGCTTGTTATAATAGCAGTTTCTTTTTGGCGTTTGGCGAAGTTGAAAAATAATATTTTAAGCTGTATGATTATTGTTTGGGCAGTTTACGCAATAACAGAGGGACATGGTTTGAATGGATACTTGTGTTTTCCAATTTTTTTTATAGCTTTAATTATTGATAAAAATAGAGATGATTTAGAAATAATTGATTTTTGAGCATGTGTTTAGAAATTAATATAAATATTTTGCGTTTCAATGGTTTCATGACTTGATAATGCGGCGAGAAATGAACAAAAGAACTCTCAATGATTGGTTCTATTGTAAATAGTAGGGTGAATGTCGGTGAAAAAAGTATTAGAAAAATTACTCAAAACATATAGAAGTATAGGAATAGGAGTGAAAGTATCAATTTGGTTCACTTTTTGTAACTTTTTTCAAAAGGGAATTTCGATGCTTTCGGTTCCTATATTCACAAGATTGATGACAACAGATGAATATGGAGTATATTCTGTGTATCAGTCTTGGTATCAGATTTTAACAGTTATTGTAACTTTAAATTTGTCTGCGGGAGTGTATAACAAGGGATTGGTAAAGTATGAAGATGATAAGGAGCGGTTTACATCTTCAATGCAAGGCTTGTCAACAATTACAACTATTTTATTTTTCTATATATATTTAATTGCGATAGATTTTTGGACAAAGGTTTTTGAATTAACGCCAATATATATGCTTTCAATGTTCATGGAATTACTGCTGGTTCCAGCATACTCATATTGGTCGGCTAGACAACGATTTGAGTATCGTTATAAAGGGCTTGTATTAGTTACAGTGATAATGTCTCTTAGCAGTCCAATTATTGGAATAGCGGCAGTTCTAAGCTCAAATAATAAGGCATTTGCACGAGTTGTATCCTATGCAGCAGTCCAGGCTTGTATTGGAATGATATTTTTTATCTACAACATTTACAAAGGAAAAAAAATATATATCAAGGAGTATTGGGGATATGCTTTGGCCTTCAATCTGCCACTAATTCCACACTATTTATCCCAAATTGTTTTGAATCAAGCGGATAGAATTATGATTAGTAGAATTGTTGGTGTTAGTGCAGCGGCTATATACAGTGTGGCATATAATATATCACTGATTATGTCGTTGTTTACCAATGCAATCAATTCAACATTTGTGCCGAGCTTATATAATTCATTAAAGAAGAAAGAGTATGATAACATAAAAAAGAATAGTAGTTATGTTGTCATAATTGCAGCTGTATTGACCGCACTGGCAATGTTATTCGGACCGGAACTCATTGCGATCTTTGCTCCGACTGAGTATCAAGCGGCAGTCTGGATAATTCCTCCAGTATCTATGTCGGTCTATTTTATTGCAGTCTATGCTTTATTTGTCAATATTGAATTTTACTTTGAAAAAACTAAATATGTTATGTATGTTTCAGTTCTTGGGGCGGCATTAAATGTGTTCTTGAATTGGGTTTTCATAACGAAATATGGATATATAGCAGCAGGATATACAACAGTATTTTGCTACCTTCTCTTTTCGGCGGGGCATTATTTATTGTATAAATACTTGAGCAAAAAATATCTTGCTGGTATATCTATTATTAATTTTAAACTTATAGGTGCTGTAACAATTGCTCTAATGATCGTAATGGGAGCTGTACTGGCGCTATACAAAATTACAATCGCAAGATACGGTGTGATTTTCGCAATTATTTTAGTAGCAGTAGCGAAGAGAGATGGAATTATAGATACACTTAAAACTGTATTAAGCAAGAAAAAGTAATTTTGTGAGATTACGGGATCTACTGGGGAGGAATAATTATGAGCGATGAACATGTACAATATCTGTGTATCGGTAAAATGTTCAGTCATTGGAACTCATCTAGGTACATTAGAGACAAGCACCGCAGTGATATTTCTTGCAAAGAGTTTGTACGTTGGTAATACGAAAAACCTTGCAAAGAGTTTGACAGTAGAATAAAAGTTAGTAAGAGGAAGAGGTTATGAAAACAACATTACTTATTATGGCTGCTGGTATCGGTAGCCGCTTTGGAACAGGAATTAAACAGTTGGAGCCGGTGGATGATGCTGGACATATCATTATGGACTACTCAATCCATGATGCGATTGAAGCTGGTTTCAATCATGTAGTATTTATTATCCGTAAGGATATTGAGAAGGAATTCAAAGATGTTATCGGCGATCGCATTGCCTCCATTTGTTCTTCTCATAATGTAACTGTGGATTACGCTTTCCAGAACATTAACGATATCCCGGGAACTCTGCCGGAAGGCCGGACAAAGCCGTGGGGAACCGGTCAGGCTGTGCTTGCAGCGAAGAAGGTCATCAAGACTCCGTTTATCGTCATCAATGCAGACGATTACTATGGCAAGGAAGGTTTCAAAGCCGTACATGAGTATTTGGTGAATGGTGGCAAGTCCTGCATGGCAGGCTTTGTGCTGAAGAACACGCTGTCTGATAACGGTGGCGTGACTCGTGGCATCTGCAAGATGGATGAGCAGAACAACCTGACCGAGGTTGTGGAAACCAAGAATATTGTAAAAACTGCAACTGGGGCAGAAGCAGACGGCATGGCTGTGGATGTAAATTCTCTGGTATCCATGAATATGTGGGGATTAACTCCTGATTTTCTGGATGTACTGGAAGAAGGCTTCAAAGAGTTCTTTGAGAAAGAAATTCCGGGCAATCCTTTGAAAGCTGAGTATCTGATCCCAATCTTCATCGGTGAACTGCTGGAGCAGGGCAAGATGTCTGTGAAGGTTCTGAAGACCAACGACACCTGGTACGGCATGACCTATCACGAGGATGTTGCAGCCGTAAAGGGCAGTTTCAAGGAGATGCTGGAGAACGGCGTGTATAAGGCTGACTTGTTCAGTGATCTGTAAACAGCGATGAAAGAAACGATTGATTTACTTGGAAAGATCCTCACAAACATCCTGACAGCTCTCTATGAGCCGTTTGGATTCTCGCTCCTGCTTTCTTTCCTAGCTATGTTTTTCTACCTGTATGCGTATGAGCCAATACATGTAGGCAAAGGTTGGAAGAGTGCCATAGTGACATGGTATCAGAAATTCAAGGAAAGCGTGTTCTTTCGGAAGTTGTTTTTCTTAGCTTTTGTGACCTCACTTATCTTGTTCCGAACCCTGTTAAACCGGAACCTGTGGATGAACCCGTTATCCGACGTTATGGGCGGATGGGGCATCTGGGAGACCGTGAATGGCGAGCAGAAGCTGACTACCGAGTGCATCGAGAACGTAATTATGATGGTACCGTTTTCAGCAGTATCGGCGTGGACATTCGGAGAGAAGATAGGAAACGGCTGGAAGAAGATATTGTGGCAAAACGGAAAGATAGCTTTTATCTTTTCGATAAGCATAGAGATGCTACAATTATTGCTTCGCTTGGGTACATTCCAGCTATCAGACATCTTCTATAACACAGTCGGTGGAATGATCGGCGGATTGATGTATTATGCGGTGATGAAGGCAAGAAAACGTCTGTAAAAAGGGTTGAAATTGTGATATACTGGGAGCGGTAGCTCCCTACGCTGCTCGAATGAATCACACACCTCTCCGTGGTGAGCAGCAGGCAACGATCTATTATGATCGGCGAAGATGTGATAGATTTTTATGTTAAATTGAAAGAAGATGAATATATGTTATCGCCAGAGTTGAAAAAACTTTTAAATGACCTCCAGGCAGGAGAATCAAATATAAGAATTGATCGAGAAAAAATCCAAGCTGAACTTGAGGCTCTCGATAATACACCCGTATTTCTGAAACATAGCCTTTCAATGTCAACGAGAGTGTGCCCTACTTGTGGGAGGGAGCTATGATGGATTATAGAGAATTAAGAAAACTAAAAGCTCAGCTAATAGAAAAAGAAAATAAAACAGAGGACGAACTTCATTTATTGATGGAACTTCAGTCGTTAAGTAAAGTAATTGATACAATCGGATTTTCCTTACAGATGTCGGGAGATGTGTGTAAAACCTGTGGGAGACCGTTATAATGGAAGGACACTTTCTTGTATGTGAAAATGCAGAAGAGGAATTTGATATCAGTTTCCAAGTTAATTCAACTATGGATAGTGTTATTCCAAAGGATCAACAAGAACTGTATGTAAAAGCAGAATCTGCCTGCAATATCATTAAAGCATTAGAAAACACGGATAAACAAACTAAGAAAAAGTATTTTGATAAGCTACTTTCCTTGTCTCAGGTTGGACTTGTGGCAAATCCGGCACAGACAGAAACAGCAGAATTTGCATTAATGAAGTTGAAAGATGAAATAGTTCTTGTAGAAGGAAAACGTATCAAGAACCACTATATGAAATATTTAGGGATAGATGCCTTAATTATTGGCGCAATAGCAAGTATAGTGCTAGGAATAAGTTTCTATTTTACAAGATGGATAGGATGTATTTCAGTATTATGTATTATAATTGGTGCCTTAACAGGAACATGGGTTTCATTTGGTGCAAGAAAATTTGAAATAGAATTTGAGGATCTTGCTTCATTGGAAAAAGACAAAATGACGCCAGTTATCCGTCTGATTTATATTGCAGTTGCTTCGTTGATTTTTGCACTATTAATGAATGTTGGTCTTATAGATGTAAAAATTGGAAATGTAGATATTTCCAAGGCTTTTACAGATATCAAGCCTGCACTTGTAATTGGCGTTTTATGCGGTTTGGTTGAAAGTAAGATTGGAATACAGGTCTACAATAAGGCGGTTTCCCTATTGGTAGATAATAGTGAACAATAATAGTATATTGCCCTCACCCCAACACAGTGCTATACTTAAACAACTATAAAAGGAAAGAGGTTATCACCTATGCCCAGAACGAAAGGCAGCAAAAACCGTCTTAAAACCAATATCACCAAAGTCTATTCATCCCAGATCGTAGAGAAGCAGGAGACTGTTGCATCTCTGAATACTGAGATCGCATCCATTACCGCTAATATTGACGCTCTGAAGGCTGACCTGAAAGAGAAAAAGGCCGCTCTGAAGAAGGCCGAAAAAGAAGTGACATCCCTGGAATCGAAGAAAGCAAAGGCAGATGCTAAGGCCGCTGAAGAAGCTAAGAAGGCAGAAGCCGAAGCAGTGCTGAAGAAGCTACTGGCCAGCGGCATGAGTGCGGATGAAATCCTCGAAAAACTGAAATAAGATCGGCCGTGTGGACAAACTGAACTCCAGAAGTTCACACGGTTTTTTTGAAGGCCATTATATAGTTTGTAACGGAAATAAAAGAAGAACAAAACAAATGGAGTGTAAGAATAATGAATTTATCAAAAGTACATCATATTGCAATTATCGTATCTGACTACGAAGCCGCAAAGGATTTCTATGT
>ERZ838839.2446-NODE-2446-length-14181-cov-4.274246_pt1 | contig 14181 bp, 15 predicted proteins | sample MGYA00519909_ERZ838839 | MGnify/ENA primary metagenome ERZ838839 (study PRJEB31850, sample SAMEA3708843) | human gut metagenome | biome: human gut; feature: human-associated habitat; material: faeces | place: China | collected 2014 ... | reverse complement strand
GTTCAAAAAGGGTGATACATGCTCCCCCTTTTTGAGCATTTGCAGAGCAAATGCTATTTCATGCGCGCTGCCGCGCGATACCTGAAACAACAAATTCTAAACTTTAGGTATAAAAAACAGCACCGAACCGTAAAGTTCGATGCTGTTCTCGTATCAGGAACAAAAATCAGAGGTTCAGCTCTTTCTTCAGAGCCTCGATCATTTCCTTGTACTCCTCGTCCTTCAGGATAACCGGCTCCGGATTGGTGATGGCAAAGCTGCCGCCGAACTCAAAGCCGCCCTCGTACTTCGGTACGATGTGGAAATGCAGGTGCGGATTGCTGTCGCCGAACGAACCGAGGTTGATCTTGGTGCAGCCCCACAGCTTCTTAATAGCGCCGGAAGCAGCAGCCAGATCTGCACAGTAATCGTTGCGCTCCTGCTCGTCGCACTCGCACAGCTCCTTCTTATGGCTCTTGAGCGCCAGTGCGCAGCGGCCCTTGTGTGCCTGATCCTTGAACAGGTACAGGGTACCTGCCTTCATGTCGCCAACCTTAAACATGATTGCTTCGCGGCCCTCATGGTGCTCATCACAGTAAAAACAGCCCATTGTTATGATCTCCTTCATGTATGAATTCTCCGGCAGGTCACACCCTGCCATAATCTATCTTTATTATACAACGGCCCGACCGGGATTTCCACTGTTTTTTATATGGCATACAAATTCGTATCCCACGCCGGAACATAAGGATGGTGACGCAGATACAGCCGGTAGCTCGGCTGCAGCGCATGGATGAGCAGCGGCAGCTGAAAGAAATCCTCACTGCGGTGATAGGCAGCAATATTCAGCTTGGGTGCGTACTGCCGAATGGTTTTCTCGGCACCGGCGATGGCTTCGCGCTCTGCGCCCTCCACGTCCATTTTAAGATAGGTGCACGGGCGGCCGGGCAGCACGCTGTCGAGCGCACGCATCTGCGTCTCTTTGCCCTGCCCCGCTACGCGGGACTGACGGCCTGCCTGATCGGTGAAGCATTTGACCGTATCCTCGTTCCACGCGCCCGCCTGCACGAGCGTAACATCGCCCGTGATATTGGCACTCGCCCACTCATTCAGCTTGCGGAAGCTGCGGCGATCGGGTTCGAGGGCGGTAACGGACGCAAACTTGCCGTCCGTGTAGTGCAGCAGCTCGCGGATGGTGTCGCCGTTGTATGCGCCGAGGTCGGAGAAGTGCTCCTCTGCGGTCGGGCGCAGAAGATTATGAAATACCTCATCCTTGTCGGATTCGCTGTGGCGCAGGTATTCCATTTTGCCGGACAGCTTGAAGCGCACCGTATCGAGGAAAACCTCACGCGACAAATCATCCGCCAGAAGATCATACGCCCGCTGCATCTCGTCCTGATGCACGCGCACGAAATCCTCATCGAACAGCGGTCCCTCGACCACCGGAACATCCGGCGCCACCACGTCGTATTTGTCCTCGAGGGCATACATCAGCTGCAGCACCTCGGGTCTCTGGCTGGCGAACGCAATCACGATTACAATGTCCTCGCCAAGCTCGGCTACCGTGTCCGACAGCTTGCGCACGCAGAACCCGTGGAACAGGTTGCCGCGGGCAAATTCGTCGCTCGCAAACACCGCGGATGCGCGAATGCCCAGACGGTCAAACTGCGCGAGTATCTTGTCTGCGCCGTCGCCCATGCCGTACAGCGCGATCGGGCGCGTTTCCTGCTGCAATCGGCGCCAGACCGACTGCTCTAACGATAAAAAATCCATAATTTCTCCCATTCTATATACAAATGACATTTATCTAACTTTTACCGTAGGGCGGGTGCCTCACGGTAGTTGTTTAATCCAATCCGCAGAATTGATATTGCGCTAACCGGATAAAACGGACGCGCAATGCGCGCCCCTACAATATTTTACATGGTACAGCATAATAAACCGACCGGAACACCGTATCTGTTTTCTCCCTACTATTATACGAAAACCGCCTGCGGATTGTAAAGCCAAAATTTTGCTTGTTTGCGGTTGCGGATTGCGCTCCCTTCATATATAATTATAATTAGTGAATGAGAGGTGTGTGGTGTTATGTCCAAGCCGAACGGTATTGTGGCAATGAATCCGGAAAAATACCGCGAGATCGACGGCGTTGTGTTCGATGAAGCCAGCTATGCGCGGCATTGCCAGCCAAAAACCGAAGAAGCACCTGCACCCGAGACCGCACCCGAAGCAAGCGAGCCGGCACAGTCTGCCGCACCAGCACCTGTTTTCGCGGTGGACCCCTACCCGGAGGGCTGGTATCCGGCCGATGACGAGCGCCCGCCGGTGCCCATCATGGGCGGCGCTGTCCCCTCGACAGCAGGTGAGGAAACCGCTGTCTCCGCATCCGGCGAAACCACCGTTATACAGACCGTTTGCGTGCCGTGCGGCTCAGGCTCCGGCTCGTATGTGACCTCGTACACCACCTCTTACCGCACCAGTTATTCCGGTTCCGGATCGGGTTCGTTCCGGTTCGGTTCCGGCTCGTGCCCGGTCGGCGGCTACGGATTGGAGCTGATCTGATGCAGGCGTTCCACTCCAACTGGACAAGACCATTTTTCATCCGCAATCCCCATATGGAATACCGAATCGAGCCGTTTGAACTGCTCACGACCGCGCTTTCCGCGCTCGAGTGGCGCAGAGAGAACGGTTCGATCCGCATGATCTGCGACACACCTGCCAAGCGTTATTATGAATCGCTCGGGCTTTGTTTTTTGTGGGATGACGGCGTGTATCCCCTGTTGGACACCATGCCCGAGGACATAAACGCCACAGCCTTCTGGGCGGCCGGCAAGCTGTACGCGCTCTCCGCTGTGCCATCGCCGTGCGTGATGCTTGATACAGATTTCATCTGCTGGAAATCCATCAGTAATCTGCTCGACGGACCGGACACCGCAGCCATCCATCGTGAGGACATTACGCCGTCCATCTATCCGGAGCAAACGGCATTCGCCAAAACCGAAGGCTTCCCGCTTGATTCATTTGACTGGACGGTACAGCCGTTCAATACCGCGCTCGCCTATTTCGGCAATGACGAGTTCCGACGGTACTACACGGACACCGCCTTCCGCTTCATGCGCTGCTCACCGGATGCCGACGACACACTCACCTACATGGTGTTCGCCGAGCAGCGGCTGCTTGCCATGTGCGCCGAGAAAAAGCACGCACGCGCGGCTGCCCTCAGTGACCTGCCTGCGCTGTTCGGCGGTGCGCAGAACGGATATTTTACCCATATCTGGGGCTTCAAGCAGCAAATGCGGGAGAATCCCGAATTGTATGAGGATTTCTGCAGACGGTGTGCCGCAAGGCTGCAGAAGGACTTTCCGGAGGAATCCAAAACGATTGCGAACATTGCGGAATTATCTCCGTTTTTTGCATAAAAAAAGACAGCCTGTCGGCTGTCTTTTGCTTTTTTGTTTACGGAAAATGCAGCTATGTTCATTCTCCATTCAGAATTTACCACTTCTCCCATGTCCGCCGCTGCTGGTATGGCTGATGCTGCCGGAAAATCCGGCTCCGCCGTGACCGCCGCCGGTCGAGTTGTTATTATTGTCATTCCGCGGAATCTGCCGCCGTTTCTGCGAGGTATAACGGTAAATATCGCGGCTGAGCGTCAGATTGAGGCCGCCGTTTCCCACATACTGATTTGCCGTCGTCTGCGTACGCACGGATTTCATCTGCGAGCGGAACACCATGCACACGATCAGCGCCGCCACGCACGAAATGAGCAGCGACAGGCCGAATGCACCGCCGAGCGAAAACGAATCGTCCGCTGTGTCTTCCTGCGTACTGTCCGAAATCTCGACCTCATTATGCACCGGCACACCGGCTTCGCCGCCTTCGGCGACATGCTGCAGATACCACTCACAGCCAGAAACGAAGTCCGAAAAGCCGCCGTACCAGTCGTCGTTTCCGAAATTATCCAGGAAATACGACTCCAAATCCTGCTGGACCGCATCGCTGAAAATCTCTTCGGCTTTCGCACCGTGCGCATAGGTCGCAAAATCGCGGTCATCCAGACTGATGAGCAGCGCCACGCCGTCGCCGTCCTCGCTCGCACCCAGATCAAGCTCGTTGTAGAGCTGCTCCGCCGCGTCGTAAGCGCCGTCGCCGTACGGCGTGTAGTCGTCAATCGTGATGATGCCGACGCCGATGCTGTATTTCTCCGCGATCGCCCTGGTCTTTTCCTCGAGCGTGTCAATCTGGGTCTGCGTCAGCACCTCTTCATAGTCGAACACGCGCGGCTTGTCTGCCGACGGGTCAATGGAATCCGTGCCGCCGAGCTGTGCGGTCTGGTCAGTTTCCTCCGTCTGGGTGGTCGCGGTGTCGCTCTCATCCGTTATATCGTCCTCAACCGCAAAGGCCGGAAACAGCAGCAAAAGCACTGCCAAGAGCGCAGCCAGACGCAGTTTTCTCTTGTTTTTCATCTACGCCGCCTCCTTACAGAAAATACAGCAGCGCCGTCAGCACCGCAGTCATGGGCGCGGCAACGGCGGCAAACAGACCCCAGAACCGCTTTCTGTCCACCGGCAGGTCACCGACCATGCGTCCGGTCTGACCATTCATCGCAAACATGTAATTCTTGCCGTTCCAGCGGGTATTCAGCATCCAGACCGGCAGCAGCGCGTAATGCACGCCGGTGCGTTTGAGGTGAATGTCCTCGCCGGTCGGCATGACCGAGGTATACGGACGGCCGTTTCGCGCAGTTCCCTGCAGCGCATCCGACAGCGACTGCCGACAGCGTTTGTCCGCGCGGCTGCTGCTCTCCTCGATGGAAACATCGAACTTATCCGCGAAAAATCCGGGCAGATAGGCGGTCGAAAATGGCTTCAGACCGGCATAATCAAACGGCTCGATGGAATCCATATAATCATCCGGCATCTTGCGCGATGCATCCACCGGCACGCGGCTGAACGGCAGCGTGCCCGCGCGCTGCACCTCGTAAAAGCTGGTCTCGGTGATTTCCGTGTCTCCGTGACGGAACACACGCGTGGTCGTTGCCATGTAATTCGCGCTGCCTTCGGCTTCGCCGTCAAACAGCCAGAACGGCACATAAATGCCGCGCAGCTCCTCGATATGGTTATGATCGCGGAACAGCTTGGGCAGCAGCAGCTTTCCCTTGTAATGCCGCTTGAGCGCGGAAACCGCATCCTCCTTGCTCAGCTTGAACGGCAGTATGTAGTCCGGCTTGAGAATGCCGCTGAACTGCTCGGGAATGACGGTCGGGTTGCCGCAGTACGGGCACGAGGTCGCCGCCGTGGTCTCCTCGCAGATCAGCTGCGCACCGCAGGACGGACAGCTGTATACGCGCATCTTGTCCGCGTCCGTGCCCCAGTCCTCATCTGCGGAGGACTGCCATTCGCCGGTGTCGCTCCCCGTCTCCGGCTGAGAAGCGGCCTGCTGTTCCTTTTCGGCGTACAGCTTTTCGATCTCTGCCGGGTCAAATGACGAGCCGCAGTAGTCGCATTGCAGCCGTCCCGCGGCGCCGTCGTAGTGCAGCGGTCCCGTGCAGGACGGGCATTGGTAGTTTGTTGCTTTGTCTGACATTTCTATCCTCCTTTAGAGAATTAGGAATTAGTAATTATTTTATGGTGAACGTATTCCGCAGGGGGCGGCCAGCGGCCGCCCGTGTAAACCATCTGCATACCGTTTGATTTCGGGCGCACAATGTGCGCCCCTACGTTTTATTACTAATTCCTCATTCCTAATTACTAATTTCTTGCTTTTCCGCACTCCGAGCAAAACTTTCCCTGATTGACTGCGCCGCACGAGCACGTCCAGGTCGTATTCTCCGGTCGGGGTTTCCCGCACTCGGAACAGAATTTGCCGGTATTGACCGTACCGCAAACGCATTTCCAGCTATTCTGCTCGGGCTTGGGCCTGCCGCAGCCCATGCAGAATTTTCCGGTGTTGCCGGTCTGTCCGCATGAGCACGTCCACTCGCCTGCTGCCTGCGCCTGCTGCTGACCTATTGCGTACAGATTCTGCACGCTGGTGCCGCCTGCCTGACCGGCCATATTCATGCCCATGAACGCCATCGCCGGACCGGCGTTTGCATTCGCTGCCGCAGACTTCATCGCCTCGGCCTGCGCGTGCACGAGCGAGCCTGCCGCACGGGTCGGATCGCGGTAGGCTGCCTCGCGCTGCATTTCCTTGATGGTCTTTTCGTCCTCCTCGTCCGCCTTGACCGAGTTGACGCCGAACGACACGATCTCGATGCCGCGCAGCTCACGCCACTTGGACGAAAGCTGTTCGTTGAGTGCGTCCGCAATTTCCATCGTATGCGCGGGCAGCGCCGAGTAGCGCACACCGTTTGCACCAATGCGCGCAAAGGCGGGCTGCAGCGCGGTCAACAGCTCGCTTTTGAGCTGGCTGTCCAGATTTTCCCGGCGGTATTCCTCTGCCATGTTGCCGCACACGTTGGTATAGAACAGCATGGGATTGACAATCCTGTAGCTGTACTCGCCGAAGCACCGCAGGCCAATATCCATGTCGATGCCCGCCCGCTCGTCAAGCACGCGGAACGGCACCGGAGACGCGGTTCCGTACTTGTTGCCGGTCAGTTCCTTGGTGTTGAAATAGTAGACACGCTGCGTGCGCGGCGCTTCTCCGCCGAACGTGAAGCGCTTGGCCATGTTGGCGAACATTTTGCACACGCTGTCACCAAACGAACCGGCGAAAATAGTCGGCTCGGCGGACGAATCGTAGACGAACTCACCCGGCTCGAATGCGGCTTCCACGACCTTGCCCTGATCGACGATCATCATCGCCTGTCCGTCCGCCACCGCGATGACCGAGCCGCTTGTGATGATATCCTCGTCACCCTTAGTGTTGCTCGACCGCTTGGTGACCTTTTTGCGGCCCTTGACCGCGAGCACGTCCGCGTTTATCGCATCACAGTAAAAATATTCCTTCCACTGGTCAGCCAGCACACCGCCGCCCGCGCCTGCTGCTGCTTTGATGAGTCCCATTTGACATTCTCCTTTTATCTGATAGAGTGCCGTTGTTTTACAATCTATACCTTGGTTTGAGAAATCCTATTTCCAGTTTACGTTTTTTCAGCGCAAAGCGCAAGTCCATTCGCACACATTTCACATTTTTGTCAAGATACGGTTGTGCCATGCTATTTCTTTCGCTTTTTCGTAGACTTTCGACGTGCGGTGTGATAAAATAAGATATCTGCATACCGCATATTTCGAAGGCGGTACTGTCTGGAGGAGTAAACAATGGAAGCGAACAAGGAAAATCAGCAGAGCATTGAACAGGCGTTCGAGCAGGCTCTGGACGCATATAAGGCAGGCAATTTTGCCGAAGCAGCCGGTCAGTGGCTGGCTCTCGCGGAGGACGGCTGTGCGCCGGCACAGCGTGCGCTCGGCTCGCTGTATGAGCGCGGACAGGGCGTGGAAAAAAATGCCGCGAATGCCTTTGAATGGACAAAAAAGGCGGCTGAGCAAAACGATCCGGTTGCTATGTTCAATCTGGCGTGCTACCATGACAAGGGCTTGGGCGTGAAAAAGAATCAGCAGACCGCGCTCACCTGGTACCGCAAGGCCGCTGAATACGGTCATCCGGAGGCTGCGGCACTGATCGCCAGCCTGATCGAGACGGGCGACCGCGGCTTGGAGAAGGACATGGACGAGGCTGTCCGCTGGTACCAGATTGCCGCAAACCGCGGCAACGTGCTGGCGATGGGCCGTCTGGCATGGCTGTACAGCACCGGTACCGGCGTTCCGCAGGATGCGGCCTTCGCCTTCCAGTATTTTCTCAAGGCCGCTCAAGGCGGCAACGCAGCGTGCATGATGAACACCGCCATCCTGTACGCACGCGGCGAAGGCACGCCGCATAATGCGCGCGAGGCGCTCTACTGGGCCGAGCAGGCCAAGAAGCACGGCGCTCCGCAGGCCGAGCAGCTCATCAATGCCATCAAGAAGAACGGATAAGATCGAAAACCGGCGTTTTTACGTCGGTTTTTCTTTTTTTGCAGGTCAGATCAAGCGGCACAGCTCATTTTCCTGTATCATGCATGGACAAGGAGGGATTTTCATGCAAAACTGGCACGACAATGTTCTGCGGCTGATCGCTGAGATTGACCGCTGTATCCGTGCGCACGATGGCGAAACGCTGACACTCGCGCATTTAGCGAGGCTGCTTGACTGTTCGCAGTCGCAGGTTTCGCACAAATTCGCGACTACGAGAGCATCGGTTACTGGGATTTTATGCAAAAGCAGTCCCGCATTCCCGGAGCGGATTTGGAGACGGTCAGCGCCCTTCTGCGGCAGCTTGCCCCCGAAGCCGAGCAGCAGATGGCGTTCGTGAACGAGCCGAGCGGCCGTATCTGCAGCTGGGGCATTCCTCTGGCGGAATGCTGGGGTGTGCGTCTGCCGCGCGATTGCACCGACGCGGTGCCCGCTCCGCTGCAGCTGATGGAGGTCCCCGAAGGGGATTATCTGGTTTTCGAGCACGGTTCGTTTGATCTGCAGACGGAAAATCATCTTGTTGAGGCAAAAATCGAGCGTGCGTTGCGTGATTTCGATTTCGAGGCCGCCGGCTGCTGTCTGGATACCGCACCCGGTCGTGTGTTCTATTTTATGCACGATTGTGTGCGTTTCTGGAAGTATATCCAGCCTGTTGTTCGATTTTAAAAAAAACAGTTGAAATTCTTTCTCGATGGTGATATAGTTATACAGTTACTCATTTTCACCTATTGGAAAGGAATTTCATGACATTTTATCAGGAATTACAGGTCAATCAGGCAGGCTCAAAGAAACTCATCCGCGAGAGTGCGTCACAGCGCGAAAAGCTGTACCATATTGCCGTATATTTGACCAAAATTGCGATAACCGTCGCATTCTGCTTTATTTTTGTTTCACTTTACAGTCTGGGCTTCGGCGCGGACAACAGCATTGTCGGCGTAGTCGTGCTGCTGTATCTGCTCGTATTCCGCAGCGCACATCTGTGCATTCGCACAGGGCAGTCCACGCTGCTGCTCGCCGGATTTTTCGGCATTATGGCCGTCGGACCGCATGCAGCCAATCTGGCCGGCCCGGTCGGCGGATTGTTCATCAATGCTGCTGCGATTGCTCTGCTCATTCTGTTCGGCTGCCACGAGCCGAGAATGTTCAATCAGTCCACACTCGTGCTCGGCTATCTGCTGCTGTATGGTTACGATGTGAGCGGGCACGCCTATCAAATGCGCCTGTTTGGACTTGCTGTCGGTGCGCTTCTGGTCTGCGCGGTATTCTACGGCAACCATCGCGGCAATGCCTATGAGCTCTGTGCAGGAGACATCCTTCCTGCTTTCGATCTGCGCCATCCGCGCTCCAAATGGCAGCTTTGCCAGATCATCTGCGTTCCGCTCGTGCTTTTCCTTGCAGAGCTGAGCGGCATGCCGCGTGCGATGTGGGCGGGCATTGCCGCCATGAGCGCAATCCTTCCTGCGATGGACGATATGCGCTACCGCGTTCGCTGGCGTATCATCGGAAATATCGCAGGTGTTTGCTGCTTTTTAGCGCTGTATTTCCTGCTCCCGTCCTCGATTTACGCCTATATCGGCGTGATCGGCGGCATCGGTGTCGGTTTTTCCGCGAAATACGGCTGGCAGGCTGTGTTCAACACGTTCGGTGCGCTCGCTATTGCAACCAGCGCATACGGACTCAAAAGCGCAGTCGGTCTGCGTGTCGCGCAGAATGTGTTCGGCGTGGTCTTTGCGCTGCTGTTCTGCCTGATTCTCCACCGCCTTTTTGCCCGCTGGGAGCGCTCTGCGAGCTGAGCAAACAGCTGTTCTGTGCAAATGCACGGAACAGCTGTTTCTTTTTTGCACATACTGTAAACCATTTTTGCAAAACCAGTTGACATTGCAGTAAATCTGTGGTTTAATGCAATAAGCAAAATAACGAGGAGGAACTCCCAATGAGTGACATTTCCAGCAAGTCCGCACAGCGCAGCGCGTTTTCCGTGCGCGACATCTGCTATTCCGGACTGTTCGCGGCGGTCATCGCGATCATGGCGCAGATTTCCATTCCGATGCCCGGCGGTGTACCCATGACCATGCAGACGTTCGCAATCACACTGGCGGCTGTCGTACTCGGCGCCAAGCTGAGCACGGTTTCAAGCGTAATTTATCTGCTGCTCGGTGCTGTCGGCGTACCGGTGCTCGCGAACTTTTCCGGCGGTTTTGACAAGTTTATCGGTCCTACCGGCGGTTTTCTGATCTCCTTCCCGCTGATGGCGTTTATCATCGGCTGGGGCGCCGACCACCGCCATGCATTCCGCGGCGCGTATGTACTCGCACTGATCGTCGGCACGATTGCCAACTATGTTGTCGGCACGGCGATGTTCTGCGTACTCATGAACAGCTCGATCGCCGCAGGCGTGACCGCATGCGTGCTGCCGTTCATCCCGACCGCTGTCATCAAGGCTGTTCTTGCAACCGTGATCGGCTTTCTCGTTCGCAAGCGCATCCCGGGGCTCAAGGCATGATCCGGCTGCGTCCGCATCATCTGCTTTGCACACAAGGCTACTCCGGTAAGGGCTATAGCACAGAATTTGTGCAAAATATGAGTGCGATTGTGCATTCTCTGCGAAATGTACCGGGAACCCGAATCCGGCTTGTCTTTGGCTCGGATTCTCTGTGCGCGCACTGCCCGCACCATACCGCTGACGACCTGTGCGAAGCACAGAAAAAGGTCTCTCGCTTTGACCGAAAGACGGTCGAATACTTTGATCTGCACGAGGGCGAGTACGTTTATCAGGACCTGATCCGTGCTATCGACACACAAATGACCCCGGCCATGCTAGAGGATATTTGTCGCGGATGTGCATGGTACCCCGTCAGCGCCTGCAAAAAGAATATCTGCGGAAAATGAAATGAGGCACACCGAAAGGTGTGCCTATGAGGCTGTCGAAAAACTTCGTTTTCCGAACAGCCTCTCGCTCGAAACCACGCTTTCGAGCGAATCTCGAAGAAAAACCGCGTCCTGCGGACACATTTTTTCTTCCCTTGTATAAATTCCGAGATACATGCTCCCGGAATTTATGAATTTGCAAAGCAAATTCGATTGAATGCGTGCTGCCGCACGAAGCATAAAAATCGAATATTGCTTTTTCGACAAGCTGTGAGGCACACCGAAAGGTGTGCCTCTCCCCCTGTCACCGGAAAATATGTTGTCACTTCTCACAATTTACCATGTCCTGTTTTAGATATTCCTACAAATTTCCATCAAGATATTGACAACCACCTTAAAGGTGGTTATTCTTATCTTATAATAAACACCTTACAGGTGATTATCGCAAAACAGAGGTGAGATCAATGAAGCGCTTCAAGCTGTCCAACTCCGAGGAAATTCTGATGGACACCTTATGGCGGGAAAACCGTCCGCTCACAACGCTGCAGCTTGCCGAAAAAGTTACGGAAGCCAGCTGGAACACCAATTATATCGACAAATTGCTCGGTCAGCTTGTCAAAAAAGGCATGGTGCAGGTCAGCGGTCTGCTGCAGAACGGACGCTATCAGTCGCGGCAGTTCGTCCCCTGCTACACCAAGGACGAATTTCTGGCGAACATGCTCGAGGAGCAAGGCGTGAATCAGGCACTGTTTGCCCGAATCGCCGTGGCGCTGTTCAAAAAACCTGCCAAATCAAACGAATCCGAGCAGGAAGAAAAGCTGATTGCCGAGCTGGAAAAAATGGTCGATCAGTACGAAGCTGCGCTGCAGAACAAAGAAGAGAAATAATATGCAAATAACCCTGTTTTCCTTTATATCTGCACTTTTGTGGAGCAGTTTGTTGATCATTGTAATCTATCTTGTGCGGTGCACACGCTTCCGGCCGCATTTCGGCGTGCTGACCATGGTGCTGCTGTACCTGTTCTGCGCCGCGCGCCTGCTGCTGCCGCTCGAGTTTCCGCACGCAGTGATTGTGAGCGACAGCGTCGTGTATCCGCGCATCTACAGCTTTCTGACGAGCAAGCCTGAGCCGGTCACACACCTGCCGGTCGGACTGCTTTTGTGTGCAATCTGGCTGTTCGGCACAGTTTTTCTGCTGATTCATTACGCGCTGCAGTATCGCAAAGCCATCCGCGCTGCGCGGCAAGCTAAGCCATGGGACAGCCGCACGGCTTCCCTGCTGAGCGAGATCCGGCGTCAGACCGGCCGCACCATCAAAGTTCGCGGACGTACAGCCGCGAATATCGAATCCGCCTTTGGCGTAGGTGTGCTGCGCCGATATATCATTCTGCCGGACAAGACGTACACAGATGCCGAGCTGCATTACATTCTGCTGCACGAGTACACGCATTTTCTCAACCATGATACGGCTGTCAAGCTGCTCGTAACGCTGTACTGCATCATTTTCTGGTGGAATCCGGTCGTATACCTGCTGCAAAAGGATTTGGAACAGACGCTCGAGCTTAAGTGCGACCGTGCGATTGCCCAGACGCTGAATGCGCAGGAACGCACAGCCTATCTGCGCGCCATCCTCTCCGCGATGAAGCAAGGCTGCACACAGCAGCCGGTGCCGCAGCCGTCCACGGCCCTGTTTCGCGCCGAGGCGGACAAAGCCATGCGAGAGCGATTCACCGCCGTGCTCGCCTGCGCAGAGCAGCCGAACGGCCGAACCGCAAGCGCCGTACTCATCGGCAGCTTTGCCGTCCTGCTGGCACTGTCGTATGCGGTGCTGCCGCAGCCGGCATTCGAGCCGCCGGCCGAGCCTGACAGCAGCTCGACCGTCTATTTTAACGACGAGAATGCCTATCTTAAGCAAAGTGCGGACGGACGATACTGGCTGTGCATTGACGGCCACAAGCCGTATGAGCTGACAGAAGGTGACGTGCAATTTTATCTGGAGCACTCGGTTTTCAAATATATCCGCGAGACCGATCAATAAAAGGCAGCTGCCGAAGGATAGCGGCAGCACAGAGAGTAAAAGCAAAATGTGGGACGAAAATAGAAGCAGCTGAGATGTGGGGTCTCAGCTGCTTTTGTGCAAACAAAAGAAAAAGCCACTCAAAATGAGTGGCTTGGTGGTGGACATTAACGGGTTCGAACCGCTGACCTTCCGCACGTCAAGCGGATGCTCTTCCAGCTGAGCTAAATGTCCGAATCAGGGACGGCGGCTGCCATCCCTGCTGGCTGCAAGTTTTTACTTGGTCTTGCTGCGGCCCAGATACTCACCGGTACGGGTGTCGATCTGGATGCGCTCACCCTGCTCGATAAAGATCGGAACCTTAACAACAGCACCGGTCTCAACGGTAGCGGGCTTCAGAACGTTAGTAGCAGTGTTGCCCTTAACGCCCGGCTCGGTCTCAGTGATCTCGAGCTCAACGAACAGCGGCGGCTCAACTGCGAAAACGCTGCCCTTGTAGGAAAGAACCTTAACGTTCTCGTTCTCCTTCACGAAGCGGAAATCGTCGCCCAGAGTATCCTTGCTGATCGGAATCTGCTCGTAGGTCTCGTTGTCCATGAAGTAGTACAGGTCGCCTTCATTGTACAGATACTGCATCTCGCGGCGCTCTACGAAAGCCTCCTCGAACTTAGCAGTCGGGTTGAAGGAGGTCTCAGTAACCGCACCGGTTACGACGTTCTTCATCTTGACACGAACAAAAGCAGCGCCCTTGCCCGGCTTTACATGCTGGAACTCAATAACCTGCTGTACCTGACCGTCCATTTCAAAAGTTACGCCGTTACGAAATTCACCTGCGGTCATAATCGCTATGCCTCCAAATAATAGTATTTTTTACATCATTAAGCATTATTCGACTGTTCATACAAAACAGTGCTTGTATATAATACCCTATTTTCGCGTATTTTGCAAGAGGGTAACGCATATTTTCTTGAAAAATTTTATCGCGGTGGAACTCGGCGCTTTCCTGCACTGGTTGACCGGGACATACGAACTGCCGCAGGCGGGTTCGACCCTAACGGGGCGGCTCCTTTTCCTGCGCCGGTTGACCGGGGCACACGAACTGCCGCAGGCGGGTTCGACCTAACGGGGCGGCTCCTTTTCCTGCACCGGCGGACCGGGGTACTCGAACTGCCGCAGGCGGGTTCGCCCTTTCCGGGCGGAGAGTTTTCCGCTGAACCTCAGCGGGAGATTCGCCGCCGCTGCGGCGGGAGCGTCGCGGCGCCCGCCGCGGGGACGACGCCGTACCCACGGCGGTGGGCAAAAA
>ERZ838839.2445-NODE-2445-length-14182-cov-2.483117_pt1 | contig 14182 bp, 9 predicted proteins | sample MGYA00519909_ERZ838839 | MGnify/ENA primary metagenome ERZ838839 (study PRJEB31850, sample SAMEA3708843) | human gut metagenome | biome: human gut; feature: human-associated habitat; material: faeces | place: China | collected 2014 ... | reverse complement strand
CAGTGACCGCTTTGTGGAAGATGGTTCTTTCCTTCGGTTTAAAACGCTGACTTTTAAGTATAATTTTTCTCCGAAATCGTTGAGACGTATATTCCTCAATCAATTGTCCTTTTATCTGACTCTAAACAATCTGGTGACATTTACCAAATATACCGGTGTGGATCCGGAGGTCGGTATTGAGAATTTCGGGCTTTGTGCAGACAGAAGCAAGACTCCCCGTTCGCAATATTTCACATTCGGTGTTACCGTCGGATTTTAACAATGAGAGTTCAATTGAATGGTTTGACCAAATAACAGATAAAAATGAAAACAAAGAAATATATATTGTGTATAGCCATGATAGCCTTATTGGGAGGTACTTTGACATCCTGTGAGGACTGGTTTAATATACATCCTAAGTCGGAAACTATTTTTGATGACTTTTGGAAAGATGAAAGCGATGTGCTGAGTATGGTTGGTTCATGCTACCGTGGAATGAATGAGACCGGATTTATTGAGCGGTTGATCGTTTGGAGTGAAGTGCGTTCGGATAATGTGAAGGCAGGGCCGGGCGTTTCTGATCCCATAAAAGACATGTTGAATATTAATTTGAACTCTTCCAACACCTATACTTATTGGGGAGAATATTACAGTGTGATTAATTATTGTAATACTGTAATCAAGTTTGCTCCCGAAGTGGAGTCCAAAGATCCTAACTTTAAACGTGAGAATCTGGATATCTACATTGCTGAGGCTAAGGGTGTACGTGCATTATGCTATTTTATTCTTCTCCGTACTTTCCGGGATATTCCTTTGATAACGGAGCCATATGCCGATGATAGTTTACCTTTTGAAGTAGCACAGGAAGATCCTGATAAACTTCTTGATTTTCTGATTGATGATTTGAAGAGCGTTGAAAATCAAGCGGCAGATGAAAAAACATGGAATAATTTGATTTATAGTAAAGGACGCATTACCAAGAATGTTATACGTGCCTTGATAGCCGATATGTATCTTTGGAAGAATGAGTATAGCAATTGTATCACTTATTGTGATAAGGTATTAAGTAATCTCGGACAACTGCAGTTGGAAGGTTCGCGGACTTATAATAGTGCGGTCTTTTTCCGTGGAAATTCAAAAGAGAGCATTTTTGAATTGCAGTTCGATCAGAACAATATACCTAATTATGCTGTGAATGAAATGTACGGATTGTCCGGAGGGCGTGGAGATAAAAATCCTCATCAATTGATGCCGTATAATTTTGAGGCAATGGCTGACCCGCTTTTCAAAGCTACCGATTTAAGAGGAAAAGATGCTTTCTTCAATAGTTCCAGTAAATCTTTCATAGCTAAATACACAGCTTTAAGAGGAGAGACTTCTTCGGGTACGGTGAGAGAGAGTGACTATTTGACCAATACGGAATCTGCCAACTGGATATTTTATCGTTTATCAGACATTTATCTGATGAAGGCGGAAGCTTTGGTAGAAATAGGGGCAGATTTAGAAGGAGCCTTGGATTTGGTATCCAAGACCTATGATCGTGCCAATCCGGATTTGGGAAGTGGTTCTTTGCAAATGTCAGATTATAATTCGCAGGATAAGATGAGAAATCTTGTCTTTGATGAACGTCAAAAGGAGTTCGTGTTTGAGGGCAAACGATATTTTGATTTGTTGCGTAGGATTCGCCGGGAACCAAAGCAAAACCCTACCAATGTGGTCAATGCCTATCTGCTGAAAAAATATGATAAATTGGATAATACTACTACCAAGAGTAAATTGAGCGAAATAAATGCTTTTTATATGCCGATTAATGCAGATGAACTGAGAGCGAACGGTGCACTGAAGCAAAATCCGTTTTATGTAACGTCAACAAATATCGAATAAAAACAAGTATCATGAAAAAAATAAAATATTCAATATCCGTCCTTATTCTGCTGTTGTTTGCAACTATACTCGTACCTTCTTGTGTGGATGACGAGGTAGATGAAGATGCGTTTTATACGTTTGTGGGAGAAACCGTGGCTTCTTATTGTGCCAACCGTACTAATTTCAGTATCTTTAATCAGATAATTGAAGAATCGGAAACCTTTTCTTTGTTATCCTGTTACGGGCATTTTACCTGTTTTATGCCTACAGATTCTGCTTTTCAGGAATATTTCAAAGCTAAAGATATAACTTATAGCAGTTTGACAAAAGAGGATAAACTGCAGATTGTTTATAATCATGTTATAAAGAGTGAAAATACCAATTACACTACAGAGTCGTTTCAGGAAGGATCGCTTCCCGAGCCGAGCATGAGCGACCGGTTTATTAATATCTCATTTTCAAGATTCGATGTAGGCAGTCAGACCATTTTTGTCAATCAGGAAGTCCCCATTCTGTATAAAGACGTGAAGGTACACAATGGGGTGATTCATGTTGTGGGCAGTATTGTCGATCCTTCTAATGCATATCTGACAGGACTAATGCAGGGTAAGGAATATTTCAATTTGTTTTCGCAAGCTCTCGAACAAACCGGGATGTGTGATTCTATAATGAATGTATACGATCTCACTTATAAGAAACCGGCAGATGAAGTTGTTATAGGCGGAACGAAGTTCAAATATCCGGAAATGAGAAAATATGGTTATACCATATTTGCAGAAACGGATGAGACTTTTAGAAAAGCCGGTATTGAAAATCTGGACGATTTGGTTCAATTTGCCACCCGCTATTATGGAAACGAAGCTCAGGGAGACTATAAGAGCAGAGATAATGCATTGAATAAATTTGTATCTTATCATATTCTGGAAAGACAGATGTCGACAAGCGATTTTTTATATTCGGGTGCGGCAACTTCTCCGGATGCGGAAAATGAAAAATACGAATATTATGAAACAATGTTGAAGTATCGTCTGATCGAAATAAAATCGGGCAATAGGCTGAATACACAAAAGGACGGTACACATGTAAGTATCATCGATGCTCAGAGTAATCTGAACGGATTGAACGGATACATCCATGCTTTGAATGAAGTGTTGGTATACGATAAAGACATTATGGAGAATGATGTATTGAATAAGCGTATCCGTTTCGATTGTCACGCTATTCCTCCTCAGTTGACAAACAATAATATACGTTGGAAGACGCTGACTACCCTTTACACTTTCTCGCCCGATTATTGCGGGGATTATTTCTCTTTTACAAGCGATACGAAACTGAAACTTTGGGCGAGTGAAAGTTGGACAAACTATCAGGCGGACGAGATGGTGATGTCCGGATGGTATGACTTTACGTTAAGAATGCATCCCGTTCCTCCCGGAACTTATGAAATCAGATTGGGGTATCGTGCCGAAACTTGGCGTGGAGTAGCTCAGTTGTTTATAGACAATGAGATTGTCGGAATTCCGGTCGATTTGAGAATTGTGGGTACTGACCCCCGTGTAGGTTGGATAGACGATGGTCAAACAACAGATAATGGAGTGGAAAACGATAAAATGATGCGAAATCGCGGTTATATGAAAGCGCCGACTTCTATTTACAGTTTGAACGGACCGAAGACACTACGTCAGGATAATATGAGTCTTCGTATTATCATTGGTACGTTTACTTTCCAGGATTATGCACCGCACTATTTTAGAGCGAAGAATGTAGAGGCCGAAAACCTTGAATTCCACTTCGACTATTTGGAATATGTGCCGGTAAGCTATATCGATAAAGAGGGAAAAGATTGATAATAAAAGAGGAATAAATAAAAAAATATACTTTTATGAAGAATACCATAAAAACAGTGTTTCTACTTGCTGTTCTCTCTGTCTCTTTCATGATGTATTCGTGTAGAGATGAGTGGAATGAGCATTATGACCGGAATCAGTCATTGCCGGATCAAAATCTTTATGAATTGATAAAAGAGAACCCTTCATTGTCGAAGTTCGCTAGGTTTATTGAAATAGCCGGATATGATTCATTACTTGTTTCGACTCAGACATTCACGGTGTGGGCTCCCGATGATGAGGCTATGGCTGCTGTAGACGAAACCGACACGGAACAAATACGCCTGTTGGTGAGCAATCATATTGCCCGTTTTAATCATTCAACTTCGGAACCGGATTCGAAGGTAATCCGTATGATAAATGGCAAAGTCTACTATTACTCTCATCAAGATGGGGTAAGTTTTGGCGGAAGCGGCTTAGTATTGAAAGATAAACTTGCCAAAAACGGTATATTGCACACGATAGATAAACAAATTGTATATGCACATAATATTTTTGAGTATATTACGAGTCAGAGCAATACAACCAAAATATCTTCCTTCCTTTCGAGTTATCTCAAGGAGATACAGGAGGAGCAAGGATACGATACCATCACAACGCTGTATAATCCTTTGCTTGAAGACCGGTTGTACGGTCTGGGAAATGTTTCTGCCGAAGATTCTGTCTTTACAATGATTATTCCGACGGATGCTGCCTGGGATGCTGCTTACGAACGTATTTCTCCCTATTTTAATGTCTATAATGCAGATCCTGTTTTAGCAGACTCGATCAAGAGGGTACAGACTTCTCTTGCTATTGTTAACGATTTGATTTATAGAGAGAAAATAGATAATCCGGCAGATTATAGCACATTGGTGTCAACCTCCGGTAGTGTGATTACTGATGTTGATAACCTCTTCGAGGGGGCCAACCGGGTAAATGCTTCCAATGGTGTTATATACCTGACAGATGAGGTTCGATATGATAATACTGAAACATGGAATAAACCTATCTCCGTGGAGTGTGAGGAGCAAGAGGGACGTCAGACAGGAAATTATACCAGTATTTATACACGTACGGTAGACGTTAACAGTGTGATAGCCGATGTGAGTGGTAACCGCTATATTGAGGTGCAACCTACCAATACTTCCGCACAGCCTTCTGTCGTGTTTGATATTCCGGATGTATTGTCGGGTAAATATGATATCTATGCTGATTTTATACCTGCTGTTATTGATGGAGAGTCTTTTGCTAACGATAGTACGAAGCTTTCTTTCCGTATTATGTATATGAATGCTCTTGGAAAACAACAGAGCAAGGGCCCGATTACTTCCGATGAGTTTGTAACCAGTGGCACCAAGAAAACGAGAATAAAGATAGCCAGTGAGTTTGAATTTCCGACTTCCAATTATTATGACCGTCTGTGGATGCTGGCTACGGAAGATGGTGTACAGTGGCAGGAAGTAACCACTAAGATTAACATATCTACCAATGTGACTGCCAAACAAGTCAATGACAATATCTTCACCCGAAGATTCCGCGTTGACAGGATTGTTTTTGAACCCGTTCGTAATAAATAGGAGGCTGTGATAAATGAAAAAGATATATCTGAATAAAAGATTTGCACTTAAACCGGTTGGCATATGTTTGTTTATGGCAATTTGTGGTAGTGCTGTAATGGCACAAGAGGCAGATTCCACTGCTATTGCCCAAACAAAAGTAGAACAGTACAACTGTATTGTGAAAGGAAGGGTTGTAAGTTCATCGACCAAAGAGAATCTGGCCGGAGCCAGAATCAGTGTTGTGGATACTCGGATTACAACAATGACTTCTGATGACGGCTTGTTCGAACTTAGAGTACCTCATGCAAATGTTACCTTATATATGGATGCTCCGGGGTATTTACCTCAGGTTGTATCTGTGAAAGGACGTAGTGATATTAATATACAACTGCTGGAAGATACTGATGCCGGTAATTTTTACGATAAGACCGTTCTTGCAACCAATAAGGCAAATATTGTGACCAAAGTTACCCCGTCGATTACAAGTATCGATCAAGACTTCTCGAATCGTTTGAATGGAGCATTACGGGCTGTCCCGCATTCCGGTGTTACGGGAAACGGTGCTGCTGTTTTTATTCGCGGATTGAATTCTTTGAATATGACTGCTCAGCCTTTGTACATTGTGGATGGTGCGATATGGCAGATGCAGGAAGGAGTGTCTTCCATTCATGCTGGGTTTTTCAATAATCCGCTTGCTTTGATTGACCCCAACGATGTAGAGGATATCACAGTATTGAAAGACGGTACGTCTATTTATGGCAGTAAAGGTGGCAACGGTGTGGTGATAATAACCACGAAACGCAGTAAAAGTATGGCGACTGATATTTCTGCTTTCATGTCTTTAGGTTATCAGGAGGCTTATAAAACAATCCCTGTCATGGGGGCGGCAGATTATCGGTTGTATGCATCCGACGTTTTAAGCGGAATGTATTCAAACAGTACTTTGGTTGACAACCTGCTGTTTTTGGACGATGATAAGACAAAGTCCTATTATAAAGCTAATCATAATGATACTGATTGGCTGAAACTGATCAATAAAGGTGCGTTGAGCCAGAATTACGGTATCAGTGTAAAATGAGGAGATGCCATTGCCTTGTATGCTTTCTCTGTAGGTTACAATAAAAGTGACGGTAATATTGAGAATACTGATTTCAATCGTTTGAATGTACGTTTCAACTCCGATATAAATCTGACGGATAAATTGAAATTCCTTTTTGATATTGCTTTTGCGCAATCAGAAAACCACATGCGCAATGATGGTATCGACGAGATTGCTTCACCGTCTTATTTGTCTTTGATTAAATCACCGGTTTATAGTCCTTTTCAATATAACCGGGATGGCTCGCTGAGTGCAAAGTTGAGTAATGTTGATGAGCTGGGTATTGGTAATCCTTTGTCATTGGTCGATTTAAGTATCGGACTTTCTAAGAAATACCGTTTTAACATCAATGCCCTTCCTACCTATTCCTTTACAGACAGACTTAAAGTGGGTGTCATGTTCAATTATACATGGGATAAGTTGAATGAAGAATATTTCAAGCCTTCGCAGGGACTGGCCGAGTTGCCGTTGATGAATGAGTATGGAGAAATATATGCTTACTCGCGTAATGTGGTTAAGAACTTGATGGCCAAACAGACATCCATTCATCTGAATGCTTTTGTCGATTGGTCTCCGATACGTAACAGTATTCATAATCTGGATATGACAGGCGGTTATCGTTTCTTTACGGATAATTTGGAATCGAATTACGGTGAAGGGCATAATACCAGTTCCGATCGTATGAATAGTTTGGATAATACAACTTCCAGCCTGCGCAGTACTTCGGGTACTTCGGAGAGTTGGCGTTCGATGTCGTGGTATTTTAATGCAGACTATAAGTATAAAAATCGTTATTTGCTGAATGTTGTTGCAGCAATGGATGCATCTTCACGCTTTGGCAAACAAGCCGATGGTGCACTTAAAATGGGCGGTCTTGCTTGGGGAGTTTTCCCTTCGGTATCGGCAGGATGGATTCTTTCATCCGAAGAATTCATGAAAAATGTCGATTTCTTGAATTTCTTGAAACTCGATGCCAGTTACGGACTTTCCGGTAATGATGATTTGAAGAACTATGCTACTCGTTCGTATTTTAATTCAGTCAATTTTATGGGAAGTGCTAATGGCCTTATTCTTGCTAATTATAAAAACGACAAGCTGAAATGGGAAACAACCCGAAAGGCAAAGATCGGTGTAGATTTCAGTATGTTTAATAACCGTTGGTCGGTTAAAGCGGACTTCTTTACCTCTACTACCAAAGATTTGTTGGTTCCTAAACAACTTCCCGAAACTTCCAGTCTTGAGTATTCGTTGATCAACGATGGTAAATTGAAAAATAAGGGATTTGAGATCGCAACGAATGTTCGTCTGTTGAATCTGCGTAACTGGAAACTCGATTTTGGTGCTATGATGGGGCATTATAAGAATGAAATCGTTTCATTGGCCGGTGGTTCGTACGTTACCGATTTTCAGGGTGCCCGGATTCTTACGGCGGAAAACAGTCCGGCGGGAGTATTTTACGGATATAAAACCAAAGGTGTTTTCAGTACCAGTGAGGAAGCGGCGGCAGCCGGACTTAACATTCGTTCGGAATCGGGTGCACTTATTCCGTTCAGTGCGGGAGATATGCATTTTGAGGAAGTTATAGCCGATCATATTATCAATGAGAAAGACCAACAGGTGATAGGTGATCCCAATCCGGATTTGTATGGAAACTTTAATTTCAATCTGAGATATAAAAACCTGACCATCGAGACTCTGTTTACTTATTCTTATGGGAATGATGCTTATAATGGTCTTCGGGCTAATTTGGAAGCAGGTAATAATGTATATAACCAAGCCACAAGTATGCAGAACCGTTGGGTAGTCAACGGTCAACAGACAGAAATTCCGCGTGCTGTGTATAAAGATCCGATGGGTAATTCTCGTTTTTCCGATCGATGGATTGAGGATGCTTCTTTTATGAAATTTAAAACGTTATCCGTATCTTATAAGGTTCCGTTGAATTTATCTTTCTTGCAGGAAGTGACAGTATGGGGAACGGTCAACAACCTGTTTACTCTTACCAAGTACAAAGGAGCCGATCCGGAATTTTCTTATGGTAATTCGGTGTTGTACCAAGGTATAGATACCGGTCTTACTCCGCAATCCCGTTCTTACTCGATTGGAGTTAGAATTAATTTATAATCAGCGCTTACAGCATTTTAATATATAAGAAATATGAAAACTAAAATAAAATATGCAGGGGTATTACTAACTTTCGTGACGGCTCTATTTCTTTTTGGGAGTTGTGAGGATATGTTGGAAACCGACTCTTCGAGAGTGGCTTTTGAGGATGACAATGAACTCAACTCGCCTAATGATTCGATTTATTCGGTGATGGGGATACTTTCACAACTTCAGAAGGTAGGGCAACGTTATGTTCTGCTTGGTGAGTTGCGTGGAGACTTAATGACCGTGTCCGATGAGGCGGCTTTCTCTTTGAAGGAAATTAATAATTTTGATATAACTTCAGAGAATACCTATCTGAACAAACGGGATTATTATTCGATAATCAACAATTGTAATTACGCTATTGCGCGGATGGACACTGCAATTACAATTCGTAATGAAAAGGTGATGTTGCCTGAGTTTGCGGCCATCAAAGCCATACGTGCATGGACCTATTTTCAGTTGGCTCAGATTTATGGAAAGGTAAATTATATTACCGAACCGATTTTGGATTATGAGTCTGCCATTAAAGAATACCCGGTTATTGGAATTGACGATTTGGCATCAAAGCTGATTACCGATTTACTTCCTTATGTCAATGTACGCAGTTTGAATTACGGTGCTATTGACGGACAACAGTCGGCACAATTCTTTATTCCTATTTCTATGTTATTAGGCGATTTATATCTCTATCAGAACCGATATGAAGAGGCGGCTGCCATGTATTATAAATTGATATTAGACAGGGAGTATTCCATTACCATGACTTATGCCAATTATTGGGCGACACAAACCCGTGAGTCGGCCTATACTATGCACCTCAATGCTTATTCTGAAGAAGTGATAGCTAAAATAGCTTATAGTTTTGTGCCGAAAGATTATCATACAAATTTGGTGAATATGTCTTTCAATGATGTGACAAGCCTTCTGCCGACCGATCATTTTATTGATGCGATGTCATTGAAAACGCATTTCTTTGCTACTCGTCTGGAGGGAATGATTACAGCTTACTTTGTGGGAGATTTGCGCGGAAACATAAAGTACCCACTGACCGGAAAAGAGACGGGAGACGCTTTCCAAACAATGAATATCAGTGGTATTGGCTCAAAGACACTTATAACAAAATTTGTCAATGGTGCAGAACCGGAATATACAATGCCTGTTGAAAATAATAATTTGTTACTGAATGCTTACATTCTGACGGCTGTTCCTCTTTATCGTCAACCTCATCTTTATTTGCGTTTTGCCGAAGCCGTGAACCGTGCAGGCAAACCTACACTTGCTTTTGCTGTGTTGAAATACGGGCTGACTGCCGAGACAATCAATAATCCGAAAAAAGTGAATCCTTCGGAACTGGAGGGGGGAGAACCGTACCTTGATTTTTCTTTCACTGAAAATAACGTAGGTACTGCTTGTCGCGGACTTGGATTAGGGATTCCGACAGACGTTTCCGATTTTGTAATTCCCGATTTTTCTCAGGCTTCTCCGGAGATTGCACGTCAAGATTCCATTAATTGGGTGGAACAAAAGATTCTTGAAGAAATGGCGGCAGAAACAGCTTATGAAGGTAACCGGTTCTTTGATTTGTTACGTATTTCACATCATCGGGCCGATCATCCTGCTTTCATGGCCGAAAAGGTTGCCGTTAAGTATGATAATCCGGAAGTCATGAAAAGTAGGTTGATGGATATGAATGCGTGGTTTTTGAAATAATCGGGTTCGAATAAAGTTAATAAAAGAATAACCGATGTCTCTTATTGTATTGATTTCCAATGGTAATAAGGGACATCGGTTCTCTTTTTTATATTTTATGAAGTAGAAAACGAACATTACAATGATGATACTTCTATTTTCATCAATGCACTAAAAAATAGAATATTACATATACAGTTGTCTTTTTATTTTGTCATTTCAAAATTCTTTCCGTTCTTTGCGTAGTCTAATTAAGGTATAAGCTACGAATTTCATGCTATTTGATGATATCGATATTCGTATTTTATAGTTTATGATTCGTAAATTGTAACTATCTCATTATGAAAGGGATTATTCTTGCCGGCGGAAGTGCTACACGTCTCTATCCGCTATCGAAAGCCATATCAAAGCAAATCATGCCGGTATATGACAAGCCGATGATTTATTATCCGCTTTCCACGCTAATGCTGGCCGGCATACGTGAAGTGCTTATCATTTCTACTCCCCGTGATTTGCCGATGTTTCGTGATCTTTTGGGAACGGGAGAAGAATTGGGGATGATTTTCCAATATAAGATACAGGAACGGCCGAATGGATTGGCACAGGCTTTTGTATTGGGGGCTGATTTTCTGAATGGTGAACCGGGATGTTTGATTCTGGGTGATAATATGTTTTACGGGCAAGGATTTTCGGCTATGCTTCGCCGGGCAGCTACATTGCAGAAGGGTGCTTGTATCTTTGGATATTATGTGAAAGATCCGCGGGCGTATGGTGTAGTCGAGTTTGATACTAAGGGGAAAGTCATTTCTCTTGAGGAAAAACCTGCCATGCCTAAGAGTAATTATGCTGTTCCGGGGCTTTATTTTTATGATGCTGATGTAACTAAGAAGGCGGCTTCACTAAAACCCTCTGCCCGTGGTGAGTATGAAATTACAGATTTGAATAAATTGTATCTTGACGAAGGTACATTGCAGGTCGAACTTTTTGGCCGTGGGTTTGCTTGGTTGGATACCGGCAATTGTGATAGCTTGCTTGAAGCCTCCAATTTTGTGGCTACCATTCAGAACAGACAGGGCTTTTATGTCAGCTGCATCGAAGAGATAGCTTGGCGTAATGGCTGGATAACGACTGCCCAGTTACGAATTTTGGGTGAACAACTCGGTAAAACGGAATATGGCAAGTATCTTTTGGATTTAGCGAAATAATAAATCGACATAACAGAAATAATTATGAAAACTTATCTTGTAACCGGTGCTGCCGGATTTATCGGTGCTAATTATTTGAAGTACATTTTAGCAAAACATGATGATATTCGTGTGGTAGTGCTTGATTCATTGACTTATGCCGGAAATTTGGGAACGATCGCCGGTGACATTGACAACGAGCGTTGCTTCTTTGTGAAAGGAGATATTTGTGACCGCGATCTGGCTGATCGCCTTTTTGCGGAGTATAAGTTCGACTATGTAGTGAACTTTGCTGCCGAGAGCCATGTTGACCGTAGTATAGAAAATCCTCAGTTATTTCTTATTACTAATATATTAGGTACGCAAAATCTGTTGGATGCGGCACGGCGTGCTTGGGTGATGGGAAAAGACGAACATGGTTATCCGACCTGGCGTAAAGGAGTACGTTATCATCAGGTATCTACCGATGAGGTGTATGGCTCGTTGGGTGCCGAAGGGTATTTCCACGAAACGACTCCGCTTTGTCCGCATAGTCCGTACAGTGCTTCGAAAACAAGTGCGGATATGGTAGTAATGGCCTATCATGATACTTATAAAATGCCGGTTACTATCACTCGTTGTTCTAATAATTACGGTCCATACCATTTCCCGGAAAAATTGATTCCATTAATTATAAAGAATATTCTTGAAGGTAAGAAACTTCCTGTTTACGGAGATGGTAGCAACGTACGTGACTGGTTGTATGTGGAAGATCATTGTAAAGCGATTGATCTGGTAGTACGCCAAGGAGTAGAAGGTGAAGTGTATAATGTGGGTGGCCACAATGAGAAAACGAACCTTGAAATTGTAAAATTGACTATTGCGACTATCCATAAGTTGTTGGAAGAGAATCCGGGATATCGTAAGGTGTTGAAAAAGCAGGAAAAAGGTGCGGATGGCGAAATTGCTATCGACTGGATTAATGAAAGTCTGATTTCTTTTGTAAAGGACCGTTTAGGACATGACCAGCGTTATGCTATCGATCCTACGAAGATAACCGATGCACTTGGTTGGTATCCCGAGACAAAATTTGAAGTAGGGATTGTGAAAACAATTGAGTGGTATCTGAATAATCAGAGCTGGGTAGAAGAAGTTACCAGTGGCGATTATCAGAAGTATTATGAAAGAATGTACAAATAAAAAAGGAAGAAGGGAGAGTTGAAAAGGGAGAATGGAGAAGTACTATGCAGCGTAATAGCGTAGCCTCCTTCTCCATTTTCCTTTCTCCATTTTTTCTTCCTCCCTTTATTTCAGGATGAGCGAGAGTGAAAGAAATATTCCCATGAACAGCATGTTACGAGAGGTCTCTCCTAATATGCTGTTTAATTTTTTGCCACTGTGTATTTTTACCATTTTGTTCCAGGTGGAAAGGTGTAGAAGGAAATAAGCAATTGCTGTTATTATACCTGGAATGCTGTTTCCGGTGAGATATAAGCTCAATAGTACAGCGATTATCCCTAATACCAAATATAAATATCGGCCGAAAGGTTCTCCGAAGCGTACTATGATTGTACGTTTTCCGCTTTGGGCATCTGCTTCCCGGTCGCGATAGTTGTTGATAACTAATAATGTGTCTACTATTAGTCCGCAAACCAGTGAAGCTACCGTGACATCCGGTGTCCAGTTCAGCGTTTGTACATAGTAAGTGCCGCCTACAGGTACAAATCCGAAAAAGATAATCACCAGTACATCGCCCCACCCATTGTACGAGAGAGGGTAGGGCCCTGTGGTGTAGAAGAAAGCGAAGATGACACACAATAATCCAACGAGAATTAACTGCCAACCGGCGTAGAACAATAAAATGCTCCCGATAAGGCATGCCGGGATAATGGTGAATATAATTCCTAATTTCATGGCACCGGGGGAAATCCATCCTTGTGCACAAGCACGTTCCGGTCCTAAACGGTCTTCGCGGTCTGTCCCTTTTAGATAATCGAACAGGTCATTGATGAAATTGGCTGCGATTTGCATCAGTCCGGCAAAAAGGAAACAAACCAGTGCAGGCAGCCATTGAAATTGCCCGTTGGCATAGGCAAGGGCTGTACCTATCAGTACCGGAGTAGCTGCTCCTGCCAGAGTTTTAGGGCGTGCGGCAAGTAACCATGCACGCCAAGAATTTCGCTTTATTTCTTCCATGTTGCAAAGGTACGGAATTTTGAAGTATCTTTGCACCTTTCAAATTGAATAATGAACAATATGCGGATGCACCGATATGCATGTGCGAATCGGTTTGTGTTATTCCACCGGGAGATAATTGATACATTGGCATATTAACACGTTAATGCATTAGCACATTGGCATATTGACACATTGATTGATTATTAATTATATGAAGAAGTTAGCATATTTCCTGATTTTACTCTCTTTTCTGTTTTCTTCCTGTAAGTCGAAGAAAGCGTTGGTTGTCTCTCCGGCTTATCCCGTATTGGTTGTCGATTCGCTTCGTCCGGACACGGTCGGTTTTATTTCCGGTTTGTTTGCTCCCGACCATTCGCAACTCAAGGAGCTGCAGCGCACACAAAAACAGAAAAAAAAGCAACAGGTCAAGTCTGCTTCACATAATTCTTCCGTTCCTGCCGGAGTAGCTCCGGGCACTTTGATTACTCATTCGAACGTCAGCGTATCTTCTGCTTATAAAGGTATCGACCGTGTAGTGAAATATGATTTTACCCATCGGGATGTACCTGAGGCTTTTGATGGCTTCCGTATTGCTTTTATTTCCGATCTTCACTATAAAAGTCTTTTTAA
>ERZ838839.2426-NODE-2426-length-14353-cov-2.825010_pt1 | contig 14353 bp, 9 predicted proteins | sample MGYA00519909_ERZ838839 | MGnify/ENA primary metagenome ERZ838839 (study PRJEB31850, sample SAMEA3708843) | human gut metagenome | biome: human gut; feature: human-associated habitat; material: faeces | place: China | collected 2014 ... | reverse complement strand
TGTGCACCGATGATGTGTTTTTTTTCATTTTCATTTAGTGAAGCCGGAACGGGTTCCAGACTATATACTTTCTCTAAAGGCAAGCAGCCACCGATAGCATCCGGCTCGTCTTTGGTATCTGCCGTCTGGTAATAATCGAAGTATACATACGTATTGGGAGTCATGATGACGTCATGTCCGAGCTTGGCTGCCTCCAGGCCGCCATTCATTCCACGCCATGACATAACGGTAGCATTCGGTGCTACATCACCTTCCAGTATTTCATCCCATCCGATGATACGTCGTCCCTTGCTATTGAGAAATTTTTCAATACGTGACATACAATAACTTTGCAGACGGTCTTCTGCCGTATGTTTCTTGTCGGCTTTTAGGTTTTCCGATTGGATACGTGCCTGGCATTTCGGACATTTTTTCCAACGGTCTCGTGGCGCTTCATCACCGCCGATGTGGATATACTCGGATGGAAACAGTTCAACGACCTCGCTTAACACATCTTCAAGAAACACCATGGCTTTTTCATTACCGATACAGATTACATCCGGGAATACTCCCCATGTTTTTTCTACTTCATACGGGCCACCCGTACAACCCAATTCCGGATAAGAGGCCAATGCGGCAAGCATATGTCCTGGCAGATCTACTTCGGGAATAATGGTAATATATCTTTCTTGTGCATAGGCTACTACCTCTTTTATTTGTTCTTGCGTATAGAAACCTCCGTAAGGTGTTCCGTCATATTGGCCGGAGTTGTGTCCTATTACTGTTTCCGAACGTTGCGAGCCGATCTCTGTCAATTTCGGATATTTCTTAATTTCAATTCTCCATCCCTGATCTTCTGTCAAGTGCCAGTGGAAGGTGTTCATATTGTGTAAAGCTAACAGATCGATATACTCTTTTACAAATTCTACCGGGAAAAAGTGGCGTCCCACATCGAGATGCATACCTCGGTAACTGAAACGGGGAGAGTCTTTAATACTTACTGCCGGAAGTGCGATTTCAGTGCTGGCAACAATTGCCGGAATTGACTTTCGCAACGTCTGTATGCCGTAGAATACGCCGTTGGGCGTTTGTCCGTCGATGGTGATTTGTTGGGAGGATACTGTAAGTTCGTATCCTTCTTTTTCCGCGATGCTTTTGTCCAATCCTAAGACAATGGCATTGGGTGGTGTACTTTCCGACGTGATTGTTGCAATGTCGAGCTCTTTTCCGGTTGCCTCTTTGATATATCCGGATAAAAACTCTGCATTTCGTTTTAGCAGTTCATTTCCTTCCGGATAAAGGATTTTTGTCGTCTCTTGCAGTGTGAAAGGAGTTTCCTGACTGACCACAACCTCTTGGGGGAGAGGAATTACCTGATAATTGATTTCTTCCTTTTGCGTGTTGCATGAAGCGAAAGTCAGCGTAGCGACCGCAAGAAGTGCTTGGTTAAGTTTTCTCATAATAAAATTGATTGGTATTAGTTCGGGCAAATATAGTAAAAATTATAGTTATGATTTGTTTAAATGGGATATTTAGGGGCTATTTAAATTTAGAAGTAGAAAGGACATTTCTTTTTGCCGGAGAAATAATTATTTTTAGCTGCCACGCCTATATTATTGTAGTGCACGGCCACGTTTTTGCAATGACACCGCATCCGTTTGGTGATAACTCTGCATGATGCTTTTAGATAAGAATTTCGAGAAGATATTATATTTCGAATTACGTATTATAGCTTTCTTAACACTTCTGTAATATATAGGAGAATTGTAATTATGCCGTAGAACGAAAAAGTTAGGCACAATTGCTCTTTCTTATATTAAAATGTTATGTTTGTATAGTCTTAAATGTAATGGTAATGAATGAACCTGATTTGATAACCGGCATAAGGAATGGGGATGTACAGTGTTTTGAAAAACTCTTTATGAAGTACTATTCGCATTTTAATCAATTTATATTTGGGTTGGTGAAAGACGAATGGATTTCCGAAGATATTACGCAAAACACATTTATCAAGGTGTGGGTTAATAGAGAGAAGTTGCAAAGTAATTTATCAATTCATTCTTATTTATATGTAATTGCCAAATACGAGATATACAATCATTTCCGTTCCAAGCAGAACCAGATAGTAGACCGTTTCTTGGATGGTGTACACGATACTGTCGTCACTCCAAGTGCGGAGAACGAGTTGTTTTGGAAAGAAATGCAGAATGCGATTGCCGCTACCATCGAAACAATGCCGGAGAAACGGCGCGTCATTTTCAAAATGAGCAGATATGAACATAAATCGGCAAAGGAGATTGCAGAAACAATGAACATATCAGCACGTACGGTAGAAAAACATATCGAGCTTGCCCTTCGTGAATTACGTGCGAAGTTGACTCCTTTTCTATTTTGGATATTGGTTTATGGGCATATTACATTGTGAGTGGAGTTACGACGTCTTTCTTCTTATTTCTTTATGAATTTAATGCAATCATTTTTGCCCTTAAAAAAGTATATACCATGTTGCAATGAGTTTATATTTAATTTTGCGGTTGTTTCTTTTATCGTTTTATTAATAACTTCCGTTCCGTTTATATCCCAAATAGCAATGTTGCCAATTGCACTTTTTGAAGTGATATCAATTTGGTTATTACTGATTGTGATTTTATCTTTAGTTTTCTGGTTATCGATTCCTGTTGCTCTACTTTTAGCATAGAGCGTCAAGTCTGTTTGAGTAGTTGAGTTCTCATCATAACGATTTCCTTTTTCATCATACCATCCTTCGAATGCTGTTTCGTCATCGGGAACGGGAGGTTGTGGAAATTTCACTTCCGCGTTATGGTAAAGTGCCGCATACACGTTGTCGTTATATATAAAGATTGTTTTGTATACTCTGTTCGTACTATTATAGATAGCCGGCATGCTGTCATCAGAATCAAGCTCCTGTCCGAAAAGAAATTCCATTTGATCTCCATTTAGCAGATAGGCAGTTTCTCCGGAATGAAATTTTTCCCTCTCCATCGGAATTCCACCTTTGCCTGTTACGGTGTAGTCGGCACAATAGTAGTTGTTTTCACAATCAAAATTTGCTGTGTTGGTTTTTCCATAAACGGTTCCTTGGTCTGTGCCCGTGCAATCAATGCTGCCGATAACATAATTGTTCGTAATGGTTTCGGCGGCTTTTGACAAATTAGAATACGAATTGATTCCGGCTACATATTTAGGAGTCCCAGAACCGTTATTCTTAATGCTGCCGTCAAAGTAGCATCCGTTAATAATAGCTTCGATGCCGGTAGTACTTGAGTTGGTACATCCCAAGATGCCACCTACACCATTGGTTACTTTTCCGGATGTTGCAATTATTATATTGCCTGAGTACGAGCAGTTTTTTATATTGGCATTTTTCATAAATGCCAGTACTCCACCCACATATCCCGGTGCTCCCATAATATTGATTTCAACATCGCTATGGCAATTAGTCATGTTTCCTAAAGCATTAGCTTTGCCAATGAACGACCCGACTTGTGTTTTCTGAGTTATTGATGCGGGAATATCGATTTTTCCTGAGAGGTTGATATTGATAATATCACAACTTTCGCTGTTTGTACCACCTATTAAGCCGGCAAAATTCGATTTTTCTGTAAGGTCACTTTTATTTATATACATATTATAAATGTGATAACCTTGTCCGTCTATTTTTCCGGTAAAATAAGTTCCGTATCCTATTGGAGTCCATGGCTGGTTACCTAAATCTATATCTTTGGCAATTTTTATATCTGTTATGATATGTCCTTGATTGACTTGATTGGCTACCCATGCTAATTCTGCTCCTGTATAAATAACGTAGTTACCGGAAACGTCACGGGTAGGTTCAATCATGGAAATACCATCCCACGGGCCTTCTGACACGGGTTCGAATGGTATGACTTTCACAATGCCCGGAACCATAATAGCCATGGCATTGATATAACCTATTTTGTAGGTATCCGCACTTGTAGCTCCCGGGGTTACTGTAAATCGGATATGTCCGTTCGCATCGGGATATATCGAGGTGAGTTCGGCAACTGACTGATCGTTGTTGTTGCCATTTAGTCCGATGTAATTTTCTACAGTTCCAAAGGTCGAATATTCTGCTTCATGAACTTCTGCTGTATTCATGTAAGAACCGAACATATAAAAATCATAGGACTTTTCGGGATTCAAGCCACTGAATACAATTTCGGCATTGTCAACAAGAACACCGTCTTTTTCGACACCGTTTACCCAATAACCTGTTGAAGATACATTTGCAGGCATGTTGAGTAACGTATTTGTTTCGGATGCACCGTTTTCAGTAATGCCGGCAAAACTTTTTGTGATGTTTAGAGATATGCCTGAAGTATTCTCTTCCGAATCTGTCAAATTTTCTATTTTAGTTCCGGCAAGAGGGGATGTCACATTATTCCAAAAGTTTTCTTGAGGTGCTTTTTCACTGGTGGTGAAGTTAATATAGACAGGAATTTTCCCTGGAATCTCAAGGTGTGGAGTTACCATTAATGCTCCCAGATAATAAGTTTTCTTTTCTTCGTTGTTGTTTGTGCCGGCTTTTACAGTTAAACAGATACGTCCTTTGTCATCAGCGATTATCCCTTGAACCGTTGCAATGTTTGCAGTGTTTTCCGTTGGATTCAGAGAGGTACTTCCGTTATTTTCTCCTTTAAAGGAGTAGACGGTTTCAGCATTGGCCGATATATTCATAACCGAAGCAAATACGCTCATATCATACGCTTGTCCCGGATATAATCCGGAAATAATAACCGAACTCTCTGTGGTACCGTAAAAGGTTGATTTAGACACATTCGAAGGCATATCTAAGGCTGTTGCCGATGATATTGTTCCAATGGAGGAAATGCCGTCGAATGGTTTTTCTATCGAGGCTTTCACATCTGTTCCATATCCTTTGTTGTTGTATAAACTTCCCGTATTTGCTCCGGTTAATGTAGTTGTCAAACTATTCCATGAATATTGAGAAACAGCAGATGAGCCGATACCGATGCCGAAATTGATCATTAACGGTCTGTCGATGACTTTGAATTTTGTATTTGGGTTTACTCCATAGGCATCCGCAAGGCTGCTGACACTTTTGGGGGTGATAATAGCTTCATGGGCGGCATGTTGACACATCCCTGCACAGAAATCACTGACGGAAGCAGGGTGATAACTTAATCCGATGACACTTTTTCCGAAGATTTTTTCATACCATGTTAATGCTACGGTATAACGGCCGTGACTGAGATTCATGTGATAGCCATCACGGTTATAATCATCGCCGATATAACTGGTACGTCCATTTTGGACGGCTGTTCCGCCTGGAATTATATTTTCTTCGCCAATGCCCGATTGTATGGCGGCGCGGCCTGCACAATCAACGATTTTTGTATACTGATCCATCTGGTCGGTATAAAGCCCTTTTTTGATCAACTCTTCTATCTTTGCCGAACCGTTTTGATAGGCCCAGGTCATGTAAAGATAAAACTTGGCGTTTTTATTCGTGAGATAAGTTTTAAGATAGGTAATCAGATTGTCCAAATATGGAAAGTAATGACTATATGCGCCCGAATAATTATGGTCGGTTTGTATAATGACAATATCCCAGTCTTCATCCGTAATGATATTTGCATCGAATCTGCGGCTGTTTCCTCCTGTCGATGTCATTTTCCCATCTTTGATTTTGTAGTAATTGTATATCTGTTGATTTCTGGTAATATAATTCATGTGAAGTTCCAATGTAGTTCCTCCTTTATATGGAAACCCCAATACGATATCATCTCCTGCGGCTTGTACTATCGGAAGAAACTCCTGCAAAGCCGCATCGAATGAGAAACTGTTTCCAACAACGAGAATTTTTTTAGTTTCTGCATTCGTTGTAAAAACTGTTCCTGTGATACTTAAGAACAGCATTAAATAGAATTTGAAAACTTTTTTCATTGATTTATTATTTTTTTGATGACTAATTTGAATTACCGAACTTTACAGATGACGGAACTTACTCCTTGGATTTTCAGTGACAACTTACCTTTCGATCTTTTTATTGACAAACTTTTGGGATCTCCCCAAATAATTTCTAATCGATCATATCCTTCAATGAGCGCCGTAGCACTTTTTTCTCTCGGATTGATAATTACCAGATATTTTGAATGATTGTCAGAGCGTTCGTATATGGCAGGGTATGCCTGTTGCGGATCACTGACAAACTTCCATTCTCCGGTATTCCCCAATGCAGGAACTGAAGAACGGAGGGCAAGAAGTCCTTTCGTCCAGTTGAGTATGGAATGCGGGTCATTGATTTGACCGGCCACTGTCGGGCGCTTCGGGTCCGGGTCTATGGGTAAGTACAATTTTGAAGGGTCGCAGGTAGAGAAACCGGCTGTTGCACCTGCTTCCCATTGCATGGGCGTTCTTTGGGCCGACCGGTCCCGACTGCCTTCAATAAACGGCCATCCGTCCATTGAACGCATCCCGATTTCTTCTCCGTAATATACAATCGGCACCCATGGCATTGTCAAGAAGAATGTCATGGCCACTTTTAGTTCCTCCGGAGTGGAACGCTGGTTACGATTTAGTCTCCAGGTGTCATGGCTGGATGTAGGCATACATGGGAAACCGTGCCCTTTGGTCACTTCATACATTTTTTTAAAAGGTTCTACGAAAGAGGCGAACTGTCCTTTTCCCGCCCTGTCAAACCAACAGTTTTTCGGTTGGTACATACCGGTTTTCGGGTCTGCATATCGAAGTGTATTGTGCACCAGATCGCGATACATGGTTTTTCCACATCCGTTGTGGCGGATAATATCGATATCGAAACCGCAAGAAATGGCCTCTATCGGACTTGACCATTCTGACAGGAAGATCGTTTCGGGATAGTTTTCCGCTTGCCAGGAAAATATTTCATTCCAAAGTTTTCTTACCCCGTGAAACTCTGCATCATCTCCTTTTACCAATGACCAGGCCAAATCGCAACGAAAACCGTCGACTCCTTTATCAAACCAAAAAGAGATGATATTCTTTATCTCCTGGCGGACTGCTTTCGGGCCGGGAGCATCATAGGCTTGTTCCCACGAATTTTCCGGGTTCGGCTGATAATATCCGTAATTGAGTGCCGGCTGAATATCGTAATAATTCATCAGATAGTATCCGTCGCGCGGATATTCATTTTTTACCCAACCTCCTCTTTCCGGTTTCGGCGGAGTTGTTTTTTTACCTTTTGTCCAAATGTAATAATCGGCATAATGTCCGTTGGGATCTCCATTCGCTGACTCCAGAAACCAGGGATGCTTGTCCGAAGTGTGGCCGGCCACAAGGTCGAGGCACACCTTGATACCCTTTGCATGCGCATCGTTTACCAGATTTACCAAATCGGTATTTGTACCGAAGCGTGGATCGATTTTATAGAAATCGGTGATATCATAACCACCGTCCTCAAATTCGCTGCAAAAGACCGGACTGATCCAGATGGTATTAAAGCCTAAATTTTTTATGTAATCCAAACGTGAACGGATACCTTCCAAATCGCCATATCCGTCTCCGTCGCTATCCATGTAAGAAGAAGGATAAATATGATATATGGCTGCACTTTCCAGCCATTTGGGATAGTCTCGGGTGGCAAGAATGTTGCTTGCAAGAGCTATAAAGGTGAAAAATAAAATGATTCGTTTCATCTGATTGTTTTTTGTGGGTTCCATCATTTACCTGTTGAAAACTGAAATTGTGTTACCGTATCTCTATAGTGGTGTTGTCATGATATATAATGCTCATCTGTTGTGATGCGTTCAGGTAATTTAAAATCTGTTCAATTGTCTCATCGTTGGCAAATATTGCATCGTATTTTATTGATTTTAATTTGGGGTTGGTGATTACAATTTTCTTTTGGAAGTGGCGTTCGAGCTGGTTGGTTATATCTTCCAGCTTTTTATCGATAAAGTAGAACTTACGGGATTGTCCTTGATGAGCTATAGTCGAAATGTTCATTTGCGACATATTTCCGGTAGTTTTGTCGATCTTTACAATATCACCGGGCGTCATGAGTATCTCTACCTGTTTATTGTTGAATTCAGATTCTACGTCTACGCATCCTTCGTACAGCATCACTTCAAATTCCGAATCGGATTCATGCGATTGTACGTTGAATTTAGTTCCCAATACTTTGATTGTGGCATTGTTACATACAACGGAAAACGGATGTTTCGCATCCTTGGTTACCTCTACGTACGCTTCGCCAAACAAATGAACTTTTCTGTTGTGATCAAAGTCGTTTGCCTCATAAAAAAGGGTACTTGTGGGTTTGAGGTAGACCTTTGTAGAATCGGGAAGTATCACCATTTTTGAATTGCCTGCCGATGCATATACCTTTTCCAGATTGATATCGCCGAACTGGGAATTCCATAAATGTACGCTCAACAGGAAACCGCATACCAATACGGTAGCTGCTATTCCCGATACCCAACGGTATATTAATTTTCTCTTTGGGGTGACTTTGGGTGTTCCGATACCTATGCGATGGCATGTGCGGCTAAACGCGCATCTGGCCTTTTGCTCATCTTGACGGGTACATTTTTTCAATAATTCCAGAAGGATGGTATCCAATTCGGTATTATTGATATTGTCTATATACCATTGTTCTATTTTCTCGGAATCAGGGGATGTGGACTGACTCTCAAAAAACATCTTTATGCTTTCTTTCTCCATATATTTTTTAATTATTCTTTCCTCTATATAAAAAGAACACATGACATAATATGACTACGTAGTCTGATTTTGAAATAGATCTTTTATTGTTGCGCAGATGCATATCTTTTCCCGAAAAAGCGGTCGATAATAAGGGTGATAGCGCCGTCTCCGCTTACATTACATGCCGGGCCATATCCGTCGAGAGCCAGATAAATGGTCATCATCAAGGCACTTTGTTCCGGTGAAAAACCGAGAACTGATTCCAGTAATCCGATCGATGCCATCAAGACACCTCCCATTACTCCGGGAGCAGCTACGGCAGAAATTCCTTGTAAAAGAATGAAATTGACAAAGAGTGCAAAACTGATATTCATTCCGCTCAGATACATCACTGCAACTGATGTAGTGATAAGTTTGATAGTCGACCCGCACATATGGACTGTAGAACAAAGGGGGACGGTGAAATTAGCGATCTCTTGGGTGGCACCGTTTTTCATGGTACATTCAAGAGTGACAGGAATAACAGCCGAACTGGAACAGATTGAAAAGCCTGTCAGATATGCCGGAATAATGTTCCATATACATTTAAAAGGATTTTTCTTAGCTATCAGTCCGGTTATGATATATTGGATAATGAGATAGCAGATAGACAGGATGACACCGGTTGCAATGACCTTGATGCCTGTTCCCATGACAGTTGACAGATGACCGGCAGCACTCATCTCACATATCATTGTAAAGATGTAAAACGGCAGGAGGGGAATGATGGCACGTTCAATCGTGAGTTTTACGATTTCTCCGAATTCATCAAAGGCTTTTTTCAGTCCCGGAGCTTTGGTGAAAATGATGCCGACACCGAGCATGAATGATAGAAGGAGAGCCGTCAGTATATCGCAAATCGGAGGGAATTTGATATTGAAATAAGGTTCGAATACTTTTCCTTCCAGCGCGGAAGTGGAAATTTCACCGATACTTAGATAATGGGGAAGCAGGTTTGAAGCACAACCGTATGCAAAAAATCCTGCACCTATCGTCGATAACACTCAACAGCATTTTTCCCGCTCCGCGTCCTAAGTTGGCAACGGAAGGAGTCACCAGACCTAATACGAGCAAGGGTACGATAAACTTGAGGATTTGCGCAAAGAACACGTTGAAGGTCTTAAATATTCTGATCATAACATCCGGGGCTATCAACCCCAATAACGAACCGATAGTTATCGCAATCAATACCTTAGGGAACAATCCCAACTTTCTTTTTTTCATTTTGTCAATATTTTAATTTAAAGGCACATTCATTCAAGGAACACATTACATCATGCATCTACGTAGCCGGTATTTTTATTTGGTTTGAATATTGTGGCTTGTGACGGCTTGGATTATCAGAATAAAGCATGTTAATGTTTTTTAAATCAGTGTTGGCTTTGTATTTCCGGTTACGTATTCAGTGCTTTTTGCTAAGTCTTCATAGTATAATTTTAAAGATACATATATGAAAAAAAACATTCTTTTATCCGGCATTTTACTGCTGAGTTTTTCTTGTGCCGTCGCTCAGGATTATCATGACGATGTTGTCGTGCTGGATTCTGTGAAGGTGATGTCGTTCAATATTCGTTTCAATAATCCGAACGATTCTCTCGATACGTCATGGGATCGGCGTCGGGAACCATGTGCCCGTATGATGGCCCAGTATCGTCCCGACGTGGTAGGGATGCAGGAACCACGCAACGAGATGTGGCAACAAATCTTTGATATGCTACCTGATTACGGTTATTATCGTATAGAGATGAACGACACACTGTCCGATTCCCGTACCGGAGGAGTATTGTTGTTATATCTCCGTGATAAATATTCAGTGGAACGTTCGGGACATTTTTGGTTGAGTGCTACTCCGGAAGTTCCGTCTCAGCCGTGGAATTCGACTGACCGGCATTATCGGGCTGCCTTGTGGTTGCAACTCAAAGATAAAAAAAGCCGGAAGGACTTTTATATTGTCACCACTCATCTACCCTATAAAAAAGATCCGGTGGATACTGAGGTACGTGCCCGGTGCGCCTCATTGATAAACAATCAGATGAAGACCATCGCCGGTAGGGACGCAACTGTATTCGTAACCGGTGATATGAATGCTTCCTACAATCCCGATGATCCACGACGTGAGAGTCTGACTCCGTTTTACCGTTGGTTTGCTTCTGCCAGAGAAGATGCTGTTAAGACAGATGATCATTCCAGCTTTAATGGTTTCGGGCGTGTCTCTCCTTTGGTCAGAGGTAAAAATCTGGATCATATTTTCTACCGTAACGCTTGCCCGTTGGTATTTGAAACGATTGATAAGCCGGTTTACGGTGTGAGGTGGATCTCTGATCATTATCCTATCATTTGCACATTTACTTATTGATTTGAAAAGATGAAGAAATATAAGGTAATTTTTTTGATGTTTATGGCGGTTTTCACTGCCACAATGGCTGCTGCTACCGGATATAAGCTGGTTTCTCCTAATGGGAGGCTTGTGAGTGAAATAAATGTCGGTGACAGTCTTACGTTTACTCTTTCTGACGAACGTCAATCGATATTGTCACCATCGACCATTGCTATAGAATGGACGGATGGTACAGTTTGGGGAGCCGGTATGAAAGTAGGAAAAGCACAACGCTTGTCTGTCGATGAAGTGATTCCTTCTCCAATGTATAAGAAATCGCAGGTACGAGATAAGTATAACCGATTGGTATTGAACGCGACTGTCGGTTTCAGTATTGAATTCCGGATGTATGATGATGGAATGGCTTATCGCTTCATATCTTCGTTTTCGGGGGAGCATACCATAAAGAATGAAAAGGCGGTGTATCGGTTGTCTCAGAACTTTGAGGCATGGGCTCCGTATGTGCGTGACCGTAAGAAACGAAAGAACGCTACCCGTGAACAGCAGTTCTGGAATGATATGCAAAATCTTTATACATATCTTCCGGCACAAGACTTTGATGCTAATAATCTGTTGTTTACACCGATTCTTGTCAATCTGGAGTATGACGAAAAATTGTGTATTGCCGAAGCCGACGTTGAAGATTATCCCGGGATGTATTTAGTCGCGGATAATTGCAGGCCGCAGTTACAAGGAGTTTTTGCTCCTTATCCGAAGAGTGTGGTGCAGGGTGGGCATAATGATCTTGAATATCTGGTTACTTCGCGGTATCCCTATATGGCAAAGATAGATGTACCGCGTACTTTTCCTTGGCGTACTTTCATAGTAACGAAGCGCGATGGAGAGTTGATGGAAAATGATATGGTATATCGGTTAGCTGCTCCGTCACGTATTGCCGACCGGTCATGGATCAAGCCGGGGAAGGTTGCCTGGGAGTGGTGGAATGACTGGGGGCTTTACGGAGTAGAATTCAAAGCCGGCATCAATACGGAAACTTATAAATACTACATCGATTTTGCTTCCGAAAACGGTATCGAGTATGTTATTCTCGATGAGGGATGGGCTACCAAAGGAAAGTGTGATCTTTTTGATGTCGTTCCGGAAATCGATCTTCAGACAATAGTAGATCATGGAAGGAGAAAAGGGGTCGATATTATTTTGTGGGCCGGTTATCTGGCGATGGAACTTAATTTGGAAAAGGTGGTATCGCATTATGCCGATATGGGTATTAAAGGTTTTAAAATAGATTTCCTTAATCGTGACGATCAGGAGATGATTGCTTTTATGTACCGTACAGCCAAAGTATGCGCTGCTCATAAAATGCTTGTCGATTTTCACGGTTGCCCCAAACCGACGGGCATGCAACGTACGTATCCCAATGTGGTCAATTATGAAGCGGTATTCGGTCTGGAACAATTGAAGTGGTCTAAACCAGATATTGATATGGTTTCTTACGATGTTTTATTGCCATACATCCGTATGGTGGCCGGCCCGATGGATTATACGCAGGGAGCGATGCGTAATAGTGTCAAAGGCGGATATTTCCCGAACAGGAGTAATCCGATGAGTCAGGGCACCCGTTGTCATCAGCTTGCAGAATATGTCGTATTCGATTCTCCGCTTAACATGCTTTGTGATTCTCCGTCCAATTATATGCGTGAACAGGAATGTATCCGCTTTATTTCCCGGATTCCTACTGTTTGGGATGACACTTTTGTGCTTGATGGTAAAGTCGGGGAATATATCGTTGTGGCTCGGCGCAAAGGTGATGATTGGTATATCGGAGTATTGGGCAATTGGAATGCTCGTGAACTGATAGTGAAATTGCCGAATGATTGTATCGGGAAACGAATCGAGATATTCAGTGATGGAGTAAATGCCCATCGGTCGGCTCAGGACTATCGGAAAACGTCCGGGATATTGGAACAGAATGAGATTGTCATCCGACTTGCTCCGGGTGGGGGATGGGCAGCTTGTATTCAATAAAATCATCCATGCTACAGTCTGAATTATGTTCCCAAAGTTATCTATCCAACTTTTAGAATGCAGTTCAGATTGTAGCATGGGTGATTTTATAAAGGTTTTTGATGCAAAATGGAAACAGATTTTTATTTATCCTTTTACAAATCGGGTAGTTCCTCCTTTCCAGGACAATATATATACTCCGGGATAAAGTCGGGAAATATTGACCGGAGTCTCTCCTGCATTAACTTCACCTAAATGAATGACTGTTGATCCGGTCATGGAGAATATTCTCACATCCTGCAACGCCATAGTAGCAGACAGATATAATATCGGACCATTTTGGTATGTTTGGACCGGACTGGTAGTGATTGTTGTTTCAGTAATGCCGGTACTTTCCTTTCCATATTCATACGCACCGATCGATGAGGTACCATCGGTCGAACGTTCTACCCCTCGTTGGTCGAATATAAGCTTGTCTCGCAACTCAATCGTATTGTCTACATCTCCTTTCAATAATTTTTCTTCAAATTGAGATACCGGCAGTACATTGATGGCATTCGAACCGAAGAAACGTCTTTTCACTTTGACTGTCTCAACCAGGCCACCGTTTAAAGCCAGAATAGGAATAATATCTCCTTCTATTATATTACTTTCGAGCATATTGCCGAGTAATAGAATCGATGCATCGACCGAAGTTCCTAAAATATCTGTTTCCGCCGGTGTTATATTTATATTATCGGTACTTGAAAAGATGTTATAGCCGGTAGTTGCCGGTTGTCCTGCATTGTAAACATCACCGGTATGCACTGAAGTGGAACGGTTTCCGGCAATCACGTTGTTAAAAATAAATGGTGTACCGTTGTAGATATGCACGGCTGCGCCATAAAAGTCGGTAGTGGGTGTGCCGTTTTTGTAGCATGATGCATGGTTTCCGACAATCGTATTGTTTATGATCGAAAGCGTAGATGCTGCATTTAAATTGGCATAGATGGCCGATCCCCCTTTCATCTCGTTTATGACGCCACCGATAGCTTCTACCCGATTATTGACAAAGGTATTATTGACCAGGGTCGTTTTGGAAACATAGGCTGTTCCGTTAAGTGAAACGGTTCCTCCATAAGTTGCCTTGTTATTGACATAAGTATTGTGCCCCAGGTAAGCCCACGAGTATCCCGAATGGTATCCGGCGGAACCTTGCACTGCTTCATTTTCAGAGAAGTAACAACCGGTCATTGCATAGCGCCACCATAGTTCTACACCGGCATAGGCAGTGAAATAAGCACCTCCGTTAGCTGATGAGATATT
>ERZ838839.2423-NODE-2423-length-14360-cov-3.363439_pt1 | contig 14360 bp, 28 predicted proteins | sample MGYA00519909_ERZ838839 | MGnify/ENA primary metagenome ERZ838839 (study PRJEB31850, sample SAMEA3708843) | human gut metagenome | biome: human gut; feature: human-associated habitat; material: faeces | place: China | collected 2014 ... | reverse complement strand
GGTCAACAATCGAATGAGGCAGGAAGACATGCCGCAAAACGTTCTCATCATCTCCGATATGGAGTTCGACTCCTGTGCAACTTGCGGCAGTCAAACGGGTTACTGGAGCCGAAAGCGGCCGGATTCCCGTCTGTTCAACGTGATTCGTCAGAAATATGAAGCAGCCGGTTATAAACTGCCGCGCCTCGTGTTCTGGAATGTCAACAGCCGCACCGGAACCATTCCGGTTAAGGAAAACGATCTCGGTGTTGCTCTGGTCAGCGGCTTCAGCCAGAATGTAGCTTCTATGGTGATGAGCGGTAAGCTCGACCCGTATGAATGCCTGATGGAAACGCTCAACAGCGAGCGTTACAAGCCAATCGAGGAAGCGCTGGAGCGCGTCGTATGATGCTGTCAATTCTGTATTTGTTAATTGGTATCGTCGTAAGCGGAGCAAACTACATTGTCACAGCTGCTGAAATCCAAAACTATGACTTCGAGTCTGGAATCTGTGCCTTCGCATCTATTATGCTTGGTGTTTTCTGGCCATTTACTATCGGTGTTGTTGCCGCAAAGTGGGTACGCCATACATTCTTCCAGTAGAAGCTGAAATTATAAGGTTTGCGGTTAACCTTAAACCGCACTTTTACGGGTGAGTGGTGAACAGGAAACACCGGAGAGTAATATCATCGAAAAGCAGGTTCGAATCCTGCCTCACCCGAATCGCACCGCAGATCAACAAGGCTTGCAAGCATCTGCGGTGAACAGTCCGTGCCTGCGGGATGTCCTCGGACTATCACTAAAAATAAAAAGACGTCTCGCTACATCTCTCGGAGAGGATTGCTGGGCAGCGGCCGATGACAGCATGGAGTTCAAATCTCCACCGAGAGACTACACGCGGTAGTACCCAAGAGGCTGAAGGGGTCGGTCTTGAAAACCGATAGGGCGGGAAACCGCCGCAAGAGTTCAAATCTCTTCTGCCGCGCCAGAAATGCAGTTCGATTCTGCTCGCTGACCGAGGTTTGGTAAGCTAACACGGTTCCCGTTCGATTCGGGCAGGTGACCTTCGGGTTCCATTGGTATGGTAATGGTCAACGGTATTTAATCGCGCCGCGTCCGTTAAGCGCGGCAACTATATCTCCCTGATAATGGCTACGGATTTAGTATCGCGAGACTGGTTCGGCCGGTTCGATTCCGGCGAGGGAGAATCGGCTGACCTTTCCTGTCGATTCAGAAAAGAGGAGTGGCACAACCTTTCCGGTGTTTTGGTTAAACCGTGGTTAGGGCGACAAGCCCAACGCCCAATGCTCGACCAGAATGATGGTGTAAGGCACAAGCATTCCGCAAGAATAAGGTGTCTGAAATGAGCAGAACTTCGTGAATAAATCAACAGGGGGCCCAAAGGGCGTAAGGAATAAGAGGGGAACCTGATAAGACGAAGCAGTTCGAGAAAGCCTCGGACGGCGCGGGTGATTGCAAGTCCGCGTGAACAACAATAAACCTCAGCACTGCTCGTGCGAACAGGCATCTTCGGAGACGTAGCCAAGATGAAAAAAGAGCGCATTAAAGCGTCTAAATTTGAAACAGGAGCGTTTATAGGAAGCGAAAGCTACGTCTGGCTTCTGAATTACTGGTTGCAAAAGGGAAGAGACCGCCAGCAAAAATGAGCATCATCTGCAAGCGATACCCCTCGCAAACAGGTGGTTAGACGGACGCACACGGCGGATTCCGCGCTCGATCAGAAAACGGCCGCACAGCGGTGTGATTGGTTGAGAACAATCCCGCAAATTGGGGGAGAGTTTAGATGTCCGAGGGTTTGCTCAGATCTTCGGATGTCAAACTCGCATTCTAAAATTGAATGGAGGTGATCTAAGTGGGTGTAAAGCAGAACGTAAAGCACTTCTTTAAAGGACTATACGAAGCAAACCTCGCGGCTCAAAAGGAAGTTCGCGGCTTTGGTCATTTCGACATTCGATAAACACCGCCCGCGTTTCGCGGGCAAAATATGCTGAAGTAGTTCAATGGCAGAATAACTTTTTCGTACAGAGTAGATGATGGTTCGATTCCGTCCTTCAGCTCCAAGATGCTGGCATAGTTATAATGGCAAAACCCCGGATTTGTACCCCGGATTTCTCAGTTCGATTCTGAGTGCCAGCTCCATAAAAATGAAAGATGTTGATAGACTTGAATGAAAAAGATTATGAGATAGATTACGGAGATGATCTCCAAGTAGAATTCGTATCGTATACCGGCAGGTATCCAAAACTCTGCCGCGGAGATTTAACTCTCCTGATTAACGGTAAAAAAAGAGTATTTCACAACGCTTTGTTTTCACTCGCGAGGGTGTATTTACACGAAGGTTGGCAGCATTGGATAGCCACAAAGGCTCCGTGGCGAGTTCTTTTGCCATCTGATTTGAGCGAATACGGTGAAATTATTGAGGAATGCGTAAACGAACACGTTCCGTGGGGATGCTGCGGTGGCTGTGCTCCCGGGAAAACAGAACACGAAACATTGATTAACTGAGAGGTCGAGAAAAGTGAAAATACTTAAACACGGGTTTCGTAAGCCGCCAAAGCCGCTAGAGCCGGTAGTTCACAAAGAGAAATGTATAAGATGCGGATGCTTTTTCGAATATGTAATTGAAGACGAAGAATATGATTGGTTTGCAGAACACGAAGACGGATCTAAACGGGGACAAGGCTTTGTTTATTGCCCGGATTGCGGCAAAAGAATCGTTGTCTCTGATGCTATCAGTTTTGGTATGTTTTCTACACAGGAATACAGATAAATCATTAACGAAAGAGGGGGGGGGACAAGATATGAAATACCGCAAGAAACCTGTTGAGGTCGAGGCCGTCCAGTGGGACGGCCGGGACGAGACTTATCAAGAGATCAAAAAGATGAACTGCGGTGAGGTGTATCGCGCCGGAGTTTGGGATAATGAATTAGGAATTCACACCATGACTCAGGCAATCCGAGCTAAAACTGGAGACTACATTGTTAAACTTCCATCCAGAGAAGAAGTCTACCGCTTTGATGCGAAGAAATTTAAGGCGATGTATGAACCATTGGTACCAGTGAACTGCGAACCTACGCAAGAAAGCGAATCCATTCCTGTCGAGCCTTGCTGGCAGGAACGTATGCAGGCCGAATACCACGACCTCAAGACCCGCTACGAGAAGCTGCACCGCATGGTGACGAAGTACGAGGCCGGAACGCTTGATTTCACTCCCAACTGTTCTCTTGACCTGCTTCGTCAGCAGAAGCGTCACATGGGCGAATACCTGCACGATCTTGAAATTCGCGCCGAAGTCGAAGGAGTGGAGCTGTGAAAGTAATCAATCACGGAAAGTTCGGCGCACGAAGACATAGATGTGTCGGATGCGAATGTGTATTTGAGTATACGACGGACGATATCCATTACGAGGGCACAGACGACTACGAGGGCACAGACGACGGCCGGAGATTATTCGTTCTGTGCCCCGAGTGCGGCAGACCAGTAGCAGCTGTGTGGAGGAAGAGATAAACATGTGGGAAGATAACGACTACTGTTACGAATGCACCGGATACGGTGATGACTGGTACGAGGATGAGAACGGCGAGCTTCAATCTCGCTGCGGTGACTGCCCGTTCAATCCGTCATACGATTCCGAGGAAGATTGGTAATGTACGACAGCTTCATCGACATTTGGGAGGGAAGCCCTATGTGGGGACAACACATCGAAGACTGGAAAACATCAGAAGAACAGAACGACGATTCATCCAACCGCTGGATTGTCGAGCTGGCGGATAACGGTTGGATGGATCACATCTGTCCTCGATGCCATTACAAGCGCAATCTGGACAACCATGTAATCAACACATATAGATATTGCCCGTACTGCGGCACACGACTCTATGGAGGAGGAAACGACGATGGGTCTCGACGTTACGATTAAGGAAATACAAGAGTTTCGTTGTCCAGACTGCGGTAAGCTCGTAACGACAAAGGATGTCAACGAGGTCAACGCCGGAGGGCCTGACTGGTACAATTTTCTGAGGTCAATCAATTATTATACTGGGAACGGCGATAGCAACTGGTACGGCAAAGACATGACACTCACGGACGAACAGGCTCGTGAGCTTGCCGAGTATTCCGTCAAGAAGATTTACTGGCCGAACAACGACATCGAAAAGCTCGTGGCCGTTGCTCTGCTGAGAGGACATAAGGTGACAATCAATGCGGACTGGTAACAAAAAGATGCGCGATCTCAGAACCGGCGATGTTTTTGTGCGAGACGGCTTTACTTATATAGCCATCGCCGACCCATACTACGGAACAATCTGGGTGACAAAGCCGGAGTTCATAAACGAAAATGGAGTATACAGCTACACATCGGCTGCTTTACTGCAATACGAACCAGACGATGAGGCAGAAGTCATCGGTCAAGATGAGCGCCCTCTGAAGATGTTCCGTAGGAATACACTTACCTGAAAAAAAGGAGTAATCGAAAATGCGACTTTACTGGCTCTTACTTATCATCCCATTCCTTATTCTGTCCGTTATGGACGTAAAGAAGGCGTGGAACAAGATCAAAGAAGCCCGCAGGAACCCGGAAGCTCGCGCTGATGCGATGAATCTCGGACTCTCCGTGTATGCGCTGATTGTCTGCACGGTGCTGATGATCCTGATGATGCTCGGGGTGGTCGGATGATCTTCTGGGTCTCGCTCTTCGTTATAACTGTGACAATGGGTTGGCTTATTGTTAATGCGTCAACAGGAGAAGAAGAACTAGTCGCAGCAGCTCTCGGAATCATAGCAATGATTATGATACTTGTGTACTTTGCGCGGTAAGGAGATTTTATGACAGCAGGAATTATTGCACTCTTATTCGGTGTGGCCGGGTTTATCCTAAACACGTCCTCTGGCCGAGTAAAAGGTGACCGAATTCTACGATGGCAGCTGAAAAGTGCCGCAGAATCGTGCTTTATCTTCTCAGTTCTGTTCTGGATGGCATTCGGATTCCACTTAATCTGTACGATGGGAGGTGCGTAACGTGAAAAAATATGTGAATACGGCAATGATTACTTCTGGTTCCGCGGACGATTTTAATAAACGCTTAGCGAGTACGATTGAGGATTTTCAGAATCATGGCTGCGAAGTTGAAGTCCAGTATCAAACTGTGTTCAGAAAGTCTTCAGAACATTTTTTATACACCGCGTTGGTTCTTGCCTATAGAAAGGAAAATGAATTATGAAAAGCAAACCGTGCTACACCACTCTCAGCGAAGAGGGAAAGAATGTAGAATTAAAAACATGGAAAGAGTTCCGAGAACAAGGATTTCTTTGGCTCGTCAATTCAATTCTCCATGTGTTTGGATGGACAATCGCCGTGGAAGAAAAAATTTCAGATCCGGAACAGATTGTAGCTAATGTTTACCGTACAAAATTTAGAGGATTCCCGGAGGAAACCAATACGAGGGGCTATGCTCTTATCGCAGAGTATATGAAGAACAATGGACGTCCTTTATGACGAAGCTACGAAAGGCTGATTTTATGAAAAATGCAATCTATAAGTCCCTCCCGGATATAGATGGTGTCACCTTCAATACAGAGTTTCCGACATACATCTTAGCTTTCTGTCCAGACTCAGACAGTTGGTTTGCTACCAATCAGAGATTCTTTTATTATGAATACCCTATGGACTTTCCAAACGAACGAGCTGCGATTGAATATTTCAGGAGACATCCAGATTTGTTTTTGAAACTTGAAGAAAGCATGGAAGTTAATCGACCATCGTTCTTCGATGGTGGGGTGTGGCTGGATAATACAAGAGAACTTGTAACAGCAAAAGGGTGTTCAAAGTGACAGTTCCCGCGGGGGTGTTCCTAAATGTAAAATTACAATAGAAGGAACTGTCCAGTCAGACGTAGAACTCTCCTTTACAAAATCCGTATCGCCCGAGAGGGCCGCTACGGCTGACGATATGATCAGCGAATTACAACAATTCATTATCGGAAAGCAAATCTGAGCGCGAAAGGAACTGAATCAGATGGCAAATAATAATTATTGGATAGGCAAAGAAGCACGAGCTAAAAAGGCTGCCGAATGGACAACTAAGAATACGAGAGAACACAGCGAGGAAATAAGACGAAGCGTTGCCAACGCTGTGATTTACGACGATGAAGATGGACGCAAGCGCGTTTTCATGCCGGGCGCACCCACCTCTGCGCCGGTTCTTCGCTTGCTCGCAGAAGACTCTGTTACGGCCCTCTGTAATTGCAAAGCAAAGCATCCCTCACAAAAGGTCGCCGTGCTCAATTTCGCGTCCTACAAGAACCCCGGCGGCATGTTCCTAAAGGGCAGTCGTGCACAGGAAGAGTGCCTGTGCCACGAGTCGTTCTTGTATAATGTGTTGCGTGAGTTTGAGGAAGAGTATTATAGTCAGAATCGAAAAACGCTGCGCCGAGCAATGTACACCAATCGCGCCATTTATGCCCCTGATGTACACTTTTACCACAACGGGGGAGATGTGACCTGCGACGTCATTACATGTGCAGCTCCCAATTTTTCTGCAGGTGCCAAATACGCGAACGTAGATCCCGCAACTAACAGCAAAGCCTTATTTTCTCGTATTCGCTTTGTTTTGGACGTTGCCGCAGTGCAGAAAGTAGATACGCTGGTTCTTGGCGCGTTCGGCTGCGGTGTATTTGGACAGAACCCAACGGAGGTAGCTGAAATCATGCGAGACCTTGCAGAAAAATATCCCTTTGCTGAAGTCATATTCGCAATACCTGACCCAAACCATGAGAACTATGTTTCGTTTGCTAAGGTTTTCGATAATCACTGATTTTCGGATTACTAGAATGAGGTTTTTATGAAGATCAGAGGATTCACCAGTTCGGATTACCCGAACTTAGAAAAAGATATGAAACAGGCATTGCTGTATCATTCTATCGTAAAGGTCGAAGAGGTAGACGGTCAGACCGGTCGGCTTATTTTAGACGATGGTACGCGACTGATCGTAATCGGGAACGAGGGCTGTGGTGGCTGTGGCAATGGGTGGTTCTACTTAACCAAGCTCAACACCTGTGAAAATATGATTACGGATGTTAAGTGTTCAGATGATTTTGATAACGGGAATGAAGTGTTCTCGCTGTTCGTTTATACTGTGAACCAGCCAGCAACTGAAGTTCTTCGTTACGAAGGTTATGACAACGGATATTACGGAACAGGTTATCGTGTTTATGTCGAAATCGAGGAATAAATATGAAGAAGATTTTTACTGCTGCGGCCTCTGTTTTTCTGTTTATCGCATTGCTGACGGGACTTTTGGTTGTAGCTTCGGTTATAACCCAGAACACCTATGAGCCTCCAGCAGACATCAAGATCCTTCGATCCAGCGAAGGAAGCGGATTGTTTTGTGACGTTTGCGGTAAAGAGTTGAGTAACCGAGAATGCGGTGAAGACTATCAGATTACGTTTTTACAAGGGCGTATCGTGGAGAAGACCTACAACTTAGTATGTCCGGATTGCGCAGACAACATTGTAGCGTACATTGAACAATTAGGGAGCGAATCATAATGACCAAGACATTTTGCGACATCTGCGGGCAAGAGCTATATCCCAGCTTCACAGAGCCGATTTACAAGATCGATATGAAGCTTACAAATGGAATTCCTTATAGTGGCGAAAGATCATATTCTTATGGTGAGGTCTGTTCCAAATGTACCAAAAATATCGCGTCTTACATTGATAGAATACCAAAATTGTATGAGCGGAGTTTCGATAGCATAAAAGGTTAATTTGGAGTGATTCACAATAGGCAAAGCAAACCGCAAATGGCTGAAAGAGAATCAGAAGAAGAGGAGAGAACAATGACCAAAGGACGGTACACCAGAGATTTTTATTTCCTGCCGACCATTCTGCTTCACAACGGCGAATGCTACGTCAGTATTGAAATTGCGTGGCTTAAATGGTATTTCGGCATTGTTCTTGTGGAGGATTTCTAATGAGTGACATTTCAGATCTAAGCCCCAAGGCACAGGAGCTTTACCACAAAATCATAAGCGGCAAATATCTCACAGAGCAGAGCGATGATATTCCTCTGCCGATGCGCCACTATTTCTGTCAGGCGCTTCATCTGGTTCGCGGCTGGTTTGAGAGCCACCAAGACCAAATGAAGTTATACTGCATGAACAACACAGCCGGAGCAATCGCCATCCTTAAAGAGATGGAGAAGAATCCCGATGAGCTGATGAAGGGTGACTTCGCAGAGTTTCCGGTGCCGGAACCGTTTAACACGAAGTTCAAGAAAAGAGCAAAGAAAATGCGAGAAAAACTCGCGAAAAAAGAGAAGAGTGAGTAAAGATGGGAATTCCACAGATTATTGTCCTCATCTGGACAGCATTAGAACTCTGCATTGGGTGGTATTATCACGGACAGCCGCTGCCGGGCAAAATTGATTTTCGCGTGCAGTGGATTTCATGTGCGATTAAACTCATCGTTCTGGGGGCTGGTGGCTTCTTCGGCTAATAAAAAAGCTGACGTCAATCGTCAGCTTTTAAGGTTTGAGCGAGTTTCTTTTTCTCGCGGCATTTTTTAATTCGCATTGAGTTCACAGTAGCTTCCCAATCTTTGCGTGGCCCTTTACTGTAGGGAAGATAGGAAGAGACCGAGCTGGTTGAAATTTTTAAGAGCTCGGCGATGTTTTTAATCGGCATACCCGAAGCATAGAGATGTTGAATTTGTTCAGCGCGTTCTGAAGTAAACAAACCAGCAGTAATAAGGGATCTCCGGACAGTTTGATAAGAAATGTTCAAATCCGCGGCAACCATTTTCATACTTTCTAATGCTGTGTACCTATCTAAAATGTCCTTATACTGACTCATTGTCTCACCTCTTTATTAAATTATACCATAAATAAGTTACGGGAACAAGGAGTGAAATCTATTGTCAACATACGTTATGGCCGACATCCACGGCGAGATTGACCGTTATCACGCGATGCTCGACCTTATCAACTTCAGCGCGGACGACCAGCTTTACATCATCGGCGACATCATCGACCGAGGTTCGGAAGGACTTACAATCCTTCAGGAAATCATGGATAAAGGCAACGTTCATTTTATCCTCGGCAACCACGAGGACATGATGCTCGGCACACTCAGTCAGCACTCATACTCGGGTGCGAGAACCATGTGGAAGCAGAACGGCGGCGACAAGACCTATCGCGAACTGCTCTACCATATGACATCTGCTGACCGTGAGCGTATCCTCGCTTACTGCCTAACCAGACCGGCAATGGAGACAGTCGAGGTAGGCGAAACCTCGTGGACTTTGGTTCATGGGCGACCCTCAACCAAGTTTCTCGACATGATCTGGGGCAGAGTGGAAGCTGATGACGATTTCGGCAACGCACATTATATTGTAGGGCACACGCCGACCTGTTATCTGACCAAGCAATTCAAAGAGCCGTACCACATCTTCCACGGCAAGGGATTCATTTGCATCGACTGCGGATGCGGGAATTTGACGAATCCATACCGCCGACTGGCTTGTTTGAGGTTGGAAGACATGGCTGAATATTACGTCTAAGAGACGCCGCACGACTGTGCGGCGTTCATTTTCCCTTCATTCAAAAATATTTTCAAAAAATCAAAAAAAGTTTGGATTTTCGCGTCCCAAAATCGCGATTTTTGTATAGTAATATATGTAGACAAAACGAGAGCGACCACAGAAAGCGAGTGAGCACATGAGAGAATACCGCAATGATGGAAGGCGTTGTCGGGTGACCGGCTGTTGAGCTGCGAGACCGCTGCGGCAACCGTGTGATCGCCAAGATCAAGTGGAAAGGCTTTAAGTATTTTGCCGGAAAGGAAGAATGAGGATGAGCGAAGAAGTAACCCTGAACCAGACGTTTCTGGAACGTTTTGACCGTAAGGAGACCTTCAACGAATGGGAACGCAAGATGATGGCTTGGGGCGAGGTTGGCACTGAAGTTGATCAGATCGAGAACGACAGTGGACGATGGACAACGTACATGACAACGGTTTTCGAGATTGGCGGCCGATATTTCGCAATTGACTGGGATCGCGGACTTACTGAATGTCAGGAGAACGAATACTGGAATCAGCCTGTGGAAGTGACTAAACGCCAGTATGAGAAAACAATCGTGGTGACCGAGTGGGTTGCGATTGAGGAGAAGAACGATGAGAAATCCGGCGAGAATTGATGAATTCTGCGACCGGTTGAAAATCGCATGGAAGAAGCTGCCGGACTGGCGCTTCGGCCAGTTCATGATGAACTGCTTGGGGTCTATGCACGCGCAAGGCCGCGACCCGTTCTTCCCGGAGGAGCCGGAGATGATCGAGTTCATCGAAAAATACGCCGAAAAATACGGAGTCGGCGATTGAGTAAACTGGAGTTTTGCAAAGGGCAATAAGTACGGAGGATCGGAAATGAATGCAAGGAAAGAACGACAATACCTGATTTTTGAGCTGGATGATGGCTCGACAGTTAAATATGACCTATCGACGGGCATCACCTATGGAAAACTTGGCAAGCCAGTGAAGGATCTCAAGACGCAGCTCCGCGGACTTGAGTTAGGCGACATAATCGACAGTTTCGAGGACGAGAAGTACCGAGCCTTCCTGAACTTTGTAGAAGGCTCTCAACGCATTCGGATTACGAACCCCGGAACATTACTGGAGCGAGCGGCTAAGATGAGCCGATTTGAGCAGTTCTTCTCGGCAGGCATCACGAGCATATCTTCTATCTACCGTAAATCCATTGGTGAAACGCCTAAATGGCTTTTGCGAGCTTGTATGCAGTATGGTTGGTTTTTAGATAATGATTTACTCGCAGCCTATATAGCGATGCCAGATGCTTTTCAGACGATTTGCAAATTTGAGTATCAAACACTCGACAAGAAAAGACTACCACAAATTATGAAATGTATTTGTGGTAGTTGGATGAACTCGAAATATAGTATTCAAGAACTGATCGAAGAACATGGATACACTGCCAAGGCGTTGTTTCAGTATATCGACCACTTAATGACCTATGAGGCCATAGAACATGAGGTCAGACTGCCCGGCGAAATCTTGGATTATGCCCGCATGATGCACGAAATCAGTCCCAAGTTTGACAAATATCCGCGAAACTTCCTTACGACACATAGAATTGCATGTCGGAATTACAATCGCCTGAAGAAACAGTTCGACGAGCAGAAATTCCAAGAACGGCGCGACCCGTCTCTGGAATGTAAGATTGGCCGGTACGTCTTCATTTACCCGAAAACGCCGCAGGATATCAAGGATGAGGCAGTACAACAGAACAACTGCGTAGCCTCGTATATCGACAGAGTTATCGATGGTCACTGTCACATTCTCTTTATGCGATACGCGGGATGCCCCGACCAGAGCTTGGTCACCATCGAGGTTCGCGGGAACAAAATCGTACAAGCTCTGCAGAGATACAACCAGCCAATGACAGAAGAACAGCGTCGAGCAGTCGATGCTTGGAATAAACGGTATGAAAATAAGGAGAAAGCAGCATGAATTTAGCAAAAGGAACACGAGTAAGAATGACCAAGCCGCTTCAGGAAGGCGACAAGGTCGGCGAGATTTACACCGTAGAACGCTCAAATGAGAGCGTCATTGTCTTGACCAGAAGCCGTGAATATGAAGTAGACGACTTCATGGGCAGCGGCTTTGGAGTCGGTATCTGCGGTTACGGCGTAACTTCGCAGGAGTTCTCCGAGCACTTTGAGATTATCGGCATGGAAAAGCCGAAAAAGTTTAAGAAGAATGCCGAAAACGAGGCGCTTGTTGGCGACTACACTGAAACCGAGCTTGATTATCTCTGGGAACTGGCAGGCTCTTACGAGGATCTCAAAGCTCTGCTGAAGCTCGGTGTTAAATGGCACGGCAACAAGCAGAAGAAGCGAGAACTCCCACAGCGAGAATGGACTCTGTGGAAGACTCATCCGATCACTGGACTTCTCTACTCGGTAAGTCATCCGGAAGGTAAGTCGGCAAAGGTTAAGGTCAAGTGCGGCGATTTTGTCGGTATTGCTTCCTGCAATCCGGAAGATGTCTGGGATATTGATCTCGGAATCAAGCTGGCCGCTGCACGCGCAGAAGTCAAGAGAACAAAGGCTTTGGCCAACGAAAAGATTGAAAATCTTCGCTCTATTATGCGACAGATTTACGGAAAGGCGGCGAAGTAATGACCGACAAAACACAGTTTTTAAACCCGGAGCAGTTGGCAGATAATCGGAGAGCGTTTCTTCAGGTTCTGCGCGACAACGTAAAGCGTGATGGCCTCGAAGACCTGATTACCTATCTGGAAAACAGTGACTTCTTCACGGCTCCATCTTCAACCAGATTCCACGGCAACTACGAAGGCGGCCTCTGCGAGCATTCGTTGAATGTTTATCAGTGCTTGTGTGAACTTCGCAAGAAGTATGATGTGGCCGAATACAGCGACGAAACCATCGCTATCACCGCATTAGGGCATGATTTTACAAAAATCCGCGTCTACTCAAAGCAGCCTGTCTTCCGCAAAGATGCAGATGGTCGATGGGAGCAGTACATGTCGTATAAGTTCGACGAGGTATTTCCGGGCGGTCACGGCGAGAAGTCGTGCTTCATCATTCAGCAGTTTATGAAGCTAACTCCAGACGAATATCTGGCAATCCGTTGGCACATGAACGGTTTTGACAGCGCCGTCAAGGGCGGCGACCGAGCAATGAGCGCGGCAGCCGAGAAGTGTAAACTCGTGCCGATGCTTCAGCTGGCCGACATGGAAGCCAGCCACATGAAGGAAATTACAGTGGAGCACTGATAAATATGGTAAAGAAAGAGATTTTAGACACCGCTCCTGATAATCAGCTTATTCGGAATACATTACAGAAAGCTGACCTATTACTGGACAGCTATAAAAATCCGGTGTGTTCTATTAGCGGAGGCTCTGATAGCGATGTAATGCTTGATCTGCTGGAACGAGTTCGGAATGGGCGGAAGATTACGTATGTGTTTTTTGATACGGGTATCGAGTATCAAGCTACAAAGAATCACCTGAACGATCTGGAAGCCCAGTACGGCATTGAGATTGTACGGCGGAGAGCGAAAAAAACTGTGCCGGTTGGGTGCAAGGAATATGGCGTGCCGTTTTTATCCAAAATGGACGCAATGTATATCGGGCGTTTGCAAAAAAAGAATTTCGATTGGCAAGATGATACGTTCGATGGAATGGCTAAAAAATACTCAAACTGCGTTTCGGCGCTAAAATGGTGGGGCAACGGATACGGTGAGAAAGGGCGCTTTCAGATTTCGACACACGCCGGACTGAAAGAATTTATGTTGGATACCCCCCCAACATTTGCAATTAGCAATAAATGTTGCAAGGGCGCAAAAAAGGATACGGCGTACGACTTTTTGAAAGAACAAAATGCTATGCTGAACATCGTTGGCGAACGCCGCGCAGAGGGTGGAATGCGAGCGACAAGCCATACGTCTTGTTTCGAGCCACTGCACAGTTCAGGCATTGCGCGGTATATGCCACTGTACTTTTGGTCTGACGAGGACAAGCAACAATATAAGGAGCATTACGGCATTGTGTATTCGGACTGTTACGAAGTTTACGGATTAAAGCGCACAGGCTGCGCCGGTTGTCCGTTTAGCAGTAAGTTCGAGGAAGAGTTGGAGATTATCCAAAAATATGAACCGCAGCTTTATAAAGCAGTGAATAATATTTTCGGAAAATCTTATGAATACACTCGAAAATACCGCGAATTCAAGGCTAATTTTAAGGGAACAAGAAAGAAAAACGACACATCTGAAGCCGAAACCTCGGGAGATAAATCCGAGCAAACTGACTTTTAACCAACACGCCCTGCAAGGGGTTATATAAATATCTTATTACGAGGAGTGAACAACATGGGAATCCCAAAGCACAAACCCAGCGCGAAGCAGAAGTCTCGCGCAAAGTATCAGAGCGAGAACCGTCTCGCCAAGAACAAGGAGCGCCGTCAGAAGAAGCACGAGAAGCGTCTCGAGTATTTCAAGAAGCGCCGCGAAAAGAAGCAGGAGGCAGCTAAGTGAGCGAAGCAACAAAGAGCATTTTCCAGACGCTGTATGACGCAGATGTCACCGGAAAGGTAAAGAAGAAGAACGGCTTGTCCTACATCAGCTGGGCGGCCGCGTGGGCAGAGGTCAAGAAGCGTTATCCTGACGCGACCTATCATGTCTACACCTGTCAGCCCGACCCGTATGAGGAAACCATCACGGAGTACAAGGACGGCGTTCCGGTTATGTCCCGTACTGTCAAGCGCACGCCGCAGCCGCGCCCGTGGTTTGACGACGGCAGAACCGCATGGGTCGAGGTCGGCGTGA
>ERZ838839.2398-NODE-2398-length-14515-cov-11.830360_pt1 | contig 14515 bp, 15 predicted proteins | sample MGYA00519909_ERZ838839 | MGnify/ENA primary metagenome ERZ838839 (study PRJEB31850, sample SAMEA3708843) | human gut metagenome | biome: human gut; feature: human-associated habitat; material: faeces | place: China | collected 2014 ... | reverse complement strand
TTATATTTTTTAATTTGTTGATAATATATATGTGTCCTTTATGGGTATCATATCAATATAAGTTTTAATAACTTAACTTGACTAATAATCGCTAATGCAAAGGTACTTTGTCAAAACCTAGTAATGTGCTAGATAACTGAGCTAAAAAAGAAAATTAAGGATCACAGAAACTCCGTTTCTGCGTCTCAAAAGTAGTAGTCGTTTGCACTCCTCTACTTTTGGAATTATAGTTTAAGAGATATTTTACATATGTTTTACAAGAAAATAAAACTTATTTAACACTTAAGGAGTAATCTAGCCTTGAAAGCATAAAATTGAAATATTCAAGGAGGAAAGTAAAATATGTTAAAAAGAAAACATATGGTATTAGCAGGAATGGCTTTAATGGCAGCTACAAGTTTTGCACAACCTAAATATATCTTCTATTTCATAGGGGATGGAATGGGAGCAGCTCAAAGACAGATAGCTGAAGAGTATAAAAAAGGTGTAATGAAAGAGGACGGAAAACTTCTATTAAACTCACTTCCATTTTCAGCAATAACAACTACATATTCAGCAGATACTTTAATTACAGACTCAGCAGCAGCAGGAACTGCATTGGCAACAGGACATAAAACAAACAATGGTTATATAGCAAAAGATCCTAAAGGTAAAGATCTAAAAACTCTTTTAGAGATGGCTCAAGAGGATGGAAAAGCAACAGGATTAGTAACTACTACAAGAATAACTCATGCTACTCCAGCAGTATTTGCATCTCACAATATAGATAGAGATGATGAAAATGGAATAGCTGAAGATTATGTAAAAAGTAATGTAGATTACTTTGCAGGTGGAGGATTTAGACACTTTGTAAAAAAAGGTGGAGAACTTACAAGTAAGAGAAAAGATGATAGAGATCTTGTAAAAGAGTTTGCAGATAAAGGTTATAAAACATTCGTATCAGAATCTTCAATTAAAGATTATAAAAATTGGACTCCAAAAGAGGGAGAAAAAGCTTTTGTAGCTATTGAAGCATCACATATGCCATATGAGATAGATAGAAAAGCTGAAGTTCCTAGTTTAAAATATATGACTGAAAAAGGAATTGAACTTTTAAAACAAGATAAAGATGGATTCTTCATGATGGTAGAGGGTGGAAGAATTGACCACGCATCACATGCTAATGATGTAATGGGAACTATCTATGATACAATAGCATTTGATGATGCAATAAAATCAGCTTATGAATTTTATGAAAAAAATCCAAAAGATACTTTAATAGTAATTGCAGCAGACCATGAAACTGGAGGAATGGGACTTGGATTTGGTGCTAACTATTTCTTAAAATTAGACGAATTAAAAGATGTTAAAGTTTCAGTAGAAGATGTACTTCAAAAGGCTTATACTGGAAATAGAGATGAATATTTTAAATATATAGCTGACAACATGGGATTGAAAGATCTAACAGCTGATGAAAAAGCTAAAATTGTTAAAGCTATGGATTTAGAAGACAAAGATAAAAATGCAAGTGAACAATTTGGAGGGTATAGCCCAGTTGCAATAGCAACAACACATATAATCTCTGAAAGATCAGGAATGCAATGGACATCATATGCCCATACAGCTGTACAAGTTCCACTAGCAGCAGTAGGAGATGGAGCAGAAGAGTTTTCAGGATTTAAAGATAATACAGATGTTGCAAAATTAATTGGAAAAGCTATGGGAAAAGAGATTAAATAGCCATAGGGGGAAATAGAGTGAGAAAAATAGGAATCTCTATTGTAGTGATTCTTCTTGCCCTTCTAGTTTTTAAAGGAAAACTGGAAGGGTTTTTCTTTAAACAGGAAAATATTGGAAGAGTGCTTACAGTAGATAATAGTGATGCAATAGTTCAAGGAATATCAAAGATAGGATCTCAATATTTAAATGTTGAAATCTTAACTGGAGAGCATAAGGGAAAAACTTTAGAGGTAAGAAACCTTTTAAGTGGAAGTATGGAGTATGATGAATTTTATAAAGAAAAAGATAAAATTCTTATGGTGGTAACAGATGATAATGGAGAATTAAAAGGAAAAGCTCTATCACTGTTGAGAATTGAAAAAATAGGTGGACTTGCTTTTATTTTTGTTAGTTTATTAATAGTTTATGCAAGAAAGGTTGGAGTTCAATCGCTACTATCTTTTATAGGAAGTGTAGCTATAATTTGGGAGTATCTAATACCTGCATTGAAAAAGGGAGAAAATGTTTTTATGATAACAATTTTTACATTGATATTGTTGTCAGCTTTAATTATATTTTTAGTAGCAGGATTTACTAAAAAGGGAACAAGTGCTTTTTTAGGGACTATGTCAGGACTATTTGTAACAGCAGCTTTAACTTTTTTATTTGGTGATACTTTTAGAATAGATGGTATGAATCAACCTCTAGCTCAAAGTGTAGTTTTTTCAAGTGCTATGAGTATAAATATATTGGATATTTTTTATTCAGCAATAGTTATTGGAGCAAGTGGAGCTGCTATGGATATTGCTATGGATATGACAGCTACTATTCAAGAGTTAAAATATCACAATCCTGAAATAAGTAGAAAAGATCTAATTAAGTCAGGATTTAATGTTGGAAGATCTGTAATAGGAACAATGACAACAACTTTATTGTTAGCATATTCAGGTGGTTTTTTAACATTGTTGATACTTTTTTTAGAGAGAGATACAACAATACTTCAAATTTTAAATATGAAATTAGTAGTTTCTGAGATTATAAAAATAATTATTGGAAGTATAGGTTTAGTTGTTGTAGCACCAATTACAACTTATATAGCATCTTTTATATATTCAATGGAAAATAAAAAATAATCTGATTAACCACCATTTTTCTTGGCAATAGAAAAAAATTTTTATATAATATATGAAAAAATTTAAAGAGGGGATATTATGGCGTTTAATGTAGATTTATATAAAAATTTTAAAGTTGAAGAAAAATATAAAATTTTTTTAGAGGAGTTAGAAAATTATCTTTCTAAAGAAAAAGATTCTCTTGCAAATTTAGCAAATAGTTCAGCTTTTATATATGCTTTTTTTGAAAATATTAATTGGAGTGGTTTTTATCTTTTAAAGGAAGAAGAACTTGTTTTAGGACCATTTTGCGGAATGCCAGCCACTACAAGAATAAAAGTTGGAGAGGGTGTGTGTGGATATACAGCTGAAAAAAGAGAAGTGGTAGTAGTTGATAATGTTTGTGAATTTCCAGGACACATAGCTTGTGATGTTAGATCAAAATCAGAGATTGTACTGCCAATAATTCAAGATGATATTTTATGTGGAGTATTGGATATTGATAGCGGGGTCGTAGCAAGATTTACTCCACTTGAAAAAGAGACTTTAGAAGCTGGTTTAGAGATTATGTTGAAATATATAGATTTTAAAAAATTAGTATAAAAAACTATAATTTCCAAAAGTAGTAGTCGCTTGCACTCCTCTACTTTTGGAAATTACGTCAACTTGATGTTAGGGAGAATTAATCTCTAATATCAGCTAAAATGGAATTTGGAGAAGAATATTAGAGAGAGTTACGAAATCTGACGCTAAAAATTCCGACGTGTTTGAGACGAAGTCGAGTTTCGGAATTTTAGTCAGATGAGTTTTACTCTCTCTTTATTCTTTGACATGGAATTTAGCTGATATTTAAAATAAAATGAGACAACTAAGCTTGACTAATAATCGCTAAATCCAAAGGTACTTTGCCAAAACCTAGCGATATGCTAGATAACTGATCTTAGTTAGATATATTATAGTCTATTTAAAATTTAAAGCTAATTTTTGATAAAGCTCCTCTCCAAGCTTCTTATCAAACTCTCTCTCTTGCCATATCTCCTCTGCTTTTATAGCTTGTTCAATCAACATAAAAAGTCCATCTATATTTTTTATACCATTTTTTTCTGCAAAATATAAAAATTTAGTTTGAAGAGGATTATATATTATATCAACTACACTTTCAAATCTTTTCACTACCTCTTCTGATACAGGAGAATTTTCAACATTTGGATACATTCCCACCGGGGTGCAATTTACTATTGCATCTCCATCTATTCTATCTTCATAAGTTGCTACATTTATATATGTAAATCTTTCTTTTAATTTCTCTACTTTTCCCTCTCTACTTCTTGAAACTACAACTATCTCCTTTGCTCCTAAATCTTTTAGAGCTACTATTATAGCCTTTGCTCCTCCCCCTGTTCCAAGAACAACACATTTTTTATCTTTTATCTCAATTTTCCCTCTTTCAAGAAGTCTTATAAACCCATAATAATCACTATTATATCCAGAAAATCTATTTTTTTCTATCTTTAAAACATTTATTGCCCCTATCTCCTCTGCCTCTTTAGATAGAAAATCTATTTTATTTAAGAACTTTTCCTTGTATGGAATAGTTATATTAACCCCTTCTATTCCTAATATTCTCATACTTTCAAGAGCTTTATCTATATTTTCTCTTTCTATCTCATAAAGTGAATAAAACCCTTTTATATTGTATTTATTAAAAATATATTGATGAATCTCTGGTGAAAGAGAGTGTCCTAGTTTTTCCCCTATCAAACCATAAGTTTTCATAATCAACCTCCTAAAGTTTATCTTTTTTCTTATAATATAACATATATCCTCTCTTTACTCTAGCAAATGATTATTCCTTCCTTTAATTTAATATTATGCCTATATTTTCTCACGTTATCATTTACAAGATCATTAATAGTTATAAATATTTTAAATTTGAATTTTTATTTTGCTTTTAGTACAATTTATATAAGTTACTTATGAAAGGGGTAAATTATGAAAAATCCATTAATAATTGAAGATATTGAGTTTATTGAAAATAATATTATGAGTATTCGTTCAAAGGTAGGTTTTAATTTTCAATACTATATAGATGAGTGGTTATCTGAAAAGACAAAATTTAATTTTTGGGCATTTTTTCTAGCACCTTTTTGGTTAGGAGCAAAGGGAATGTTTGAATATGTTTTTCTATATTGTATTCTTACTAATCTATTTGTAAACCGTATTCCTAGTTTACATCTAATTTTAATTGTACTTTTGCCTATTTATTTTGGATTTACAGGGGACATCCTCTATTTTAAAAAGATAAAAAATGAAATTTCCAATGCTACTAAATATAGTATTAATGGTTTATTTGGAGTTTGCCTTGTTGTAGCAATTCAAATAGGAACATATTATCTTATAGCTTAAAATTAAAACTGCACTCTCTATCTTAATAAAAGATTTTGAGTGCACTGTTTTTTTACTCTTTATTTTCCCATTCCATTATATGTTCCAATTCTCCAGTGTTTTCATCTACTTGAGTTTTTACAATTTTAAAACTATTTTTCTGATAAAATTCAAGGGCTTTTACATTTTTATCATAGACAGCTAACTCCAAAAATGGATATCTCTCCTTTACAAAATTCAAAAGCTTAGTTCCATAACCTTTACATTGATTATTCACTCCACAAAATAATCCACCTATGAAAGTACTATCTATTAAACTTATAAATCCCTTTATATCTCCTCCCTCTTCTAGAAGATATGTGTCAGATATCGGAAGATAGCTATCCCTTACATTTTCATAATTTCCTATCCAATACCCCTTATCTATAAAATCATGTGCCTTTATATTAGAATTTTTCCATATCTCCATTATTTTTTCATAATCTTTCTTTTCTGCTCTTCTTATCATGTTACTTTATTCCTTTCAACTCTTCTAATCTTTCTGTTAGCTCCTTATACCTAGCTATTAAAGCATTTCTCTCAGGTCCATAATCACAATCATGTAGCAATTCTTTAACTTCATCAAGTGTTTTGTTAAGTTTTTCTATTTCACTCATGCCATCATCCCCTTTATGAATTTACCTCTCTAATATGGATATACTACTAATTTAAAAAAAATCAATAGGTAAATTTATTTATTTTTCTAATTCAGCCCATCTCTTTAAAATTTCAGGATCATAACCTAGGATTATTTCATTTTTATTTCTCAATATTGGAGATTTAAACAGAATAGGATTTTCTAAAAGAGTTTCCCCTAAGTCAAAGAACATATATTGAAGGTTTCTCTTTTTATACTCTGTTCCATCAACATCTATCAGCTCTTCTAAAGGATATTTTGCTGTTATACTTTTTAGTTCCCCTTTTGATGGAGCTTTCTCTTTAAGATTGATAAATTGAATTTTTATTCCACGTTCCTTAAAAAATCTCTCTGCTTTTTTACTTTCATTACAATTTTTCTTACCAAATATCTGTATCATAATGCTCCTTTATATAGTTCTTCTCTTAATTTTTCAATATTTTCTACAATAATATTGTAACACAAAAATGTAAAAATAGGTAAGATTGATTATACAAAATTTAAGATCTTCTCTTTTTAATAAACCGATTTTTATTTCTATTTAATTTTTTAGTATAAAACAAGTTATAATAAAAGTAAAAGCCATCTCAGTTTTTTTATTTAAAAAATCAAGAATTCATGATATAATGTGAACAATGAATTAAACAAGGAGAAATTTATGGAAATAAGAGAAGGGTTTTGGAAAATCTGGGGTAAATTTGTAGGAGTTTTAATTGGAATTCTAATACTTTGGATAGCTTTAATATTTGTTTGTGATAAAGTTTTTGGAAAGAGCTTTGAAGAGTTAAAATATATACACTATTTTATCTTTTTAGTAGTTATTTTAAAAGCTAAAAAGTGGTTTTTAAAGAAATTGGATATTGAATCAGAAAATAAGAAAATAGAAGAAAATGGGGAAAAAGAAAATGAATAGTGAACAAAAAGAAAAAGGTATTAGAAAAGAGGAGTTCTTTACAAAAAGAATGAGAAATGGTCTTGCCTATGTAGAAGATGAAATAACACCATTTACAGGAGTTTTTGTATTTAGATATGGAAATGGAGTTGTAAAGGAATATGAACCTTTTGTTGAAGGGATTAAAGAGGGAATCAATGAAAAGTTCTACGAAAATGGAAGTATAAAGGAATCTAATACTTTTATCAATGGAAGTTTAAATGGTGACTCTATACAGTTCTATGAAAATGGAAATATGAAAGAATCAATGGTTTTTATGAGGGATAAGCTTGATGGTGAGTGGGTAAAATACTATGAAGATGGAACTATTAAAACTAGAGGACTTTTTAAAAGTGGAGTTTTAGAGGGAAACAGAATAACTTACTATCCAAATGGAGTTATAAAGGAGATTGCTTCTTTTAAAAATAATCTTCTTCATGGAAAATCTAAAAGATTTTTTGAGAATGGAGAGATTGAAGTTTGTGAAAGTTTCGAAAATGGACATCTTCATGGTGAGGTTATATACTACTATGAAAATGGTGAAATTAAAATTCGTGAAGAGTATAGAGATCAAGAGAAAAATGGTAGATATATAAGGTACTATGAAAATGGTTCTGTAAATGCTATCGGAAACTTTAAAAATGGAAAACTCAATGGTGACTGGACAATGTTCTATGAAAATGGAAAATTACTAGGAACTGCTTATTTTGAAGATGGTGAAATAAAAAAAAGTGGCCTTTAAAGCTACTTTTTTTATTAGGTAATTTGAGGCGAGTGTCGATAAAATCTTGGACACAAGTAGAAATTAACCGTATTTTTAGAAAGGATCTATCTAACTTCTCAGATTATTTTAAGAACTAAGGAAAGTTAATCATAAAATACACAATATATAATAATTACAAGGATCTTTTTATAAAAATCTAGAGGGCTAAAAAAATCAATGATTCCCTGTAATCAATTTTAAAATAAGGATAGATAGTCAAAATTCACATAAATATTTTAAGATTATAAATTATCTAAAAAAACTAGATAGACTTTATTTGCATGTAAAAATATTAAAAATTCTGTCCAAGACTTTATCCACACTCACCTTTTACCTAATCTATGCTATTCTATTTATTTAACTGCTATTACTTCTATTTCAACTTTTACATCTTTTGGAAGTCTAGCAACTTCTACACAAGCTCTAGCTGGTTTTACATCTCCTAGATACTCTGCATATACTTCATTGATTGCTGCAAAATCGTCCATATTTTTAATGAAAACTCCTGCTTTTACTACATCTTGCATTGTGTATCCTGCTGCTTCTACTATTGCTTTTACATTTTCTAATGATTGTCTTGTTTGAGCTTTTACATCATCAGATACTAAAGTCATTGTTTCAGGTACGAAAGGAATTTGTCCTGATACATATAGTGTTCCATTAGCTTCTATTCCTTGTGAGTATGGTCCTAATGCTGCTGGTGCTTTTTCTGTATGAATTATTCTCATTTAAATTTCCTCCTAAATCTATCTAATATTATTTTGTTATTCTTATTACTTTTCCTGCTAAGATCTCTTTCTTTTCATAGTTGTCAATTAAAACCTCTCCATTGACAATAACGTGGCTTATTCCTTCAGGGTCTTGTATAGGATCTATAAATGTTCCCTTATCAATAGTTGTATTTTCATCAAATATAACTACATCTGCAAAGTATCCCTCTTTTAGAAGTCCTCTATTATCTATTTTGAAAGTTTTTGCAGGTTTGTGAGTCATTTTGTAGATAGCTTCTTCTAAAGGCATAGCTTTCATCTCTCTTACGAATTTTCCAATAACTCTTGGGAATGATCCATATACTCTTGGATGAGGTTTTCCTGCAAGAAGTCCATCAGTACAAATATTACTCTCTTCTCTTGTCATGAAAGTAACTACATGCTCATCTTTTCCATAGTAGTCATACATCCCAACTGCATTTTCTTCTTCTCTTAGTAGATCAAATACAGCATCAAATTTATCTTTTCCTCTAAGTTCTGCTATTTCAAGAAGATTTTTACCTATACAATCTTCATTAGCTTTTGTTTTAACAGATGTTACATAGATACCTTCAAAACCAGCAAAATCAATAAAGTTATCCCAACCAGGAATTCCATTGATTATATCATGTTTCATTCTTTCTCTATCTGCTGGATTTCCTAATCTTTCAACTAGTTTATCAGTTCCCCCTGCATGTGCCCATGGTGGAATAATTACTCCTAGCATTGTACTTCCTGCAACATATGGATATTGGTCATAAGAGATCTCAATTCCTTCAGCTTTACATCTATCAAGAAGAGCTATTATATCTTTTATTAGATGCCAGTTATTTTTTCCACAGATTTTAAAGTGAGAGAAGTGAATTTTAACTCCACTTTCTTTTGCTATTGTGATAACCTCTTCCATAGATTCAATCATAGTATCTGCTTCACTTCTTTGGTGAATTACAAGAGGTCTATCAAATTCAGCAGCTACTTTACAGATTTCTATTAATTCTTCAGTTAGAGAGTAAGCACATGGAATGTAGATTAGTCCTGTTGAAAGTCCTGCTGCTCCTGCTTCCATCTCTCTTCTTGTAATATCTCTCATTTTAGCAAGTTCCTCTTTAGTTGCTGGTCTTGCTTCAATTCCCATAGCTTCCATTCTTATATTTCCATGAGGAACTAAGTATAGTTGGTTTGGTCCTGTTCCTGTTTTTGCTATTAAATTTAGATAGTTATCTGTATTTTCCCAATCCCAAGAAAGTTCATCGCTATCCCCATCTAGCCCTGCAAGGTTCTTTCTCCAAGAACTAACATACTCTTTTGGCAGTGGTGCCATAGAGATACCATCTTGTCCTAAAACTTCAGTTGTAATACCTTGACGAAGTTTTGGTTCAATAAATGGTTCTACTAGAACTTTTAAGTCTGAATGGCTATGAGTATCAATAAATCCTGGAGCTACTATTTTTCCAGTAGCATCTATAACTCTATCTGCTTCTTCATTTATTTCCCCAATTTTAACTATTTTGTCTCCCTCTATTAATAAGTCAGCATCATATCTTTTTTCTCTGCTACCATCTATAAGAGTACCATTTTTTATTAAAATCTTTTTCATTACAATTCCTCCTGAATTTGATTCTAATAAAAGGTGTTCACTTAGGAACACCCTCTATTAAATTTAATATACCTTAAGACAGCAAAATTATTTAGTTAGGTATGCTTTTAAAATAGCGTAATACCCTTCAGTAACTTTATATAATTGATCTAATTCTATATATTCATCTATAGTATGAGCAAGATTTTCTCTTGATGGTCCATATCCTATAGTTTTTATTTTAGCTTCTCCTGCATAGTGAGATCCATTTGTACAGAAGTTGTAGTGAGTAATTTCAGGATTTTGTCCAATAGCTTTTAAAGCTGCAACAGCTTTTTGGATATATTCTTCTTTCTCTTCATATACCCATCCTGGGAAGAATCTTTCTCCTATGATATCATTTCCAGTCCAACATTTTTCTTTTCCTACTGCATAAGAAACTTTTGCTTTAAGAGTTTCATCTTTAGCCATCATTTCATCTAATAGGTTTTGAATAGGAGCTATAACACTTTCTAAAGTTTCTCCTACAAGAAGTCTTCTATCATAAGTAGCTCTACAATAATCAGGTACAACTGATGCTCCTGGGTATGGAGATGATTTAATATCTGTTAATTCAAGAATTCCATATCCAAGTGTTTCGTGGTGAGTCATAGGAAGTTTTTGAATTTCTCCTATGATGTTCATCATTTTATATACAGCATTGATTCCTTTTTCTGGGTTTGCAGAGTGAGCAGGTTTTCCGAAAGTTTCAACAACAATCTCTCCTCTTCCTCTTTGTCCTATTTTAAGATTTAATTGAGATGCTTCTCCAATAATTACATAGTCAGGCTTTACATAAGCACTGATCTCTCTAGCAGCAACTCCTTCAAAACACTCTTCATGAACAACACCAGCAAAGAAGATCTCTCCAGCAAACTCTTTATTAAGATCTTGAGCAAGGTAAGCTCCAGCAAGAAGCATTCCACAATCTGCCCCTTTCATATCTGATGCTCCTCTTCCATATAGTTTTCCATCAATAACTTCTCCAGCAAATGGTTTTTTAGTCCATTTTTCTTCATCAACTGGAACTGTATCAATGTGTCCATCCATTAAAATTTTTGGTCCTTCATATTTTCCTTTTACAGAGCAGATTACGTTTCCATATTTATCAATATGAACTGAGTCATATCCTAATTCTAGAGCTGTTTGTTTTATAAATTCAACAACTTCTTTCTCTTCTCCAGAGTAACTTCTTCTTTGAATTAAACCTTGTAAAACTTTAACTAATTGTTCTTGTCTCTCTTTAGTTAACATTTTTTCCTCCTAAAAATTTTCAATAATTTTTTATCTAAATAATATTTAATTATCTATTGCTATATGCTCCATTCCATACAACATTTTTGTATCCTTCTACGTCAGTATCTCCTTCTGTACTGATACAAAGTATTTTAGAGTTTTCATCTATTTTTAAAGCGTCCATAAGTTCTTTGTACTCATCTTTTTTCTCAGATAAAACTGTGAATAGTCCTAGTCCTACTGCTCCTGATTCTCCAGAAATTACTCTAGCATCATCACCAAGTGGGCTTGAAAGTACTCTCATTCCTCTTGCTGCAATCTCATCATCACATGAAACTGAGAAATCTGAGTTATCTCTTAAAATTTTCCAGCTTATTGTATTTGGTTCTCCACAAGCAAGTCCAGCCATTATAGTTGTTAGATCTCCAGTTACATTGTGAGGGTTTCCGTCGTTAGCTGCCATTGATTTATAGATACAGTTTGCTCCGTGAGGTTCGCAAATTACTGTAATTGGTCTCTCATCTCCATATAGGTGAGCAAGATATCCTTGAACAGCTCCTGCAAATGATCCTACACCAGCTTGTAAAAATACATGAGTTGGTTTTTCATCTCCAAAAGCTTTTAATTGCTCAACAACTTCATTGATTATTGTAGAATATCCTTGCATTATCCATAGAGGTATCTCTTCATATCCATCCCAAGCAGTATCTTGTACCATTATCCAACCGTAGTCCTCTGCTCCTTTGTTAGCTAATCTTACTGCATCATCATAGTTAAGATCTGTTATAGTAACTTTTGCTCCCTCTCTAGCAATTGCATCAAATCTCATTTGAGCAGATCCTTTTGGCATGTAAACTACTGAATTTTGATTTAATCTATTTGCCATCCAAGCTACTCCTCTTCCGTGGTTACCGTCAGTAGCTGTAACAAATGTTAATTCCCCAAGTTGTTTTTTTATCTCATCAGAGATTAATACATTATATGGAAGTTCATTTATATCTTTCCCTAATCTTTGACTTAAATATTTTCCAATAGCATATGATCCCCCAAGAACTTTAAAAGCATTTAGTCCAAATCTTTTTGATTCATCCTTTAGCCATACTTTTTTTACTCCATAATATTTTGCAAGATTTGCTAAATCAACTAATGGAGTTGGTTTATAGTTTGGTAAGCTTTTGTGAAACTCATATACATCGTGCATACTTTTTTCATCAAAACCTACAAGTTCCTCTTTTTTATAGTTACAATCTCTACTTTTTGTATTGTGTACCCATTTTAATAATTCCATTTTTAACCTCCTGAATTTGTATTCGCCCTATATATAAGCAAATATTATACCAATATAAAAAAATTTCTTTTTTTATAATTTTTTTAGTTAATTATCTAATAATAGTTCAATTTGATAGAAGATAGAACTACTATTTTCTAGTGGCAGAAAAATAATTTTCTAATTTTGAGAAATATATCTCATTTTGAGAAAATCAAAGAAAAACCTCTTTATATAATAATTCTTAAAAAATATTATTTTTTCCTTTCTCATTTTGAGAAATTAGAGTATAATAATTAAAAAATATTATTGGAGGAGCTATGGATTTACTTTATCAAATTAAAGATGATATTCAAAAATATGCAGAAACTATATCTAAAGTAATAGATCTTCAAGTTGAAGTTATGAGTAAAAATTTTATTAGAGTAGCTGGAACTGGAATTTTAAGAGATAAAATATCAGAGAATATGTTTAATGAGGCACATATATATAAGGAAGTGTTAAAAACAGGAAAGACTATTGTTATAAAAAATCCTAGAGAGGAAAAACTGTGTATAGATTGTGCTTCAAGAAAAAATTGTAAAGAGATTTTAGAGGTTTCAACTCCTATTATCTTCAACTCAGAAATTGTTGGAGTAATCGGACTTATCTGCTTTAATGAAGAGCAAAAAAATAGTTTTTTATTAAAAGAGGATTACTATATAGGTTTTATTGAACAGATGTCAATGTTTATTAGTTCAAGAATCTACCAAGAAAATGAGAAGATAATGATTGAAAACAATAACAGAGTTCTGCTCAAAGTAGTGGATAGAATTCCAAATGCAATTATAATTACAAATGAAAATAGTGAGATAGAGCTTATCAATGAAACTGGAACCTCTCTTTTTGGTGATCTACCTTTAAAAGCAAAATTAAGCACTACTACTCTATCAGAATTTTCTGATAAAAAGGAGTTTTTCATCACTTGTAATGAGATAACTCACAAAGTTGTTGGAGATATTATTGACTTTTCAAAAAATATGGGAAGATTTAGAACTTTATATATATTTCAAGAAGCTGATAAATTTAGAGAGTATGTTCAACAATTTAATAGTAATTTTATTAAAGATTTTGTTTTTACATCTTTTCAAATGCAAAATGTGTATCTAAAAATTCAAAAAGTGGCTAAGACTACTACTACAACTCTTATCACTGGAGAGAGTGGAACTGGAAAAGAGGTTGTTGCAAAGGCTATACATATGAATAGTAACAGAGCTGAAAAGCCTTTTATCCCTGTAAACTGTGGAGCTATTCCTGAATCTCTTATAGAGAGTGAATTTTTTGGATATGCTAAGGGAGCATTTACTGGAGCTAACCCCAATGGAAAGATCGGTTTCTTTGATCAAGCTAATGGGGGAACAATCTTTCTTGATGAGATAGGTGATATGCCTCTATCTTTACAAGTAAAATTGCTTAGAGTTTTACAAGAAAAAACCATAACTCCTATTGGATCTAATAAGATAAAAGAGATAGATGTGAGAATAATCACTGCTACTAATAGAAATTTAGAGGAACTTGTAAAAGAGAATAGATTTAGAGAGGACTTGTATTATAGATTAAATGTTTTCCCTATATATATTCCACCTTTAAGAGAGAGACCAACAGATATTGTGGAACTTGCAACATATTTTATTGAAAAATATTCGCAACTTTTTAATACCCCTTCAAAATTAATTTCAAATGAGGTAAAAGAGTTCTTTTTAACATATAGTTGGCCAGGAAATATAAGGGAATTAAAGAATATAATAGAGTATGCTATCAATGTTATTGATGAAAAGGAAAATATAATTTTCTTAAAACATCTTCCTCCTAGACTTGCAAATAGTTTTGAAGATAAGCAGATAAAAACTTTAGCTGAACTTGAAAAAGAAGCTATAAAAAATCTTTTAGAAAAGTTTGGAGCTTCTTCAAAAGATAAGGTGAAAATTGCTAAAACTTTGGATATAAGCCTTGCTACACTATATAGAAAGATAAAACAGTATAATTTATAAAAAAGCTGAGTAACATTTTAAAAAAAATGTTTTACTCAGCTCTCTTTTTTGTA
>ERZ838839.2382-NODE-2382-length-14639-cov-4.476138_pt1 | contig 14639 bp, 15 predicted proteins | sample MGYA00519909_ERZ838839 | MGnify/ENA primary metagenome ERZ838839 (study PRJEB31850, sample SAMEA3708843) | human gut metagenome | biome: human gut; feature: human-associated habitat; material: faeces | place: China | collected 2014 ... | reverse complement strand
AACCGCAGGTGTCTACCCTCTTGTGCGCCCGCGCGGCGTCAGCGCAACTCCCCGCTGAGGTTCAGCGAATCACTCCCCGCCCGTCAGGGGCGAACACGCTTGCGCAGTTCGTGTACCCGCTCAGCCGGTGCTGAAAAAGGCTGCCTCCCGGATAGGGCGTAGCGCTACGCGCCTCGTGTACCCCGCACAGCCGATGCAGGGAAATTGGTTCACATATCTCGCGTGATCTGCTTGAATCGAATCAAAAACAGCGTTGTCGTCGTTGCTGCCGCCAGCAAATCCGCGACCGGCTCTGCGAGGAACACGGCGAACAGCTTATCCGCGAAAAAGTGCGGCAGGATTAAAATAAACGGTATCAGCAGGAAAACCTTGCGCTCGAGCGCGAGAAAAAGCGAGATTCTCGCCTCGCCGAGCGCCACAAACGACTGCTGGAAACCGGTCTGGAACGCATTGGTAAATCCGAGCGCAAAGTACACGCGCAGCGCCCAGACGGTGCGTTCGACCAGTTCCTCATCCGAGGTAAACAGGTGCACGACCGTGTGCGGGAACAACTGCACAGCTGCCCAGATCGAAAACGCGAACACGAACGCCGCCGCGAGATTCAGCTGCACGACGCGCTTCATGCGGTCGGGCCGCTTCGCGCCGCAGGCGTAGCTGAGGATGGGCTGCGCGCCCTGCGCGAGTCCGGTCAGCGGCAGCTGCACCATCTGTGCCACCGAGGTCAGGATGGTCATTGCGCCGACCGCCGCATCGCCGCCGTACTTCTGCAGCGATACGTTGAAGGCGATGGTGAGCAGGCTTTCTGTTGACTGCATGACAAACGGGGACGCACCCAGACCGACCGCGGATGCCAGAACCGGTCGGTCAATGCGGAAATACACGCGTTTTAAGCGCAGAACCGTCTGCTTTCCGGTCAGAAACCGCAGAACCCATGCCGCAGACACCGCCTGCGAAATAATCGTCGCCACAGCCGCGCCGCGCACGCCCATTTTCAGCACGAAGATGAACAGCGGGTCAAGCGCCGTGTTGAGCACCGCACCGATAACGACCGTTTTCATCGCCACCGACGAGCGGCCCTGCGCGGTGATGAAGCCGTTGAGACCGAGCGATGTCATCACGAAAACCGTGCCGAGAACGTAGAGGTTGAGGTACTGCATCGCGTAGGGCAGGGTGTCGGCAGATGCGCCGAACAGTTTCAGTAATGGCGCCTGAAACAGCAGGAAAAGTGCTGTCAGCACGAGTGCAAGCGCCCAGAGCGCCGCCGTACACGTTCCGAGGATGCGTTCTGCGCGGTCGTGCTCCTTTGCGCCGAGCGCGATGGACGCCCGCGGTGCGCCGCCCATGCCGATCAGCGCCGCGAATGCGGAAATGAGCGTGATGACAGGGAAGGTGACGCCCATGCCGGTCAGCGCCAGCTTGCCCTCGAGCGGGATGCGTCCGATGTAAATACGGTCTACGATGCTGTACAGCAGGTTGACAACCTGCGCCGTGATGGTCGGCAGCGCCAGCCGAAACAGCAGCGGCCCTACGGGTGCTGTGCCGAGGGCCGCTGTCTGCTGATTCTGTTGTTCACTCATGCCTTGCTGTCCTCACGGATGAGCACGCGGATGGCCTCCACGGCGGCCTTTACGCCGCGCTCGGTGGCGTCAGGCGGAATCGCCGGAGCATCATCGTTGTCCGCGTTCCACAGCACGTTGAGCACCGCGCCGCACCGGACGTGCAGCACCTGTGCGACGATCATGAGCGCGGCTGTCTCCATCTCGCTGGTGAGCGCGCCTGCCGCCTTCCATGCCTTCCACTTGGCGGTCAGCTCGTCCGCGATGGGCATTTGAGCGGGACGGATCTCGCCGTAAAAGCTGTCCTTGGACTGGATTACGCCCGTGTGATACGGGAAGCCGAGCGCCTGCGCCGCCTCGTGCAGCGCGGAAACAACGGAAAAATCCGCGACTGCCGGGAACTCGATGGGGAGGTACTCGCGGCTCGTGCCCTCCTGCCGGATGGCGCCGGTGGCGATAACGATATCGCCGCCCTTTACCTTGTCCACAATGCCGCCGGACGTGCCGACACGGATGAACGTGTCCGCGCCGCACTCGACCAGCTCCTCCATGGCGATGGCAGCCGACGGGCCGCCGATGCCGGTCGAGCATACCGCAACCGGAACGCCGTCCAGAGAGCCTGTCCACAGCGTGTACTCGCGGTTGTGGGCGATCTGCTTCGGGTCATCGAAATACTGCGCGATCTTCTCGCACCGCGCCGGGTCACCGGGCAGAATGACGTACCGCCCGATATCGCCCTTGGTGATTTGAATGTGCATTTGCTTGCCGTCGATCAACATACGATTTCACCCTCCCGTTCTACGGTTCTGATGTTTTTCTCCGCCTTGCTGCGCGGCAGCATGACCTCATGGCCGCAGCCGAGGCATTTCAGCTTGAAATCCATACCGATACGCAGCACCTGCCACTGCTTGCTGCCGCACGGGTGCTGTTTTTTCATGGTAAGAATGTCGTTTACCTGTATATCCATTGGAATCACTTCCTTTGTTGGGGACAATACCGCTATGCGGTGTTGCCCCTATTTATCCATAGTGTATATGTAAGACTGTTCAGATTCGCTCTAAAAGGCACACGCAGTGCGCGGCAATGCCTTGTTTGGAGCCGGTAAAGCCCAGCCCCTCCTCGGTGGTCGCCTTGACCGAAACCTGCTCGACCGCGCAGCCGATGGCGGCGGCAAGGTTCTCGCGCATCTGCAGAATGTGCGGCGCGAGCTTGGGCGCCTGTGCGAGTACGGTCGCATCCAAATTGCCGAGCTGCCAGCCGCTTTCGCGCACGAGCGCGGCAACGTGACGCAGCAGCGCGATGCTGTCCGCGCCCTTGTAGCGCGGGTCGGTATCCGGAAAATGCTTGCCGATGTCACCGAGCGCGAGCGCACCGAGCAGGGAATCCATGACGGCATGCGTGAGCACATCTGCGTCCGAGTGACCGTCCAGACCAAGCTCAAACGGAATGTTCACACCGCCGATGATGCACGGTCTGCCGGAGACCAGTCTGTGTACGTCGTAACCGTGTCCGATGCGCATATTACTTGTCCTCCCTTGTGAGGAGCGCTTCCGCAACGAGAATGTCCTCCGGCGTGGTGATCTTAATGTTCTGGTAGCTGCCGTGGGTCGCCTTGACGATGGTGCCGAGCGACTCGACAGCCGCGCAGTCGTCGGTGAAGCTGTAGCCGCGCTCAGCAGCCGAGGTCAGCGCACGGCGGAGCAGGTCCTTGCGGAATACCTGCGGGGTCTGCACCGCGGCAAGCGTGTCGCGGGCGACATCGGCGGCGATATTGCCGTTTTCGATGCGCTTGATGCTGTCCTTGACCGGAACGACCGGCGCGGCAGCACCGCACGCGGCGGCGGTGGTAACCGCCTCGGTGATAACGGCCTCGGAGACGAGCGGGCGGGCGCCGTCGTGTACGGCAACGAGCACGGCGTTTTCCGGTGCGGCCGTGATGCCCGCGAGAACGGATTCCGTGCGGGTCTCGCCGCCGCGCGTCACCGTGCACAGCTTGTCAATGGAGAAGGCTTTCGCCAGCTCGGTATAGGGCATGATGTCCTGCTCGCGGCAGACGAGCACGATATCGCGGATGGCGGCGCATTTCTGGAAGGCGGAAAGCGTGCGTGCGAGGACGGGTACGCCGTCAATCTCGAGCAGCAGCTTGTTTTCGCCGCCCATGCGGCGGGAGGAGCCTGCCGCTACGATAACAGCGCATACGGCGGGGAGATCAGTTTTTTTTCTGCGTTTTCCCAGCATAATTATTCGGTCCTTTCTATCAAAAGGCTTTGTGAGCCTTTTGGTTCGTTTGGATAAATCTTTGTACCGTTATTTTACACGATTTCGGCAAAATTTACAAGGGTTGTGAGAATTTATCGCAGGGCGGGGCACTCCGGAGCGGCTTCATCTGCAACGATTATCCCGTAGGGGAGCACAGTGTGCGCCCGAACAGCGTAAAATCGAACGGTTTGTGGGCGAACAAGGTTCGCCCCTACGGTTACGCGTGTGTATGCGGGTTACATGCGGCGACCATCAATCCAGCGAGAAACAGCCATCCGCCAAATCCCGACTTCCACAGGAGGACGCCGCCCGCAAGGAGGACGAGAACGGACACGCCCGCAATCCCGTTCAGCAGGCGTGTAAACCGCCCGTCCGCGAGGTGCCGGAGCGCCATGCCGCCATCGAGCGGGGGAATGGGCAGAAGATTGAACAGCCCGAGCAGGGCACTTGCGCCGGCAAGCCGGTACGCGCCGAGCAGGTTCGCCAGTGCGGTGAGCGCAAAGCTGGCCGCCGGTCCGGCGAGGCAGATCGCGGCGCGCGAAAACGGCGATGGCGGCAGGCTGCACCGCAGGACAGCGCCGCAGGCGGTCAGGCACAGGGCGTGCACCGTGCCGCCGGACAGACGAATGACGAAAAGGTGTCCGCACTCATGTACAGCCGCCGCCAGCAGGAAAATGGGCAGCACGCCGCTCTCATCCGCGCACCAGAGCGCAGCCATGAGCACAAGAAAGCCGTCACGGACCTGAATCCGGCTCACAGCGCAAGATAGTCGGCAGGATCGAGCGCCGCGCCGTTGTGCCACAGCTCGAGGTGCAGGTGCGGACCGGTGGCGTTGCCGGTCTGGCCGACCTTGGCGATCTGCTCGCCGCAGGTGACGGTATCACCGACTTTGGCGGAAATGCTGCTGCAGTGCGCGTATAGGGTTGCAAAACCGTCCGCGTGATCGACAATGACGTACAGGCCGTAGCCGGATTCGCCGGTCTCGCGCACCGTGCCGTCCGCGAAGGCGGTGATGGGCGTGCCCTCGTCCGCGGCAAGGTCAAGCCCGTAGTGGAAGCCCGGCTGACCGGTGATGGGACTGAGCCTGCTGCCGAAAGAGGACGTCAGCGTGCCGGAAGTCGGCGTGGTGTGCTCGAACTCCATCGGATAGACGGTCTGGTCAACCGTATCGGGAAACAGGGTCTGGTCGCGGTCTAAAATATCGTCCGCACCGCCGGAGGATTCCGCGGGAACGGTATCTGCGGGCATGGCAGAGCCGCCGAATACCGCAAGAACATGGTCAGCATTTGCCGCGCCGGACAGGGCGGAAGCCGCCTTTTCGCGCACGGTCTGCGCGAAGGGGATATCGGCGTACTTTATCACACCGGCAGCGAGAACCAGCGTTACGATGAATAGCAGTCCTTTTCCGTGGCGTTTTTCGGTCATGGGGTACCTCCTTGAAATGTTGCACAGATTGAATGAACACCGCAGGGCGGGGCACCCCGCCCTACGAATATCCTATGAATAGCGAAGAAGGTCTATGATGTTCTCAGCGTGAGAAAAATTTTGCAGGCTCTCTCTGCAAAAACGGCGGCAGGATGGAAGTAATTTGCAGGAATCCTTGCAGGGCGGACAAGTGTTCTTGTGAGAAGATACAAAAAACGTAAAGTTACTCAAAAGATAATCAGTAGATTATCTGAAATTGTATTCTCAGCGCAAAAAAAGTGAGCCGAAATTCGGAAATGGTAGTATAATGTGAAGCATAATCCAAGACACCCGATAGGGTATGCCGATTCGGGGGAAACAAAGGAGAAGATTTCACCATGAAGAAAACACTCAGTATGCTTCTTGCCGGCGCTATGCTGGCTACGGCGCTGACCGGCTGCGGCGGTTCCGCTTCGAGCAGCTCCGATTCGCAGAACAGCGGCTCCGACAGCACCGCTTCCGGCACTGCCTTCAAGATTGGCGGCACCGGCCCGCTGACCGGCGCGAATGCTATTTACGGCAATGCCTGCAAGAACGGCGCACAGATCGCGGTTGACGAGATCAACGCTGAGGGCGGCGATATTCAGTTTGAGCTGAACTATCAGGACGACGAGAGCGACGCAGAGAAGGCGGTAAACGCCTACAACACCCTGAAGGACTGGGGCATGCAGCTGTCCCTCGGCTCCGTAACCTCCAAGCCGTGCGAGGCTACCGCCGCTGAGAACTACAGCGACCGCATTTTCGCTCTGACCCCGTCCGCATCCTCCGTTGCAGTAACCGAGGGCAAGGACAACGTATTCCAGATGTGCTTTATGGACCCGAACCAGGGCACCGCATCCGCACAGTACATCGCAGAGCAGAAGCTCGGCACCAAGGTTGCGATCATCTGGAAGAACGATGACGTTTACTCCACCGGCATTCACGACAAGTTCGTAGAAGAGGCAAAGACCAAGGGCCTCGAGGTCGTTTCCGACAAGACCTTCACCGATGCTTCCGCGAACGACTTCTCCGTTCAGCTGAACGAAGCAAAGAGCAAGGGCGCTGACCTGGTATTCCTGCCGATATACTATCAGCCGGCATCCCTGATCCTGACCCAGGCAAACGCAATGGGCTACAAGCCGAAGTTCTTCGGCGTAGACGGCATGGACGGCATTCTGACCATGGAAGGCTTTGATCCCAAGCTGGCCGAGGGCGTAATGCTGCTGACCCCGTTCAACGCAGACGCAACCGATGACAAGACCGCTTCCTTCGTTAAGAAGTACAAGGAGCAGTTCGGCGAAACCCCGAACCAGTTCGCAGCCGACGCTTACGACTGTGTTTACGCTTACAAGCAGGCACTCGAGAATGCAGGCGCTACGCCGGATATGTCCGCTGAGGACCTGTGCGACAAGATGATCGAGCAGTTCACCTCCATGACCTTTGACGGCCTGACCGGCGAGGGCATGACCTGGGATGAGACCGGTGCTGTATCCAAGTCCCCGAAGGGCATGGTTATCGAGAACGGCGCTTACGTTGGTATGTAAGACCCTCTAAGGGGGACTCTGGGAATCAAGCTGAACAAACAGCCACCGGCTGTTTGTTCACCACTTGCTCGTAAATCGCAAGTGGCCGCTTGAAACTCACACACGCAAACATTTCATGTTTGTTTTAAGGCGTGTGTTCGCCCCCTTAGATACCAAAAAAGTTCCGTAGAAACTTTTTTGGATAACCCCCTCACCTTTGCACGGCAAAGGTGTCGCGCCGCGATGGCGCGGGCAGCGGTGTCCCGGACGGGCAAAGCTCGCCCGGGACATATTAAGAACGCAAGGGCGAGTGAAGGAGGTCTGGAAGCAGTCCTCCTTTACGCCTATTATAAAGAGGTATCATCCACCAAACGTTATGGGGTGGGGCGGGGGCTTGACCATTGCCGAACCACTGCCCCATTTCATAAACAAGAGAAACAAAGATTTGAGGTGTTCCAAACCATGAGCTTTTTGAATCATTTGATCAGCGGCATCAGTCTGGGCAGCATCTACGCCATCATCGCACTCGGCTACACGATGGTTTACGGCATTGCAAAAATGCTGAACTTCGCGCACGGCGATGTTATCATGGTAGGCGGCTACATGTGCTTCTGCGCTACCACCTATCTCGGCTGGCCGGCGTGGATGGGCGTTGTGCTGGCTGTTATTGTCTGCACCGCGCTCGGTGTTGTTATTGAGAGACTTGCCTACAAGCCGCTGCGTATGGCGCCGTCGCTGGCGGTGCTGATCACGGCCATCGGCGTTTCGTACTTTCTGCAGAATGCGGCGCTGCTGATCTGGTCCTCCAACCCGAAGACCTTTACCTCGGTCGTTACCGGCGAGGCGCTCAGCCTGTTCGGCGGTCAGATGCAGATCTCCAAGGTGACGCTCGTTGCCATCGCGGCGTGTGTTGTCATCATGGTCGCTCTGATGCTGTTCACCGGCAAGAGCAAGGTCGGCACGGCGATGCGCGCCGTTTCCGAGGACAAGGGCGCGGCGCAGCTGATGGGCATCAACGTCAACACGACCATTTCCATCACCTTTGCGATCGGCTCGGGTCTTGCCGCTATCGCGGGCGTGCTGCTATGCTCCGCGTACCCGACTCTGATGCCGACCACCGGCTCTCTGCCGGGCATCAAGGCGTTCACCGCTGCCGTATTCGGCGGCATCGGCTCGATTCCGGGCGCGTTCATCGGCGGCATTCTGCTCGGCATCATCGAGATTTTTGCCAAGGCGTACATTTCCACGCAGCTGTCGGACGCGATCGTGTTCGCAGTGCTCATCGTGGTGCTGCTGGTCAAGCCGGACGGCCTGCTCGGCAAGCATGTGAGCGAAAAGGTTTAAGGGGGCAGTCATATGAACAAGTTAAAATCCTATGCTGCGTCCAGGCGCGGACGTGACACGCTGCTGTGCTTCGGCATTGTCATCATTGCGTACATCATCGTGCAGGCAGCCATCGCAGGCGGCGGCATCTCCAGCCAGATCAAGGGTCTGCTCGTGCCGATCTGCTCGTATGTTGTCATGGCAATCTCGCTCAACCTGACCGTCGGCATCCTCGGTGAGCTGTCGCTCGGCCATGCGGGCTTTATGTCGGTCGGCGCGTTTGCGGGCATTGTCACCACCACCTGTCTGGCGGATGCGATTCCGCTTGCACCGCTGCGTCTGGCTGTCGCCATGGTCGTTGCCGGACTGTTTGCGGCGATTGCGGGTGTCATCGTCGGCGTGCCGGTACTGCGCCTCAAGGGCGACTACCTCGCCATCGTAACCCTCGCCTTCGGTGAGATCATCAAAAACATTGTAAACGTTATGTATCTCGGTCTGGACGATGCCGGTCTGCATTTCAGCCTGGTCAACCAGAATTTCCAGCTGGGCGACGGCGGCAAGATGATCATCAACGGCCCGATCGGCGTATCCGGCGTCACCAAGATCTCCACCTTCACCTCGGGCGTTGTGCTCATCCTCGTTACGCTGTTCTTCGTGCTGAATTTTGTAAACAGCCGCACGGGACGTGCTGTCATGGCGGTCCGCGACAACAAGATCGCCGCTGACTCCATCGGCATCTCCACCTCGCACTACAAGCTGCTCGCGTTCGTGGTCTCTGCGGCGTTCGCAGGCATGGCGGGCACGCTGTACGCGATGAACTTCTCCACCGTAACCGCTGCCAAGTTTGACTTCAACACCTCCATTCTGGTGCTCGTATTCGTCGTTCTCGGCGGTCTGGGCAACATCTGGGGTTCGATCATCGCCGCAGCGCTGCTGACGCTGCTGCCTGAGCTGCTGCGCGGCCTGAGCAACTACCGTATGCTCATCTACGCAATCCTGCTGATTGCAATGATGCTGTTCAACAACTCTTCCTTCAAGGTTCGCCTGTTGGAGAAGCGCGCAATGCGTCAGATGGAAAAGGCCGAAAAGGCCGGCGGCAAGAAGGAGGGTGCGTAAGCCATGGCAATGCTGGAAGTTACTTCGCTCGGCATTTCGTTCGGCGGTCTGCGTGCCGTTGACGAGCTGAGCATGAAAATCGAAAAGGGCGGTCTGGTCGGCCTCATCGGCCCGAACGGCGCAGGCAAGACCACCGCATTCAATATGCTGACCGGCGTGTACCGCCCGACCGACGGCGGCATCCGTCTGGACGGCCAGAACCTCATCGGCAAAAAGCCGCATGAAATTTGTAAACTGGGCGTTGCCCGTACGTTCCAGAACATCCGCCTGTTCTCGCAGCTGAGCGTGCTGGATAACGTAAAGATCGGTCTGCACAACCAGATCACCTACTCGTTCGCAGAGAGCATGTTCCACCTCGGCTCCTACCGCAAAAAGGAGAAGCAGATGGACGAAAAGGCGCTCGAGCTGCTGCGCGTGTTCGATCTGGACGGCGTAGCCGACTACAAGGCGGCAAACCTGCCGTACGGCAAGCAGCGCAAGCTCGAGATCGCGCGTGCGCTGGCTACCAACCCCAAGCTGCTGCTGCTCGACGAGCCTGCCGCGGGCATGAACCCGAACGAGACCGAGGAGCTGATGGAGACGATCGAAATCGTCCGCAAGAGGTTCGGCGTAACCGTCCTGCTCATCGAGCATGACATGAAGCTGGTCTCCGGCATCTGCGAGTACCTGTATGTGCTCAACTTCGGCCGTCTGCTCGCCGAGGGCACGCCCAAGGAAGTGCTGAGCAATCCGGAAGTCGTTAAGGCATATCTGGGCGAATAAGAAAGGAGGAAACAAGTATGGCAATGTTGGAAGTAAAGGACATCAACGTGTATTACGGCCTGATTCATGCACTGCGCGACGTTTCCTTCGAGGTAAACGAGGGCGAGGTCGTGGCGCTCATCGGTGCAAACGGCGCCGGTAAGACCACCACGCTGCACACGGTCACGGGTCTGCTGCCGAGCAAGGGCGGCACGGTGACGTTTGAGGGCAAGGACATCACGCACAAGCCGGGTCATGCCATCGTAAAGCTGGGCATGAGCCACGTTCCGGAGGGCCGCCGCGTGTTCGCGGGTCTGACGGTCGCGGAGAACCTGCGTATGGGCGCGTATACCCGCCCGAAGAATGAGATCCCGGAGTCGCTGAAAATGGTCTACGAGCGTTTTCCGCGTCTGGAGGAGCGTAAAAATCAGGCAGCCGGTACGCTGTCCGGCGGCGAGCAGCAGATGCTCGCAATGGGCCGTGCGCTGATGAGCAAGCCGCGCATCCTGCTGCTCGATGAGCCGTCCATGGGTCTGTCGCCGCTGTTCGTAGGCGAAATCTTCAAGATCATCGAGGAAGTGTCCAAGGCAGGCACCACTGTTCTGCTGGTAGAGCAGAACGCAAAGAAGGCGCTGTCCATCGCGGACCGCGGCTACGTCCTTGAGACCGGCAAAATTGTCAAGACCGGCAAGGCGTCCGATCTGCTGAATGATGACTCTATTAAGAAAGCATACCTCGGTGAGTAAGAGGAAGAAAGGCAGGAGATAGGAGGGAGGAGGCAGGAGTTTATCCGATGATTTATCCGTACCGTAGGGCGCGACGACTCGGCGCGCCGTATAAACCGTATGCATATCGTTACGAACGGCGCGCCGGGGTCGTCGCGCCCTACGGGAAACGTTTATCGTCATCCACTCCTACCTCCTACCTCCTAACTCCTCACTAGAATAGGGGGAGGTTATAAAGTGAAACCATACGTTATCACCATCGCGCGCCAGTACGGCTCGGGCGGCAAGACGGTCGGCAAGATGCTGGCGGACAAGCTGGGCATTCCGTTCTACAACCGCGAGATCATCACCATGGCGAGTGAGGACAGCGGTGTAAATGCCATGCTGTTTTCGGACGAGCGTCTCAAGGGCGATTTCCTGACGCGCCTGCGCGCGCATTATCACGGCAACACGCCCGTGCCGAACGACTCGTCCAAGTCCTACCTTAAGGATGAGGCGCTGTTCGCCTATCAGGTGAAGATCATCCGTCGGCTGGCGGATCAGGGTCCGTGCGTTATGATCGGCCGCTGCGCCGACTATATTCTGGCAGGCCGACCGGATGTTGTGCGCGTGTTCGTCCATGCGGACAAGGCTTTCTGTCTCGAGCAGGCCATGAAGGTGGACTCGCTGCCCGAGCAGGAGGTCGAGAAGAAGATCGCCGAGATCGACGAGTACCGCGCCCGCTACTACAAGCACCACACCGGCCACGACTGGTATGACGCGCGGAATTATGATCTGTCGCTCAACAGCGGCGTGCTCGGCTTTGACGGCACGGTTGAGGAGATCATCAAGTATATGGAAGTGCGCGAGCAGTTTCAGAAGTAAACAGGGGAGAACCGTCTGTGAGAGCAGGCGGTTTTCTTTTTGCGTTTGGCGGTTGAAAGGATTTACCGTAGGGTATCCCATAATCGTTATGATTTACAGGTCAAACCCTTTGGTGGAATGTATGCCGTTGTATGGTCTGCGCAACGCCAAATCCTACGCCTGCAATCCGCCCCAATTCGACCTGAAAAAACTTTTTCAAAAAAATTAAAAAAAGGGGTTGACGAAACGGGGATTCTGTTATATACTAAACAAGTCGTCAGCGATGAGTCATCAAAAACGACAACAACTTAACAAGATGGAGAGTTGGCTGAGTGGTCGAAGGCGCACGATTGGAAATCGTGTAGGCGTGATGAGCGTCTCTAGGGTTCAAATCCCTAACTCTCCGCCAAAAGTGAGCTGAAATCGTAAGGTTTCAGCTCTTTTTGTTTATCTGCGGCGTGGAAAAGTTGCAAGTAAATTTCTGACATACACAGGGTAAAAATCGAAAATGGCCCCAAAATGGCCCAACATTGATAGAGCATGTCCTCCGAATACGCGGAGGATTTTTTTATTTCCCGAAAAATATTTTTTCGGAGTTGACCATTTGTGGTCAATTTTTTATCCGTTCCGGCGGTAGGGTAAAGGGAGGTGCTCACATGGGCAGAAACAGAAAAGTTGGATTGGACTGGTGGCCGCGCGACATCGGCCTGTACCGTGACCCGAAGCTGAGAGCCGCACGGCAGAAATTCGGCGTGCTCGGGCCGTATGTGTACGAATGCCTGCTCGACATTGCCTACGGCGACAAGGGCTACTACATCGCCTACAGCGGCGAGGGCCGCGAGGACACGCTGTGGCAGCTCCGCGAGTACACCGCCGGACTGGAAAACGTGACGATCGAAACACTGGCCGCCGTAGTCGATCAGCTGGCGGCAAGTGGCCTGTTCCATGCTGCGTTATATGAACGCGGCTTTCTCACATCCAAAAGAATACAGATGGGGTATTTCATCGCAACCTTAGGACGAAATGCCCAGCAGATCAACTTTGACATTTGGCTGCTCTCCGAGGACGAAATGAGGGAGAAAAGCCCAAGTGGCAAGGCTTTTATTCTGCGCTCCTTTATTTCTCGCCAAGAAAAGGGCATTTCTCGCCAGGAAATCGGTATTTCTCGCCAAGAAAGTACACAGAGCAGAGAAGAGCAGAGGACAGAAGAGCAGAGAACAGTAGAGGACAGTAGAGCAGAGCAGACCAGAGAAGAGAAAGCAGTTACGGCTGATTCTGGTCTGACGACCGAACTGGAAGAAAAACTGAATTGTAAGTTTGACCATAATTTCTGTCTGGAACTGCGCAGGCTGCAGAACAAGGGTATGCAACGTGAGGTGTTCTTAGATACCGCCCGACAGACGGCTGAGAATGCACCGCGCAATCCGGCAGGGTATTTCCGCACGCTGCTGCAGAACTGCGAGCGTGACGGCATTCTCACCGCTGAGGATATGCAGAAACGGGCAAAGCCCGCACCGGCGCAGACCGCAATCGGACCGTCGAGCGAACAGCTGTCCGCGTTCGATCAGGAATGGTACGAGCGGGTCAAGCGGTACACAAGGGAAAAGGCAGTGCCGTCATAACCCTTTTCAACCGCGCCCGTGTCTGCTATAATGGGACAGACAAGAGAGGTGATTAGGATGGGCTACATTCGCCGTCCTGCGTATTACAAGGCATTCCGGTGCATCGGCTCGGACTGCACGGAAAACTGCTGTATCGGCTGGGAGATCGACGTAGACGAGGATTCCCTTGCGTACTACGAGACCGTTCCCGGCGATTTTGGCGAGCGTTTGCGCGCGAGCATTGCGCCTGCGGACGAGCAGACCGGAGAGCCGGCGCATTTTCGTCTGGATGCCGAGGAGCGGTGTCCGCTGCTGAACGACTGCAACCTGTGCGAAGTGCTGCTTCACTTAGGTGAGGACAAAATGGCGCAGATCTGCACCGACCACCCGCGGTATTACGAGTGGTTTTCGGACGGCCGCGAGGACGGTCTCGGCTTGTGCTGTGAGGCTGCTGCCGAATTGATTCTCGCGCAGACCGGCGCACCGGCGTTTGACGTGATCGAGGCGGACGGCGTATCCGAAACCGGCACGGAGGCCGAAACCGAACTCGAGAACGTGCTGTTTTCCATGCGCGATGCGCTGTTCCGGCTGGCGTGCGAGGACGCGCCGTTCGATGACAAGGCGGACAGGCTCTACCGCACGGCAAAGGCGCAGCAGGAGCAGTACGATGACCTGCTGTTCCCGTTCCCCGAGGGGGAGGACGAGGATGCAGACGAGACGGACGAGGACACGGCTTCATGGTCGCAGGCGTTCTGGCGGGAGAGCACGCTCACGAGCCTGCTTGAGATGCTGCTCGGCTTTGAGATCAACAAGGACGACTGGCGCACGCTGCTGACCGGCGCAAAGGCGCGCCTGCCGGAGATTTTAGCCCGCAGAGATGCGTTTTTGCAGGCGTATCAGGGCAAACGCCATGAATACGATAACCTGCTGACGTACTTCCTGTACCGGCACTTTATGAAGGCGCTCGGAGACGACGCCGTGCAGGACAAGGTGCAGCTGGCGCTCGTGAGCACGGCGGTCATTCAGCTGCTCGATGTGTACGAGTGGCTCACCAAGGGCGAGGTCACGCACTGGGCGCAGATCTGCATCTGCAAGGCGTACTCGCGTGAGATTGAGTATAACGAGGACAATACCGAGCAGCTTGCCGCGTTTTCCGTCCTTGACGAAATGGAATAAAACAGAACACCGCGGACTGGGGGTCTGCGGTGTTTTTGTTTTGCGGTGCTGAACCACAGCGGGGGGATTCGTCCCTGACGGGCGGCAGCCTTTTTTCAGCACCGGCTGAGCGGGGGACGCGAACTGCCGCAGGCGTGTTCGCCCCTGACGGGCGGTTTTTTTTTCGCTGAGATTCAGCGGGGAGTTGCGCTCTGCGGAGCGCGGGAGACTGCCGCGCCCGCGGCGGGGGCAAAAAGGAAGGGACACCTGCGGTTTCCCTTCCTCTTTGAACTCCTACCTTTCCCTTGTTGGGATAGCTTGGGTGCAGACGGTAGACTGCGTAAGCAGGAAAAG
>ERZ838839.2374-NODE-2374-length-14666-cov-12.897543_pt1 | contig 14666 bp, 10 predicted proteins | sample MGYA00519909_ERZ838839 | MGnify/ENA primary metagenome ERZ838839 (study PRJEB31850, sample SAMEA3708843) | human gut metagenome | biome: human gut; feature: human-associated habitat; material: faeces | place: China | collected 2014 ... | reverse complement strand
AATAAGAACCGAATACTTTAAAGGCAACACGGTCTGAAGCCCGATACATCACTGCGCCCGAAGTGCCGAAAGACTGTCCAACAGCGAAAGGCATATTCATTTTCATGGCATTGATACCCACCTGTACGCTCCATCGGGGATTGAATCTGTACATGTATCCCAACGAAGCTTTATTCATCAGTCCGATACCAGGCAAAGTGGTCTGCTCTCCCGAACCATAAAACACACCATTTTCAAATCCTTTTATTATCCCGCCGGTGTTGTAATCTCCCCTGAACATCGGTGAAGGGTTTGTATAATAAGGAAGAACAAGCGGCTTCTTTAAAGAAAGACGAAGTAAAGAATCGGTTGGGGCAGGTTGGGGCAGAGGAAAACTCAAAGTCTTTTCATCCGGTGCAGCAAAGTCTTCATGCAAAAAAGAAACAGACAAAGAGTTCCCTTCCTGCATTTCAGACGATGTCCGCACACTGTCACGAACCGTGCGTTTCACATCCTCTTGAGCAGCCATGTCTGATGAAATGCCCCAAAGCAACAAATATATTCCTATGCGGACTATGTTGTTAAATAAATCCGATTTCCACTTCATAAGCCCTTCAGTTTTAAATATGCCACAATTGCAAATTTAGTGAAATCTATTGCTTGGCAATCATTTCGGACTATTATTTTCCTAAAATAATCTACATAAGACCGCATTTTCATGACGGGAGTCAGCCCCGTCACCCTGGACGACCTGACCAGCGGGTTCAATATCGGATGGAATATCAGTACCAGTCCGTTTTTCAACGGAATGCTGGGATTTTCAGAAGAGGATGTACGTGCCATGCTCCGCTATTATCAGGAAGCGGGAAAGCTGCAGGGAGATGTGGAGGAGATGATTCAGGAGATGAAGCCATGGTATGACAATTATTGCTTTGCCAAGGAATCTTTGAAACGCGAACCGAAGATGTTCAATTGCGACATGGTGCTTTACTACCTTCGTAACCGCATCCAGTTGGGGAAGTCTCCCGAACAAATGATTGACCCCAATACCAAGACGGACTACAGCAAGATGAAGAAACTGATTCAGCTGGACCGTCTGGACGGAAACCGAAAAGGGGTGCTCCGGAAGATTACCGAGGAGGGGAAGATACTGACAAACCTGTTCCCCTCGTTCTCTGCCGACGAACTCACCAAGCCTGAGATTTTCCCAAGCCTGCTCTTCTATTACGGCATGCTGACTATCATAGGAACCCGAGGCAACCTGATTGTTTTGGGGATTCCCAACAATAATGTCCGCAAGCAGTATTATGAATACCTGTTGGAGGATTATCAAAAACATGAACATATTAATCTGGTAGATGTGGAAATCCTTTTTAATGACATGGCCTTTGATGGGGACTGGCGTCCGGCCCTGGATTTTATAGCCCGCGCCTATAAGGACAATTCCTCGGCGCGCAGCAGCATAGAGGGCGAAAGGAACATTCAAGGTTTCTTCACAGCCTACCTGAGCATCAATGCCTACTACCTGACCATGCCCGAGGTGGAGCTGAACCACGGTTTCTGCGACATGTTCCTCATGCCGGACCTGCAGCGCTATCCTGAAGTGGAGCACAGCTACATCCTGGAATTAAAATACCTTCCGAAAGAGAAATTCGAGGCACAGGCCGAGGAACAATGGGATGCCGCCGTACAGCAGATTCACGGTTATGCCGAAGGAGAGAAGGTTCGGCAGCTTTGCAGGGAAACCCGCCTGCATTGTATTGTGATGCAGTTCTGCGGATGGGAACTGGCTAGGATGGAAGAGGTATGAATATTTATACCTTTAATGGCCGGTTGCTTCCGGTAGTTTATTTGAAAAACTCTACCGGATCAGGTCTGGCCATCATGAAGATATATGCAGTGAGTTTTATTATCACTTCTATTATAATCCGTATTTTTTCATTTTGTTGAACAAAGTCTTCCGGCTGATATTCAGAGCCTCAGCCGTAAGTGTACGGTTTCCGGCAAACTTTCTTAATGTCTCTTGTATCAACTCCTTTTCTACCTGGGCATTCACTTCACGGATATCATTATTATCACCTAAAGATAAAGGAATATCGTTTTGCTCATACCCTTTGACACGCACAGGAAGCTGCTGCACATCAATCGTTCCCTCCAGACTAAGAATCATGGCACTCTGAATGGCATTTTCCAAATCACGGATATTTCCCGGCCAGTCATAAATGCAAAGTTTATCCATCGCTGCCGGCGTAATACTTTTCACTGACAGATTTAATGCCTCATTGTGTTTGCGGATAAAAAAATCAGTCAACAAGGGAATATCTTCTTTACGTTCCCTCAGAGGTGGAAGTTCTAATGTAAATACATTCAGCCGATACAATAAATCCAGACGGAAATTACCTTGTTTCACTTCTTCTTCCAAATTACGATTGGTAGCGGCTACAATACGTACATTAACCGGAATCTGTTTTGTCCCTCCGATACGAGTCACTTTCCTCTCTTCCAGCACACGAAGAAGTTTCACCTGCGCATCCATCGGTAATTCACCAATCTCATCTAGAAAAAGTGTTCCTTCTTCTGCTTGTTCAAAGATACCCGGCTGGGCTTCTTTAGCATCGGTAAAAGCTCCTTTTTCGTGTCCGAACAATTCATTCTCTATCAAAGAAAGAGGAATAGCGCCACAGTTGATTGCTATAAAAGGCTTTTCACTCCGTTTGCTGCGTACATGCACCGCACGGGCAATCAATTCTTTTCCGGTTCCGCTTTCTCCATGAATAAACACGGTAGCTTCAGTCCTTGCCACGCGGTTCATTTGTTCCATTACCATTCGGAGTCCGCCTTCGCTACCGATAATCGGACGTTCTCCTTCTCCTAAACGCTTCTTTAATTGATGAAGCTCTCCTTTCAGATGACTGTGTTCCATGGCACGTTTCACTTTCAACAGCAAATCATCATTATCAAAAGGCTTTTCTATAAAATCATACGCTCCTTTTTTTACAGCATCCACCGCCAACGAAATAGTGCCGAAAGCTGTTACCAACATCATAACCTGATTAGGACGCATGAGCCGTATTTTATCCAAGGCCTCCGTTCCGTTCATTATCGGCATTTGCTGGTCCAGAAGAATTACATCAGGATTAAACAAAGTAGCTTCGGCAACAGCCTCTTTACCGTTCTCTACCGACTTGACTTCATATCCTTCCTGCGATAATAAGAGAGTCATTATCTTCCGTATACGCGGTTCATCATCCGCTATCAATATCTTTCCTTTCATATATGTTGGGGGAGTTTAATCGTAAAACAAGTTCCTTTTCCAAGAGTACTACGGACTTCCAGCTCTCCCTTATGACGGTTGATAATACCGAAACAGATAGCAAGCCCCAGTCCTGTTCCTTCTTCTTTGGTAGTGAAGAAAGGATTGAATACATTCTCAATGTCTTCCTCATCAATTCCTTTTCCCGTATCCTCAAATGAAATCAACAGATAACGGCTGCGGACATCAATCAGGGTACCTTCTTCCATACTTATATATAAAGTGCGGGGATGAGACTCATCATTCTCCTTCATTGCTTCCACCGCATTCAGAATAATATTCAGACAGACCTGTTTCAGTTGCTCCGCATCTCCCATAATGGTAGTCTGTTCGGTGAAATATTCAAATTCCACTTCTATCCGTTGCTTTTTCAACGTGTTGTTAACAAGTAACAAAGTCTGGTTAATAAGCTGTTCCAGATTGATTTCCATCGAATTTAACTCAGACGGACGGGCAAAAGAAAGCAAACCTTGCACAATCTTGTTAATACGTTCCGTTTCATTCAATAACTCATGCATCATCTGCCCCTTTTCACTCCCAACATCAAAATCATTACTCAAATATTGAATAGTGCTGCGGATAGAAGTAAGCGGATTTTTTATTTCGTGTGCTGCGCCGGCTGCCAGTTCTCCCAAAACAGCCAAACGGTCTGTGCGGTACATCCGTTTCAAACGATCCCGTTGAATTTCATAAAGTGAGGCATGTTCAATGGCAAAAGCAGCCTGTCCCAATAATAAAGAAAGTAATTCCAGCTCTTTCTTATCAAATTCTTTTCCATTCACCTTTTTCCCCATTACCAGAATACCACTAATTCGGTTCATCACATTCAATGGATAGACTAATTCCGCATTCAGCCGAGCCAGCAATTTCCGTTCCTCTTCAGAAAAATAGGAGAGGAGAGAAGAACTTTCCGAAACAACCAATGGACGTTCATTCACAGCCAACCAATTCACCAATTTTCCTCTCCCCATAAAATAGGATACATTCTTGTCTTCCAATCCCTGCATTTTATATTTCTCCGTATTCTCATCAGGAAGAAAAAGAAAAATACCCTGCACAGGAGTTATTTGATTAACCTTCGACAAAAAGTTACTGATTAATAACTGTTTATCAGCAATCAACATGAGCGAACGGTTGAACTCCGACAAAAGTTGTTTTAGTTCAACAGAATGAGTAGTAGGAAAAAGATGAAACATAATAGGTTCTATTTATACTCACAAAGATATTGTTTTAAAATAAAAAATGATATAAATGAGTAACTATTTACTCACAATTGGGTAATCATTTTCTCAAACTCAATCTACCCTCCATTAGCTTTCCATAGTAACCATTTGATTATCAGTACATTTTCTGTTTTGGCATGGAAATTGTATTTTATATAGCAAATAGAAAAGAAAGAAAGGATTATCGGGTAATCTGTTACCCACCCAACATGAATAACCAACAATATCAATAAAATATGAAAACGATAAAATTACTTCTAGCTCTGCTGCTGACAGGAATAACCACCGCGCAAGCACAAACCATTATCGGGAAATTAATAGACGAAAACCATGTGCCGTTGGAATATGCCAACATTATCTTGTTAAGCCCGACTGATTCCAGCTTTGTACAGGGAACTATCACTAATACTAACGGAGATTTCATATTAGACAAGGTGAATGGAAAAGCTTATATTCTAAAAGCTTCCTCCGTAGGGTATAAAACAATCTATAAGAACTGTCAATCGGGAAATATCGGTACCTTAACTCTGAAATCCGATGCAATCCTGTTGCAAGAAGCTGTAGTTACCGCCCGTCGTCCTACCTATAAAATGAAAGGGAACGCACTGGTCACCCATGTTTCCAATTCTCTGCTCAGTACCGCCGGAACAGCGAATGACGTACTGGCCCACATCCCCTTCGTGCAAGGTGACAATGGCCAATTCACCGTCTTTGGAAAAGGTACTCCGTTGATTTATCTAAACGGACGTCAACTCCGTGACCTCAGCGAACTGGAACGTTTGAGTTCTAAAGATGTACAAAGTGTAGAAGTTATCACCAACCCGGGAGCCGAATATGATGTCACTGTAAAGTCCGTCATTAAAATTAAAACAGTGAAACCCAAAGGCGAAGGCTTCAGTACGAACATCCATGCCGGTATCATCCAAGACCACAACTTCAACCACTTTGAACAACTGAATATGAATTACCGTCACGGAGGACTGGATTTGTTTGCCAACATCTACTACTCACACATGGGTAATTATCAGGAACAAAAAGACAAACATTATATAGAGGTAGACACCCTTTGGCAGCATCGCTCGGAAATGGACATGAATGCCAAAAGCCACTATATCAACACAGAAGGCGGATTCAACTATATGATAAACAGTGATCATTCCTTGGGAGCAAGATATACTTTCAACCGTTCGCCTAAAAGCAAGCTGAAAATGACTTCCGATTATGAAATCATAGCCGACGGCTCATTCTATGATAAACAACATTATGATTACGACTGGAATAACAATGATTTTTCTCACCGCATCAATGCTTATTATCTAGGCAGCATGGGAAAACTGGGCATCGACTTCAATGCCGATTACTACAGCGGAGAAACACGCCAATATCAGAATGTACTGGAAAGCAGTGAAGAATATGAAGACCGCCACGTCACCGCCAGTAATCTGAACGACAACCGTCTGTATGCCGCCAAGCTTGTCCTTGCACACCCCATCGGCAAAGGAGAAGTGAAAGCCGGAGCTGAATACAGTCATACACGTCGGCTGAACCGCTATGAGAACCCGCAGAATTACCTGCCCGAGACAGACAACGAAATTAAAGAAGACAAGCTGGCGGGCTTCGCCGAATTTGCCATTGCCCTGGGCAAACTGCAAGCGTCAGCAGGATTCCGCTTTGAACATGTCACTTCCGAATATCTGGACAAAGGGAAACGGATAGAGGAACAAAGCCGGGACTATGACAACCTGTTTCCCAATGTTTCTTTCGCCCTGCCTGTAGGAAAAACCCAACTCTCATTCAGTTATACAGCCAAAACACGCCGTCCGTCTTATAACGAATTAAGCAGTAATCTGCAATACGATGACCGCTTTACCTACGAAGGGGGTAATCCTAATTTAAAACCCGAAACCATCCACGACCTTACATTCATGGGCAATTACCAGTGGATACAGCTTTTTGTCAGCTACCAGCAACGCCGTGATGCCATAGAATTTGTGGCCGAATCCTATGACAAGAACCCTGCCATCACCCTATTTACCCGTAAGAATTTCGACAAGATAGAAGCATTGAACACAGGATTGGTGCTTTCTCCCCAATTCGGTATGTGGGAACCTTCCCTCAGCCTGCAAATGCAGCAGCAGTTTTTCAAGAACATGACCATGGGAAGCTTGAAACATTTCAACCGTCCTATTTTCAACGGCCGATTGGATAACTATTTCCGATTCAGCAAAACATGCACAGGAAACCTGACCCTGTTCTATAGAAGTAAAGGCAATAGAAGCATCATGCTGATGAAACCCAACCAAGGAGTAAACATCAGTTTGAATAAAACCTTTATGAACGACCGTATGAACGTAAACCTGCGTGTAAACGATATCTTCGCTTCGCAACGCAGTTCTTACATCATCTATGGCGACTGTATGCAATTCGACAAATGGAATTACAGCGATACACGGAATGTACGGCTCACGGTGAGCTACAAATTTAATTCCACCCGCAGTAAATACCGTGGAACGGGAGCAGCCAACGAGGAATTGAATCGTCTGTAAAAACACTCTTGCTACAACTATAAAAGAAAGCACAACAAGCATTCTAAGGCAAGTTACTACAACGAAACGATAACAAAAAAAGAGAAAAAGTAGGAGAACAAGCAATTCCTCCTTATCTTTGAGTCTTTCAAAATAGACACAATATGTTACAAGCCATTGATTTAACCAAAAGATATGAGGACGGAAGTCTGGCACTCGATGCATTGAACCTCCATATAGAAGAAGGAGAAATCTTCTTCCTGCTGGGAGCAAACGGTGCCGGAAAAACAACTACACTCAATCTGTTTCTCAACTTTATCCGTCCCACCTCGGGCCAAGCCTTGATAGACGGAAGAGACAGTGTAAAGCAATCATTAGAAGCGAAACGGCTTCTCTCCTATATTTCCGAAAACGTAATGCTTTATGAAGATTTATCGGCACGGGAAAATTTGGAATTCTTTGCCCGCCTCAACAGAAAGAATCCCCCAAAGGAAACCTATTACAACTTAATGAGAACCGTAGGTCTGAAAGAAACCGACTTTGAAAAGCATGTGAAATACTTCTCAAAAGGAATGCGGCAAAAAGTAGGACTGGCTTGTGTGCTTCAAAAAGATACACCAAATATCCTGATGGATGAACCCACTACCGGACTCGACCCTAAAAGCGCCGCCGAACTGATGGACACATTGCTCCAACTGAAACAAAAAGGAAAATCCATTCTGCTATGCACACACGACCTGTTCCGTGCCCGCATGATAGCCGACCGTATAGGCATCATGAAAGAAGGACGTATGGTAATGTTGCGCCGCCGTGAAGAATTCATGAACGAGGATATTGAACGTATTTATCTGGATTATATGCAGGAGGTTCCGCAATGAACATGATTTGCTCCATCGCTCTGAAAGATTTCAAGCAGCATCTACGTTCGTCGCGTTTCTTTCTGACTCTGCTGCTCTGCCTGCTTTTCCTACCTTTTACCCTACTGACAGGAACAGACGACTATTGTGCCCGCCAAACAGTTTGCGAGCAAAGACAAGCCATGGCCGACAGTGCCTTAAATAACACTTATGTATGGTCGCAAGTACGTCCGCTTGTCATCAAACAAACCGAACCCCTTAGCATCTTTTGCCAGGGAGTAACTTCCAATATGGGAACCTATAATCAGATCTTACTAAACACATATCCATTGCTTCCCTATGCCTACAGTGATAAAGACTGCTCCATAATAGGGTATAAACAAACAGAAGTGCAAGGAGATACAGGAAACAATGAGAATATTTTTCTAAACACCTTCCCGTGCACTGACTTCACCGGCATGATAGGACTTGTATTCTCCCTGCTGGCACTCATTTTTTCTTACGATGCTTTCTCACATGAAAAAGAAACAGGCATGTTACGGATGATATTCAGCCATCCTGTAAACCGGTTGACTTTTCTTTTTGGAAAAATAGGAGGAATATGCCTTGTTTTGGTTCCGCCGGTCATAGTATGTTATACGATAAGTGCCGCTTATCTGATTTATGCCGGAATCCCTTTATCGGAAGCCGTTTGGAGCGGAATTGTACTACTTTCAATGCTGACATTAAGCTTTATCTTTGTATGCATACTTATAGGAATACTTATCTCTTTGCTCGCCTCTACTTCCGAACAAGCATTAACCGTCAGTTTCCTGCTCTGGATTGGTATGGTATTTATTCTTCCACCGGTATCGGGTTATTTGGCGGAAACTATTGCCCCCATTCCTTTGTACCGGAATATAGAAGCAAAAATGAAGTTGCTGGATGACGAACGCTATTACGAATTAAAAGAAATAAGAGAAAAATTTGAAAAAGAAGAAAAAGTGAAGACCATGATGGCCCTTTTCAACAACATGGGTGAAGACGGTTTTATGGACAAATGGGGACTCACTATGTCATTTGCCCGTGCCATACGCCGCACCCATGCAGAAAGCGAACTGACAAGACTAGTCTATTCCGACCGGAAATGGATATTACAAAAAGGCTATCTGAACAAACTGAAACGACAAATCCGCCTACGTTACTGGTTTTCCTGCTTTTCCCCCTTACAGGTTTTTCAAGAAACGGCACAACATATATGCCGTACCTCACCCGAAAACTATTTGTCCTACATGCATGAAGTGCGAAGTTACAGACAAGAAGTATGGAATTATTTCATAGACCATCAACTGTTCAATTCTTATTCCTATTTTACCACACAACATGAAGAAGACTTTATGACTGAACAAAAAATGGATGAAGTTTCCCGAAAATATGAAACATTGAGTGAAGAAGAGAAAACAAGTATCCTTCAAAAGATAGAGAACCGCCCTAAACTGGACACGCGCGAATTACCACGATTCGCACAACAACCGGCAAGCATACAAGAACAGGTAAAAAACGGTGTGGGCACCTTCTTGTTTTTCACTGTGACAAGTTTAATATTCATTTATATAACAATAAAAATGGCTGTCCGTTATGATATCCGATAAATTGATGATACTGAACATCTTGCTAAAGCAAGAATGGAAAAAGAACCGGCGAAGCCTGCGATTCCGCTTATCCTGGCTGTTGATGCTATGCGTATTTATCTGTGGAACCATCGCCTTTGTCCACCAATGGCACAATACAGAAACCGAATATGAAGAATATCGGAAAGAAAATGATGATGAATATCATGGATGGACAGTCACCGCCTATGCCATTATCACACAAGAATATTTATTACAGCCAAGACTGTCCTCACTGATAGATCCTTGTTCTGAACAACAGTTACCTTCTATCTTCACTTATAACGCATTTGGGATACATAATTTCCACACCGCATTTTCAGTAAAGAATCCATTGATGCAACACAATGTTTCTTTCAGTTGGTCGTTTGTTGTCACCACGCTACTCACTTTCATCACTTTATTATTTTCTTTCAATGCGTTTTCGGGAGAGAAAGAGACTCATACCCTGGGATTTCTGCTCACCTATCCCGTTCCACGATTTCTGCTATTGCTATCAAAATATATATGTATAGTAATGCAGAGCGGCATTATATTGCTATCGGGCATCGGGACAGGAATATTGATTCTGCTCCTGTCAGGTATTGAAATGAACATACAGTTCATGATTCTATGCGGTGGATTTTTCCTGTCTTCCTTATTATTACTTTCGTTGTTCGCCGCTTTCGGATTATTTGCTTCCACCATCAGCAATCATCCTCGAAACAGTTTATTACTCTGTGTTATTTTTTGGCTGTTGTGTGTTATTGTCATACCCAGCAGCCAATTGTCTATGGCACGTTATCTATTCCCTCTTTCCACTACAATGGAGGAAGTGCAACAAGATTATCAACAGCAGCAACGTCAGATTATAGACCATGCTCCGGCTTCCGCGCTGGGAAACCGGGAAGATGAGCCATTCTATCCGCCACACGAAATGCGTGCCGATATAATGCGACGTATGTTGAAGATCAAACTGGATAAGCTCAATGAATATTATCAAGCGGGACAGCAACAATATGAGCGAACGAATCAATTATCCATGTGTTCGCCAGTCATCGTTTTCAACCGGCTGAATGAATATTGGCTGGACAGCGGCTATGTCCGCTTCCGCAAAAACCAAAAAGCTTTAAATGATTTTTGCACTCATTTCATGGAATGGTTCAAAGAAGAAGATGCCAAAGACCCCCAAAGCCCGCATTGGCTTAATCCCCAGGAACGCTACAGCAGTACCCAACGCACACTGACAGAAACGGACTATCCTGTTTATAAAGAACCCGAAGTAAACCTAGCAAACAGACTGTTATCTGCCTTGCCGGCTATCTTTATTTTATCAGGAATTACTTTATTCTGGTTCATTCTCAGTATCTTTTCCACTCATAAATACGATGTAAGATGAAGCGGAAATCTACCAGTTTCTGAGGCAACTGCAAAGTACAGGCCAGTCCGCTGAAAAAGGATTTTCCGATATATTTCTTCATATTGCTACTCACTAAGAGGGAATTATCATTATCTTTGTCTTATCATAACCCTTTAAAAGAAGGAGGAATCATGGAACAGAAAGACAAATACATCCGATTCGACTGGGCAATCAAACGCCTTCTGCGCAACAAGGCCAACTTCGGCGTACTCGAAGGGCTTCTTACCGTACTATTAAACGAACCAATCCATATTGTCGAGATACTGGAAAGCGAGGGTAACCAGCAACGAGAAAACGAAAAGTTCAACCGTGTGGACATCAAGGCCAAAAACAGCCAAGACGAAATCATCATCGTAGAAGTACAAAACACAAGGGAAATCTATTACCTGGAACGCATACTCTTCGGTGTGGCGAAAGCCATCACGGAACATATAGAACTGGGCAATCTCTATTCCGAAGTAAAGAAAATCTATTCCATCAGCATCCTCTATTTTGATCTCGGCAAAGGGAACGACTATCTTTACCACGGTCAAAATACTTTTGTGGGTGTCCATACAGGAGATTTTCTGGAAGTCACCACCAAAGAGAAAGATGCCATCGTACACAAACTCCCTTCCGAAATTTTCCCCGAATACTTCTTAATCCGAGTGAACGAATTCAACAAGGTGGCGGTTACCCCGCTCGAAGAATGGATAGAGTATTTCAAATCGGGTATTATCCGCCCCGACACCAAAGCACCCGGACTGGAAGAAGCGCGCCGGAAACTTGTCTATTATAATATGGACAAAGCAGAACAACTGGCATACGACGAACATGTAAATGCCTTGATGATTCAAAATGATGTACTAAGCACGGCAGCAATGGAAGGAAGAGAGGAAGGAAGACAAGAAGGGAGAGAGGAAGGGAGAGAGGAAGGGAGACAAGAAGGAAGGCAAGAAGAGAAAATAGAAAATGCCAGAACAATGAAATCCCTAAATATTTCTGCCGACATCATCCATCAGGTGACAGGCTTGCCGCTAGAAGAGATAGACAGACTGTAATAGAACCCAATAGAAAGATATTGATTCTAATGCGTTTATATCCCGAAATTACGTAGTGGGAGTTTATGGCAATTAGATACAAAAAAATAAATTTTGTCGCACAGAACGCTAAAAGAGGGGCACTGTCCATCATTTTGTGTAAATAGAAAAAGCGGTGTAAAACCTTGATAGCATTATCAAGGTTTTGACACCACCTCTTTTTTTATACTCATCTAATACCTTATTTTATTAATATCCGGGGTTCTGTGTGATATTCGGATTCTTATCAAGAACATCTGTTTGAGATATAGGTAAATAACGATTCTTTGGAGCGAATTTTCGTGTTTCAATCAGAGCTGTTCCGGTAATTTCCGCACGTTTGTACTTATCCGGCTCATTGTAGTTCACAGTACCTGTTATACGACGCAACTCACCATTTAAAACCGTTTCCGCCAACATCTTTCCATTACCGTCTTTCCAGCGCAGAATATCCGCCCTACGCAACCCCTCACCGGCAAATTCCACACAACGTTCGCGATGAATAAGCTCACGCAAAGCGTCTTTAGTAGCATATTTGACTCTATCTACTTTCACCATACCTACCCGCTGGCGAATCTGGTCAATATAGTCGTACACCTGAGCCGACGGACCATTCAATTCATTTTCAGCTTCTGCCCAACTTAGCAACACTTCCGCATAGCGGAAAATGATAACACAAGCAGCCGTATTCCAAATATTTGCGTACTGATCGTACGGATCAAGATATTTAGCCCAGGTTAAAGCTGATTTTGAAGCATTATCTGTATAGGTAGGATAATTCAAGTTCTTCTTACCTTCAATCATTTCATCCAGCGTATTCAATATCTCCCCTCTCCATTCCTGTCCCGGGAAAAGAACAGTCATATCCATACGTGGATCGCGGTTGGCAAAAGGATGCTTCGGGTCATAATAATCTCCGGCCTCTTCTTTTGTCAAACCATTATCCATTTCGTACATATCCACCAAATTCTGAGTAGGAACAATGGAAGACCATCCTGCATCCTTATTGTTATACATCTGTCCGATGACACCGAATCCGAAAATATTTTCAATGCGCTGGTCTGCCAAAATAATTTCTTTCGAATCTACTCCCGAAAGTCTGAATAAATTTTCATAATCGGGATCCAACTCATACTGATTCAAAGAGATGATGGCCTGAGCCGCATCTTTTGCCTTCTGCCAGTCTCCATAATAAAGTGCTTCGCGCATCTTCATAGCCAACACCGCACCTTTGGCGATACGCCCCCGTGTAGCCGGAGTTGTATTGATGGAAACAAGGGCGTCATCCAAGTCCTTTGCAATCTGCTCTCGCACTTCTGCTTCTGTGTTACGCGGAACCTGTGCTTCTTCTGCCGTGGTATAAGATCCGATAATGGGCACACCACCATACCACCAGTTCATCAGGAAGTATTTATAAGCACGGATCGCTTTGGCTTCCGCTATCAGTTGTTCTTTCTTTCCTGAAGTAGTAAATTCCACATTGTCAATGTTATCCAATACAGTATTACAACGTCGGATGATAGCAAAATCATAGAAAGAATTACCCGTATTTCCACTTGCCAGAGACCCGTCTCCCCAAGCACGCCATCCCTCCCACGGGAAGTTATTGTAACCGATATCAGATCCGCAATCCAAGTAAAGGATGGAGCTAGGATTCAATAATCCATTGTAGCAGCCCACTACAAAACTTTCGGCATCTGTTTCTGTTTTCCATGTGGTTGCAGGAGACAGAGCGTCTTTCGGAGCCGTATCCAAAAAGTCTGCGCATGAAGCAGAAAACACTGCTACACCTGCCAGTAAATATGTTGATAAACGTTTCATATTATTCTGTATTAATTTAATGATTATAAAAGGTTTAGAATGTAATGTTCACGCCAAATGAATGAGTCTTATTCAAAGGATAACTGGACAAACGTTCACTCACCGTTTCCGGATCTACATTAATCGGCATATTATCAAATGTCAACAAGTTTTCAGCCGAATAATATATACGTACATTCTGTACGCCCCATTTTTCCAACCAGGTTTTCGGAAAAGTGTATCCTAACTGTATGGTTTTCATGCGGAGATAGCTTGTGTCTATAATCCAAAAATCGGAAAGTACATTGGAGGCTTCACTCGGAGATTTGCGGGATTCTGCAATACGTGGCATACTTGCATTTTTATTTTCGGGTGTCCAGCTATCCAACCAAGCGGTTGACGGGTGGCCGGCACTACCGGAAAATTCACCAAACGCTTCTTTGGTAAATGCATATCCAACACCCGCTGCTCCGGTAAAGTTCATTGATAAATCTATATTTTTATAACCTACGTTCAGATTAAAACCAAAGGTGAATTTGGGGTCTTTGGTTCTGTACAATTCACGGTCATCGGCTGAAATCTTACCGTCACCGTTTGCATCGACATAACGCAAGTCACCCCCTTTAAAGTCTTGTCCAAAAGGATATCCATCCATTTTCGAGTATTTTTCCTGCCATGCGGAAGCTTCCTCGTCCGACTGGAAAAATCCGTCCGTGCGGTATACAAACCATGAATTGATAGGGGAGCCTACCTCACGCATAAAGCTGCCATCGGCCATACGGTTCACTCCGCCCAAGTTCTCAATGACATTCTTATTATAAGAGAAATTTCCGGATGCACCGAATGTCCAGTCATTCCATTTG
>ERZ838839.2357-NODE-2357-length-14758-cov-18.332517_pt1 | contig 14758 bp, 10 predicted proteins | sample MGYA00519909_ERZ838839 | MGnify/ENA primary metagenome ERZ838839 (study PRJEB31850, sample SAMEA3708843) | human gut metagenome | biome: human gut; feature: human-associated habitat; material: faeces | place: China | collected 2014 ... | reverse complement strand
ATGCTTCGGGAGCTGCTTTGGGAGTTGTTGGAATTGCCAGTTATATCGGAGCTGGGCTGCAAGATGTCATGAGCGGAGTTTTGATTGAAGGACATAAAACGATCCGGAGTGGGGTAGAGGTTTACGACTTTACTTATATCAATTGGTTTTGGATCGGATCGGCTATATTGTCGGTATTTTTCGCTTTATGGGTGTGGAATGCGAAGCAAAAATAAATCATTGATTATCAGTGGAGTATAAAATAGGTACTTTTTCTTTTAAAGGAACGGGCTCTTGGTTTAAAACCAACGACCTGTTCCTTTAAAACCAACGGGGTGTTTCTTTTAAAGGAATGAGCCTTGATATTTCAGAATTATTTCAGTATCATAATTTTTCTTTGCGGGAGATTTATTATCTTTGTACTTTTAACCCGGTAATCGATGAGTAGAATATTTGCAATTACTAAAATACTGCTGTTTGTGCTATTGGCTGGAATGACTTCCACTGTATTTGCGCAAAGCGATGATTTCACTACATGGACTAAATTCAAAGTGAACTATAAGATCGATCCCCGATTTTCACTTTTAAGCAATCTGGAGTTTCGGACAAAGGATGACGTAAGTAGAATGGACCGTTTGGGATTGGCCATTGGAGGCGAGTATCGGGCTTATTCATTTTTGAAACTGGAAGCCGGATATGAAACTCATTTCCGGAATTTGGGAGATTCGGAATGGAAATTCAGACACCGTTATAACTTTGGAGCAACTGCAAGTTTTCAATATCAGTGGTTGAAAATTGCTTTGAGAGAAAGGTTTCAGCAAACTTTTGACCGTGGAGATTCAAAAGCTCGCCTTCGTTCCCGCTTAAAATTAGCTTATGCACCTGAAAAAGGAATCGTTTCCCCCTACTTCTCAATTGAAATTTATCAAAGTTTGGATGACGCTCCTTTTTGGAGAGCAGATCGTATGCGTTATCGGCCTGGAGTAGAGATAGCTTTGGCTAAACGATGGGCGTTAGATATTTTTTATTGTTATCAGTATGAGTCTCCAAAAGGTAAACATATTGCCGGGGTAGAAATAGGCTATTCTTTTTGAAAATGTTAGATTACTAATATAATAATGTGTAAGCCTATTTGGTTTTGAAATATCCCTGATTCATAAAGTGCTACTAATTTGATACTTATGAATAAATATAAATATTATTTAAGAAAATGAAGTATTGGTTGATTTATGATTTATACTTTTGCTTTTGGCATTTCAGAATGAAATGTTGGAGTTGATGATTCTCCAGTCGCAACAGACGTGTTGTGTGGAATCTCATAACTGAAAGTGAATACTTCCTCTTATGGCATTCTTTCTGCTTAATCAAGAATTTCTTTTTTTGAACTAATAGAAAAACAAAATGAAAACATGCCATAACCTATTTGTGGGAGTAGGTTTTTTTATCCTTTGTTGTACTATGTTTACTGCTTGTGTAAACCATATTTCGGAGGAAGAAGGGGAAATCATTAATAATGGAGATATTCCGTTGAAGTTTGTAGCTGATATTCATGAGATTATGAATACTCGTGTAGTAAACAATAGTTTTGGAGAAAAAGATGAAGTGGGATTATTTGCACTTGCAGGAACTACTACAATGCAAGAAGAACGTTATGCAGATAATCTTCATTTTGTGCGTTCATCTACTGGTGAGTTTGTATCTGATGAATCGGTTTACTATCCGGATGATGGAGTTACATTGAATTTAATCAGTTATTATCCATATCAGAAGGGCGGGGTAGCAATGGGTGAAAGTTCCATGCAAGTGACCGTTGCAACAACTCAAGATAAACTGGATGATTATTCTCATTCTGATTTTCTAGTTGCTTCCAAAAAGGAAGTATTAGCCAGTAAAGATGCAGTTGCTTTGACTTACAATCACCAGTTTTTTCGTATGAAAATAGTCCTTGTCCCCGGAGAGGGAGAGAATATAGAAGAAATACTATCTGTGAAACCTACACTTTCGGTGAGTGGCTTTTATACTAAGACCATTTATGATTTTCAGAAGAAAACATTCTCTGCCTATTCTGAAGAGAAAGATATTACTCCTGCAGGAGAATGGGAAATAAAAGACGGTCGACTGGTAGGAAAAGAGCTTATTTTGATTCCCCAAGAGGCGACTGTTGGGTATCAATACATAACATTGGAAGCTGCCGGCAAACTATATACCAGTTTATTACCATCCACTTTACAATTGGAAAGTGGAAAACAGAGAGAGTTGGAAATAACGTTTGTATCGGCCGAAGATATATTAATGAGTAAAGTGAACGGAGAAATCGGGGATTGGGATGGAACAGAAGTGGATCATACCGAATCGGGTATTTTGCATAAATACATAGATGTATCGAAGCTGACTTTTGAAAAATCGAATGTGTACAAAGTGATACATTCGGGAAAACAAGTAGCCGAAATATGTAAAGAGTATCTTGTTACTCCGGATTTTTCTTCTCAAGCGATTGTTGCCTATCCGATGAAAGAAGACGGTAGCGTTAATTTATCTCAAGGGATTGTAGCACAGTTATTAGGAAAATCAGGAAAAGTGAATGGTGGAAGTGTATCATGGAATATGGAAGATCATTCATTAACCTATGTGGATGGCACCTTATTGGCTCGTAATAATGTTTATGTGCTGGCAGACGGAACAATCTCCTTATCAGTAACACTGGCAGATGATGTGTTACCTGTTCTAGCATTGGAAGATGTGGTTCGTGACGTACGTGGAAGAGTCATCCATAATTATCCGCTAGTGAAGATCGGAACTCAATACTGGATGAGGAGTAATTTGGAGACATCTTTATATGTAAACGGTGATGCGCTCCCTAAATTGAATCAGGTAACAGCAAATATAGCCGGATATTTGCAATCTACTACAGAGCATTATTTTTATACCGCTAATGTTGCGCTTTCCGGTAGGATCTTGCCAACTCACTGGAGTATACCGAATTGGGAAGACTGGAATATTTTAAAAGACTACTTGAAGGGGGAAGCTTCTTTGTTGAAGTCAGGGACCTGGTTGCCCCTGAAGACGGAAGGACAAGTGCAACCTGCAACTAATTTATCCGGTTTTAATGGTATTCCTGTAGGAATGTATGTAGGGGCTTTTCAAGCAGATTATGAGAACAAACATTTGGCATATTGGACATTGGACAATACAAATGCCACCATTGATACTAAGGTTTTCTACATGAAAAGTGATACGAATATCATAGAAGAATCTAATGCGGGTATTGATACGAAAGCTTTCGCTATTCGTTGTATTAGAAAGTAAATCAGTGAAAATTGCATCTCCTTTTCATAAATTGCTTATATTTGGGAAGTAAAACTAAATAAAAGAGAGAACTATGAAGAAGATAATAAATCCCTGGAAGGGTTTGGAAGGGTACAATTGTTTCGGTTGTGCTCCTAATAATGAAGCTGGAGTAAAAATGGAATTTTATGAGGATGGTGACGAAGTAGTGAGCATTTGGAAGCCACGTCCCGAGTATCAAGGCTGGATTGACACTTTGCATGGCGGTATTCAAGCAGTTTTGATGGATGAAATCTGTGCGTGGGTGGTGCTTCGTAAACTACAAACGACTGGAGTGACTTCGAAGATGGAAACCCGTTACCGAAAATCTGTTGATACCAAAGATTCTCATATAGTATTGCGCGCCTCTATTAAAGAAGTGAAGCGGAACATTGTCATTGTTGAAGCAAAATTATATAATGAGGATGGAGAAGTATGCACAGAATCGGTTTGTACCTACTTTACTTTCTCGAAAGAAAAGTCGAAAGACGAAATGCATTTTACGAAATGTGATGTAGAGCCGGAAGAGATATTGCCTTTAATTTGAAATAAAAACTCAAGTTTTTGTGATAAATGTTTGGTGGTTTCAAACAAATGCTTTACTTTTGTCGCAGTTAATAAAAGAAATATGAAATATACAACTACACATCATCATCATCATTTTCCTAACGAATAATCGGTGGGCGTGGATGATATTGTGTATAACTATATAAACGATAACTAAGGCTTGCCGAATACGGTAAGCCTTTTTTTATTTCTCAACGCATATTATAGTTAAAAATTAAATAAAGTCATGTTAAGAATCGCAGTACAAGCCAAAGGACGTCTCTTCGAAGAGACAATGGCACTTTTAGGAGAGTCGGATATTAAGTTGAGCACTACAAAACGTACCTTATTGGTGCAGTCTTCCAATTTCCCTATTGAAGTTCTATTCCTTCGTGATGATGATATCCCGCAGACAGTGGCTACCGGTGTGGCAGACTTGGGAATTGTTGGCGAAAATGAATTTATGGAAAAGGAAGAAGATGCGGAAATCATCAAACGTTTGGGATTCAGTAAGTGTCGCCTTTCATTGGCTATGCCGAAAGATATTGAATATCCCGGTTTGTCATGGTTTAACGGTAAGAAGATCGCTACTTCTTATCCGGTTATTCTTCGCAACTTCCTGAAGAAAAATGGTGTAAATGCTGAAATTCATGTAATTACCGGTTCCGTAGAAGTGTCTCCGGGAATTGGATTGGCTGATGCTATTTTCGATATTGTAAGCTCCGGTTCTACGTTGGTAAGTAACCGTTTGAAAGAAGTGGAAGTCGTAATGAAGTCGGAAGCATTGCTGATTGGCAACAAGAATATGAGCGACGAGAAAAAAGAAGTGCTCGAAGAACTGCTGTTCCGCATGAATGCAGTAAAAACAGCCGAAGATAAAAAATATGTATTGATGAATGCTCCGAAAGATAAACTGGAAGAAATCATTGCTGTATTGCCGGGTATGAAGAGTCCTACGGTGATGCCGTTAGCACAGGAAGGCTGGTGCTCTGTCCATACAGTACTTGATGAAAAACGTTTTTGGGAAATCATTGGAAAACTGAAAGGACTGGGAGCAGAAGGCATTTTAGTACTGCCAATTGAAAAGATGATTGTATAAATATATAGGCATCTAATAAAATAGGAACCATGAGATTGATTAAATATCCCTCAAAAGAACAGTGGACGGAACTTTTGAAACGTCCGGCACTGAATACGGAAAATTTGTTCGACACTGTTCGCTCTATTATAAATAAGGTAAAAACAGAAGGTGACAAAGCCGTCTTGGAATATGAAGCTACTTTTGATAAAGTCACCTTGTCTGCGCTTGCTGTGACTCCTGAAGAGATACAGGTTGCCGGAACATTGGTAAGCGATGAACTGAAAGCAGCCATCTCCCTGGCAAAACAAAATATTGAAACCTTTCATGCTTCCCAACGTTTTATCGGAAAGAAGGTAGAAACAATGAACGGTGTGACTTGCTGGCAAAAATCGGTAGGAATCGAAAAAGTGGGATTGTATATTCCGGGTGGAACAGCACCACTTTTCTCAACTGTATTGATGTTGGCTGTTCCGGCTAAAATTGCAGGATGCAAGGAAATCGTACTTTGCACACCTCCCGATAAGAATGGAAATATTCATCCGGCTATTCTTTTTGCTGCGCAACTGGCAGGTGTCAGTAAAATATTCAAAGCTGGTGGTGTGCAGGCTATTGCCGCTATGGCCTATGGAACGGAGAGTGTCCCCAAAGTATATAAGATATTTGGTCCAGGCAATCAATATGTGACAGCTGCCAAACAGTTGGTAAGCCTGCGTGATGTAGCTATTGATATGCCTGCCGGTCCTTCTGAAGTCGAAGTTCTGGCTGATGTATCTGCCAACCCGGTTTTTGTAGCAGCAGATCTTTTGTCACAGGCAGAACACGGAATAGATAGCCAGGCTATATTGATTACCACTTCCGAGAAGCTTCAAACAGAAGTAATGGCGGAAGTAGAACGTCAATTAGCCGAATTGCCCCGTCGTGAAATTGCTGCAAAATCATTAGAGAATAGTAAACTGATTTTAGTAAAGGATTTGGATGAAGCATTGGAACTGACTAACGCATACGCGCCGGAACACTTAATAATAGAAACGGAAAACTACATGGAAGTAGCAGAGCGTGTAACAAATGCCGGTTCTGTTTTCCTTGGATCGTTAACTCCCGAAAGTGCCGGTGACTATGCTTCCGGAACAAATCATACCTTGCCTACCAACGGTTATGCCAAAGCATATAGTGGCGTCAGTCTGGATAGTTTTATCCGCAAGATTACGTTCCAGGAAATTCTCCCGGAAGGAATAAAGGCTATTGGTCCTGCTATTGAGGAGATGGCGGCTAACGAACATTTGGATGCGCACAAAAATGCGGTCACAGTACGTCTCAAAGCAATTCAAAATTCATAACTTAAAATTTAAAGAAGTGAAAACATTACAAGAATTAACCCGGCCGAATATCTGGAAATTAAAGCCTTACTCTTCGGCACGTGATGAATATAAAGGAGTCACCGCTTCTGTTTTCCTGGATGCAAACGAAAATCCGTACAATACGCCTCACAATCGTTATCCGGACCCTATGCAGTGTGAACTGAAAACATTGTTGTCGAAAATTAAGAAAGTATCTCCCGAACATATTTTTCTCGGAAACGGCAGTGATGAAGCCATCGACTTGGTCTTTCGTGCTTTCTGCGAACCGGGTAAAGATAATGTAGTAGCTATCGATCCTACCTATGGAATGTATCAGGTCTGTGCCGATGTGAACGATGTGGAATATCGGAAAGTATTGTTGGATGATGACTTCCAGTTCTCTGCTGACAAATTACTGGCAGCTACCGACGAGCATACCAAACTTATTTTCCTTTGCTCTCCTAATAATCCGACAGGAAATGATTTGCTTCGTTCCGAAATAGAAAAGATTCTTTGTCAGTTTGAAGGATTGGTAATGTTGGATGAGGCTTACAATGATTTTTCTAAAGCTCCGTCTTTCCTCGAAGAGTTGGATAAATATCCCAATCTCGTCGTATTCCAGACATTCTCCAAAGCCTGGGGATGTGCTGCTATCCGTTTGGGAATGGCTTTTGCTTCCAAAGAGATTATTGATATTCTTAGTAAAATCAAATATCCCTATAATGTCAACCAGTTGACTCAACAGCAAGCCATCGCCATGTTGCATAAACATTATGAGATAGAACGTTGGGTGAAAACTCTGAAGGAAGAACGTGACTATCTGGAAGCGGAATTTGAAAAGCTTCCATGTACCATTAAACTGTTTCCGTCTGATGCGAATTTCTTTTTGGCAAAAGTGACGGATGCCGTGAAAATCTACAATTATTTGGTAGGTGAAGGAATTATTGTGCGTAATCGCCATAACATTTCGCTTTGCTGCAACTGTTTGCGTGTGACTGTCGGTACCCGTGTAGAGAATAATACACTATTAGCCACCCTTAAAAAATACCCGGGATAATTTATGAAGAAGAAAGTATTATTTATAGATAGAGATGGTACGTTGGTGATCGAACCTCCCGTAGATTACCAACTCGACTCATTGGAGAAGCTGGAATTCTATCCGAAAATATTCCGTAATTTAGGTTTTATCCGCAGTAAACTTGATTTTGAATTTGTGATGGTCACCAATCAGGATGGATTGGGTACATCTTCTTTCCCGGAAGAAACGTTTTGGCCTGCCCATAATCTGATGCTTAAAACATTAGAAGGAGAGGGGATTACTTTTGATGAGATTCTGATAGACCGTAGTTTCCCAGAAGATAATGCGCCCACCCGTAAACCACGTACCGGAATGTTGACGAAGTACCTAAATAATCCGGAATACGATCTTGCCGGAAGTTTTGTTATAGGCGACCGTCCTACGGATGTGGAACTTGCCAAAAATATGGGTTGCCGGGCAATTTATCTGCAAAATTCACCTGAAACCCTGAAAGAAAAAGGATTGGAAGAAGTCTGCGCTCTTGCAACAACTGACTGGGATCAGATAGCCGAGTTCCTTTTTGCCGGAGAACGGAAAGCGGAAGTACGTCGTACAACCAAAGAAACAGATATTGATGTGGCTTTGAACTTGAATGGAAACGGTACTTGTGACATCTCTACCGGTCTTGGCTTTTTCGACCACATGCTTGAGCAGATTGGAAAACACTCCGGTATGGACTTGACAATCCGTGTAAAAGGAGATCTGGAGGTAGACGAACATCATACGATCGAAGATACTGCTATTGCATTAGGAGAATGTATTTACCAGGCTTTAGGTAGTAAGCGTGGAATTGAACGTTATGGCTATGCTTTACCGATGGATGATTGTCTTTGTCAGGTTTGTCTGGACTTTGGTGGTCGTCCCTGGCTGGTTTGGGATGCCGAATTCAAGCGTGAGAAGATAGGGGAGATGCCGACGGAAATGTTCCTTCATTTCTTTAAGTCACTAAGTGATGCGGCAAAAATGAATCTGAACATCAAGGCGGAAGGACAAAATGAACATCATAAGATAGAAGGTATTTTTAAAGCCCTTGCCCGTGCCTTGAAAATGGCAATCAAAAGAGATATCTATCATTTTGAACTTCCATCCAGCAAGGGAGTACTTTGATCTTTTTATAATAACAATATAGACTTATGCAGAAAAGAATCCTGTTAAGCCTACTTTTGGGAGTAATCTTCTCTATATCTATTTTTAGTCAGAATTTGAAAGTAGAGAAGATTACTCTTCCTGATAGTGAATTAACCAATCTGTACAAGATCGATTCGGGTGTATATCGTTCAGAGCAACCTTCGCATGAAGACTTTAAAGCTTTAGAAAAGTATGGTATTGGCGAAGCTCTCAATCTCCGTAATAGACATAGCGATGATGATGAAGCCGCAGGAACGAACGTAAAGCTTCATCGGGTAAAGACCAAAGCTCATTCCATCAATGAAGAACAGTTGATTGAAGCATTGCGTATTATAAAGAATCGTAAAGCGCCGATTGTTATCCATTGCCATCACGGATCAGATCGCACAGGAGCTGTTTGCGCACTTTATCGAGTGGTATTTCAGAATGTTTCAAAAGAAGACGCGATTCATGAAATGACTGAAGGCGGTTTTGGCTTTCATCGTATTTATAAAAATATCATTCGGAGGATTAAAGAAGCGGATATAGAGCAAATAAGAAGAAAAGTTATGTGTACAGAGGGATTTTAGTATGTAATTTTGTGCAGATACATGTCTTGCTAAAATGTTGTATCGAAGCTATGATGAGGCGTTATATTTTCTCAACTATTCTCACTGCTATGAGAAAAAATTCTCACTATAATGAGAAAATCTTCTCATAGTAATGAGTATTTTTTCTCATAGCAGTGAGAATAGTTTGATGTTTGTACTTCCCTATAAATTCTCTATTTCTTTAAGCCACATAGCTGAATTGGCATCACTAGGCATCCTCCAATCCCCCCGTGGACTAATAGAAATACTTCCTACTTTAGGTCCGTCCGGTAAGCAAGAACGTTTGAACTGCTGATTGAAGAAACGACGGAAGAAAGTGGAAAGCCATTTCTTGATGGTTTCTTCATCATACATATCTTTGAATGTCGTTTTTGCCAAATAGAATATCTTGGAAGGCCGGAAGCCGAAACGTAAGAAATAATATAGGAAGAAGTCGTGCAGTTCATAAGGACCTACCAGATCTTCTGTTTTCTGTTTAATTTCTCCGTTCTCATCCGCCGGAATCAATTCCGGGCTAATAGGAGTGTCTACAATATCAAGCAAAGTAGCTTTCGAGTTTTCGTCCATACCGTTTTCTGCCACCCATTGTACTAAATATTTCACAAGTGTTTTGGGAACACTCGCATTTACCCCGTACATGGACATGTGATCGCCGTTGTAAGTAGCCCATCCCAATGCAAGTTCCGATAAGTCCCCTGTACCGATAACCATTCCCCAAGTCTGATTGGCCACATCCATTAGTATTTGTGTACGTTCGCGCGCTTGCGAATTCTCGTATGTAACGTCATGTACATTCATGTCATGTTCGATGTCCTTAAAATGTTGGATGCAGGCATCTTTAATACTAATCTCACGGATGGATATACCTAATGATTTCATTAGATCGATCGCATTATGGTAGGTGCGGTCAGTCGTTCCGAAACCCGGCATCGTGATTCCGAGAATACCATTTCGGGATAATCCCAGTTTATCGAAAGTCTTCACGCAGACGAGCAGTGCCAGTGTTGAGTCTAATCCACCTGAAATACCGACTACGGCTGTTTTGGCTCCGGTGTGAACTAATCTTTGTGCTAGTCCGGCCACTTGGATAGAGAATACTTCTTCGCAATGTTCATTTAGCTCAATTCCTTGTGGTACGAAAGGATGGGCGTTGAACTTCCGGGTTAAGGTCAGTTCTTTGCTGTTGACAAATTCTGTCGCGATAGAAACTGCTTTCTTGTCTCCTAAATTTGCCTGATTAGCGGCGAAAGTAGTATTTATCCTGCGTTCTGCCCGGATGCGTTCCACATCAATTTCGCTGATAATCAGTTGCTCTTTCATACTGAAACGTTCGCTGCGTGCAAGCAGTGAACCGTTTTCATAAATCAGCCCATTACCGGCAAAAACCACATCGGTAGTAGATTCTCCAAAGCCACAAGACGAGAATACATATCCGGCAATACAACGTGCAGATTGTTGGCTGATGAGAGAACAAAGATAATTGTTCTTTCCAATGCCTTCATTATCAGCAGACATATTGAACAGAATCTCTGCCCCTTGCAGTGCCAGTGAGGAACTTGGAGGTATAGTAGACCAAAGGTCCTCGCATATCTCAATGCCAAAAGTCGTATCTGAAGTCTCAAAAAGCAGATTTGCACCTATGGGAACGATTTGTCCACACAGGCGTACGTTGTTTGTAGTCAACTGAAGCGCTGATGTGAACCAACGTTGTTCGTAGAATTCTTTATAATTCGGCAGATAGGTCTTGGCTGCAACTCCCAACACTTTCCCTTTCTGAATCACTACGGCTGCATTGATTACTGTCGAATTGACAACGACAGGCATGCCAACAATAGAAATGATATCTAATTGACGGGTGTTATTCAGAATTTGCATCAGCCCCATTTCTGCTTCTTCCAGCAAAAGTTGTTGTCCGAATAGGTCACCACAAGTATATCCGGTGATACTCATTTCCGGGAAAATAATGATCTGCACTCCTTTTCCTTCAGCCACTGTAATCAGACTTTCTATCTTCTCTACATTGAATTTACAGTCAGCCACTTTTACGTGTGGCACGGCTGCAGCTACTTTTACAAATCCGTAGTTCATCTTATACCTTATTTATATATAATGAGTGCAAAAATAGGAAATAGTTTTGAATAATTATCTTTTCTATATTGAATCCTCTTAATAAGCTATTTTGTATGAGTTGTGATGTTGTTATTTGAGCAATTAAAGTAACTATCAAAATGAACGTTTATATTCAATTATCATTGAAATATGTTGTGGATTTATTTTCATTTATGGGTTTGTGTACTTAAATATGTATCAAAAAGATATAAGTGGAAATTTGGTATAAAATATGCGACATATTGTTTCTTTTATTTAAATATAATATATATATTTGTAGCCAAAATAGAACAATATTAGAAGTGTATAACACCTAAACAGAACAAGTGATATTAGTGTTTAATTTATAACTTAAGAGAGCAGATGGTCATACATTTAATTCACACAGCAGTAACACGAAAAATCTATTTGGATATTTGGCGCAATATTAAGAATTTGCCAAGTTAGTCTATTCCTATTCTATATTTATAGATAATAATAGCCTGTCCCAAGTCGGTGCAGAAAATGCATAAACCGATTTTGGGAAAGGAGTGTATTATTCTACGCGGAGACTGCGTATTCCTTATTGTAGATAAATCTATAAAAATAAATCAATTTCATTAATTTAAAATCAAAGTATCAAAGATGAGAAAATCAATTCTCTTGTTTGTACTCTTTACTCTGACAAGTATCCCCCTGTTGCTTTTTGCACAGGGTGGATATCAGGTAACGGGACACATTATTTCGGCGGAAGACAATCAGCCGATGATTGGTGTGTCTGTTTTGGAGAAGGGTACGACGAACGGAGTAATTACCGATATGAATGGTAATTACAGTATCACAGTGACGAAATCTCCCGCCATTTTGCAGTTTTCTTACATTGGAATGAAAACGATGGAAAAGCAGGTGTCTGCTGCCACTCGCATGAATCTGAAGATGGAGAGTGATGCACAAATGGTAGAAGAAGTAGTGGTTGTTGCCTACGGTGTACGTAAGAAAGGTACGATTGCAGGTTCTGTATCTACGGTAAAAGCTGAAAAGATGGAAGATGTTCCTGCTCCGAGTTTCGATCAGGCACTGCAAGGGCAGGCACCGGGATTAATGGTGCTTTCTGAATCAGGTGAACCCAGTAAGGCAGCAACTTTTCGTATTCGCGGAACAAATTCAATTAATTCGGGGAAAGATCCTCTTTTTATATTGGATGGAGTGGCTATTTCAAGTTCAGATTTCAACACGATTAGTCCTAATGATATTGAGAGCATTTCAGTGTTGAAAGATGCTTCTTCTACTTCTATCTATGGCGCACGTGCTTCTAATGGCGTGGTAGTAATCACTTCCAAGCGTGGACGTATGGGGGAAGCTGCCAAGATTACTTTCCGTACACAACTAGGTTTTTCCCAATTAGCTTCAAAGGACTGGGATCAGATGGATACGAACGAACGTATTCAGTTTGAAAAAGAAGTGGGATTGGATAAAGGACAGGATTACGAGAAATTAAGTAAGATAAATATCAATTGGCTGGATAAGGTATACAATGACAAAGCACCCTTGCAGAATTACGAGTTATCAGTAAATGGTGGTACGGAAAAGTTAAATTATTATGTTTCGGGAAGCTATTATGATCAGGATGGTATTGCAGTAGGTTCTACATTTGAGCGTGTTAACTTCCGTGCCAATGTGGAGGCGAAAGCTAATAAATGGTTGAAAATAGGAACGAATACAATGTTTACTTATCAGGAGGTAGAACAGAGTGATGATGGTGAATATGCATTGTGGGCTCCTATTTCCGCATCTTTTTTCATGTTGCCTTACTGGAATCCTTATAAGGAGGATGGAAGTCTGGCTCTTCAGGATGACGGCAGTTGGAAAGGAACGACGGAGAATCCGTTAGCATGGATGGAAAACAATCCGTTATCAAATAAGAAGTATAAACTTTTATCTACTTTCTATGCTGAAGCTACACCTATAAAGAATCTCACAATTCGTTCACAACTAAGTGCAGATTATGGTCATACTACTTCTTTTTATCGAAGTTTTCCGAGTTATAAGCCAAATAATAATTATGGAGGTGCCCAGCGTAGTTCGTATGATATGCTTAATCTGATGATTACAAATACGGCAAACTACCGTTTTATGTTGAATGATGTTCATTCATTCAACTTTATGGTTGGGCAGGAAGGAGTCGATTATCATTATGAAGGTTTTCAGGTTACGACTCGTGGACAGACAAATGATATTTTGACAAACTTGTCTTCCGGTTCTACCGCTTCATCATGGGGAGATCCCGTTACGGAATATTCTTTTCTCTCTTTTTTTGGTCGTGGTGAATATAATTATGATGATCGTTACTATGCTGACTTTTCGGTTCGTGGGGATGGATCTTCCCGTTTCGGAACAGATAAACATTGGGGAGCTTTTTGGTCAGTCGGGTTTATGTGGAATCTCCGTAAGGAGAAGTTCATGCAAAAATATAAATGGCTTACTAATGCGCAAATAGCGATTAATACCGGTACATCGGGCAACTCTTCTATTAATAACTATGAACATTTGGCTTTAGTTTCCGGTGGATATAAGTATAACAATGAATCAGGTATTGCTATTTCCCAGTTGGGAAATGAAGAATTAAGTTGGGAGTCTACATGGGCTACTAATGTGGCACTGCATTTAGGTTTTATTGATCGTATAAATTTGGATGTGGAGTTTTATAATAAGAAAACTACTAATATGTTGATGGCAGTTCCCATTTCTTACACAACTAGCGGTTTTGGAACTCGTTGGGATAATGTGGGAGCTATGCGAAACCGTGGTGTAGAAATTAATGTCAGTGCAGACGTACTTCGCATCAAAGACTTTACATGGAATGTGAACGCCAATGTTTCATATAATAAAAATGAGATAACCGAGCTTTATAATGGGATAACAGAATATGTAGCCTCTGATACTGGTAGAATGGTTGCGGTAGGTCATCCGTTAGGTGAATTTTATCTGAACCGTTATGCAGGAGTCAATCCTACTAATGGAGATGCTTTATGGTATACCAAAGACGGTGAAATTACTACAGAATATAATGAAAGTGACAAAGTGATGCTGGGTAAGACACATGAAGCTCCTTGGCAAGGTGGTTTTGGTACTACACTTTCTTGGCAAGGATTTTCACTTTCCGCACAGTTCACGTGGGTGGCCGATCGCTGGATGCTTAACAATGACAGAGTTTTTCAAGAGAGCAACGGACTGTTCAGTGCCTACAATCAGTCAAAACGTATGCTTTATGATCGATGGAAAAAGCCGGGAGATGTGACTGATATCCCTCGTTATGGAGTTACTCCTCAATTAGATTCACGATTCTTGGAAGATGCTTCTTTCCTGCGTCTGAAAAATTTAATGCTTAGCTATACATTCCCACAGAAATGGTTGCAGCGGACTAATTTTTTAAGTAGTGCCCGTATTTATGCGCAGGGACAGAATTTGTTGACATTTACAAGTTTTACAGGGATGGATCCGGAGTCTACCTCCAATGTGTATAAGGCTCAATACCCTATGTCCCGTCAGTTTACATTCGGACTGGAAGTTTCATTCTAAAATTAATCAGTGATGATAAGAAAAATAA
>ERZ838839.2343-NODE-2343-length-14808-cov-2.852776_pt1 | contig 14808 bp, 12 predicted proteins | sample MGYA00519909_ERZ838839 | MGnify/ENA primary metagenome ERZ838839 (study PRJEB31850, sample SAMEA3708843) | human gut metagenome | biome: human gut; feature: human-associated habitat; material: faeces | place: China | collected 2014 ... | reverse complement strand
TTTCTTCATGTCTTCTATACCCATTTTGTGTCAGTATCCGTTTAATCGTCCGATAGCTTTCTGCCTTTTTGATCTCCAGTTGATTCAGCAGAACATCTACATCAATAGAACCTATATGGTCACCGGCCGGGTATAAAAGTGTCGGAACCCATCCTCCTATGATTCTGATATTATCTGAAAACTCATTCAAAAGATTTACGATCTCTCCGAGTACCATGTATGCGGCTGTCTTTTGTCCCTCTGAATAGTCAGTTGCCTTTTTCAGTTCTTCTTTCATCCTCTGTCCTCTCCGGGTATTCTCTGCGCAGGATTGCCTCCGCAGCCTCTTCCCCTCTTCCGGCATCCCCCAGCAGATCAATTACCGTTTGTGCCGGAGAAGTTACTAATGTATCATGAACAGGCTTTGCGTACATACAGGGGGTTTCGTCATGCGGTATCGTTATCACAACATTTCCTCCGGTATTGACCGGCTGCAATTCCAGATCTTTTACAAATTCCTGAACAAATTGAGGTTCTACATATATTTCGGCTTTTTGATAACGTACTGTCGGCGCATATCGTGCCGCAGCCGAAAAGCCACCTAATATAGCTCCATTATCATGTGTTTTACTCCATTCAGCGGCTGATTGTTCTATCTCCGGAACCGTATCCAAAGAATAAAACTGTAATTTTCTCGCTTCTTTTTGATGATAATCCTTTGCCCATGTATAAAACAGTTCCCTAATGTTCTGCAAACGGAATTCCGTAGTACTCTTATCTATCCAGTCTCTGGCAAGCAAAAAACTTTTCACATTAGATACTGTTCCCAATGCCGTATTGCTCTCCTGAGCCAGCGTTTTCACCTGCCATTTTCGCTCCGGTTCATTCAGCATGGTACGAATAATTGCTGATGCAGCACTTGACGATTTGGATAAGTAATTTTTCTTTTCCCTGTGGGTTATGAACTTGTTATCCTGTCCACTGACATAGAGCAGAAATCTTTTCGTTAAGATATAACAATTTCCGGACAGATCCATATAACTGCATTTTTCCTCTTTCATCGCTCTGGCTGACTGCTCCGAAATATATGGTGCCATAAAAATATAATGCGTTTTATCATCCTGCCGCATCACGATTTCCATAAAATGATTAACGAATCTCTTTTCTCCGTTAGACCTGACTTCAATCACAAATAAAAGAGGCTCATCGCTGTCCTCCAAATACACCTTTGCCTTGAAATCCCCCAACGGTGCATTCTTCTTTTCCAATAACACCTCGATATCCGAAACAAACGGAATTTCTTTCAGCCGGTTGCAAAATTGTTCTCTGGCCAGTTGCTCATATTGTATTTGTGATAAATTTTGTTTCATCAATTCACCCCTTTTCACCGTTTCGATGAAATAATTATATTTTATGAATCTTACATTGTCAACGGTTTCATCACATATAGAAACACCGCCTTTTTACAAGACGGTGTTTACGTTCTCTACTTTCTTTTCCTATCCCAGAGCCTTTTCCAGTTCGGCAATGACAATCTTCAATGCTTTGATCCTGGCATATTTTTTATCTACGGATTCCAGGATGTGCCAGGGAGCATATTCCGTGCTGGTCTTCCGGAGCATTTCGTTCACAGCTTCTTCGTACTGATCCCATTTATCCCGGTTGCGCCAGTCTTCGTCCGTGATCTTCCACTGCTTCTCCGGAGTATTCTGCCGCTCTGTGAAGCGTTCCAGCTGGGTATCCTTGTCAATCTGCACCCAGAACTTGATGATCACTGCACCCCACTGGGACAATTCCTTCTCGAACTCATTGATCTCGTTATAAGCCCGCTGCCAATCGTTGGTACTACAGAAGCCTTCCAGCCGTTCTACCATGACGCGTCCGTACCAGGTACGGTCGAAAATGGCAATATGTCCGGTCTTAGGAAGTCTCGTCCAGAATCGCCAGAGATAATGTCTCGCTTTCTCGTGGGGTTCCGGGCTGGCGATGGGGTGTACCTCGTAGCCTCTGGGATCCAGTGCTCCCGCGATCCGCTTGATATTTCCGCCCTTGCCTGCGGCGTCCCAGCCTTCGTAGGCGATGACTACCGGAATCTTTTTCCGATAAAGGCGGTAATGCAGGGCATTCAGCTTCTTCTGCAGATGGCGCAGTTCCCGCTTGTATTCTTCCTCGGAGATTTCCTTGTCCAGTTCCACCTCGGACAGCCTCGGCATCTTCACCAGTGGGAATACATTCTGCAAAATAGGCACAGCAAGGCTCTCATTCTGCATGGCCACATGGATACCGCTGCATAATGTCTCCAGCACTTGTAATTCCGCCCACTTTTTGTCCCCGGAATCTATGATGTACCAGGGAGCTACGGAAGCGTTCGTATCTGTGAGGTATTTGTCGTAGACTTCCTCACATTTGTCATAATGCTTGTTCTGCCACCAGTCGTTCTCGCCCACACGCCATGCGGTATCCTTGTTGCCTTCCAGTTCTTCCAGCCGCTTCTTCTGTTCCTTTTTTCCAATCTGGAAAAAGAGCTTCAACACCAGATAACCGTTGTCCGTCAACTGTCGTTCGAAACGCTTTATGCTCTCAATACGCTCCGCATACTGCTTATCCGACAGTTCGCCCCGAAGTCTTCCCTTCGTCACCTCATCCATCCAGCCGGAATCCAGGAATTCAAACTTCCCGGCTTCCGGAATTTTTACAAAGTACCGATACAGGAAAGGCTTCCGCTTCTCTTCCTCTGTCGGTGCGGACATGGAAGCCACCTTGAAGAATCTGGGATCGATATTTTTAATAATTCCGCCGATAGTGCTGCCCTTACCGGCCGCACCCCAGCCTTCGATCAGCACCAGCACCGGGAGCTTATGCTCCTTGATCTGCATCTGGAGTCTACCAAGCTCCTCCTGCGCCGCATTCAGTCGTTTTTCCAGTTCCTCTTTTTCCGGCTTCACCGCCGGAATCCACTGTTTCAGCATACTGTAACCACCCTTTCCCGAAATCCTCGTTTACTAACTTACATAAGTTTAGTGTATACCATTTTTAAAAAATATAAAAGCAATTGGGAAATATATTTACAAATATTATTTTTCCATCCGTTCTCTGATATTATTGTAGATTTCCCAGGTCTGCACATCATCCGCACCGTTTAGAATAACGGTGCTCCCCTCCACTTCCATGACTACATAAATATCACAGTCGTTATGGGTATAGCGAATGTAATCTCCATGGATTTCATCGCGAAAATGTCCCATGGAGTATTTCAAGTTGCCAAAACCGTTCGTCCGGATTGTATTCGTATCCCGGAACATATTCTCTTCGTAAGCAATGCTTTCGATAGCGTCATATTTCACTGTGTAATCCTGCCAGCCTTCCGCCTGAACAGTAAATTCATTTTCTCCGTAACAGATCTCGATTTTTCCCGTATATAACGTCCATACCGTAAATAGCACACACGCGAGCATTATAAACACATAGACCGCAACCACTTTATGGTTGTAGTGTACTGCCAGCCCTTTTCCGGTGCGCAACTTCTTTCTATAATAGAGATAAGAATACAGGATGCTGCCAAAAGCTGCTGCCGTGATAGCGAAAATAAACAGAAATAATGCAGCCATGCTGTCACTGAACAGTCCACAGATCATGCTCAATAGTCCTGCTGCCACCCATATTTTCCCACTGAAGCGGTGCGTGGCATTCCAGTTCTCCTCATCCTGCAATGTCCATATGACGCGGATGCCGATGGTGCGGTTCGGTTTCACCTTGGGCAGATAATTGCCCACAATAACAAATAGCAATCCCATTCCGACATACAAAATTACCATGAGCAGATTCTCTTTCTTTACACCCATATCAATCCATCTGGCGATACCGTTATAGAGCAATGTCATTCCCGGCACGATCCACGTAACCATTCTTATGACCTTGTCACTCTGCTGCCTGTTTCTGTTGTCGTAAAAAGTTACTGCCATTATTACCACATAAGTCACTGCAAAAGTGCCGTTTATCCACAGACTGTTCTCAAAGGTATATCCCAATATAATGCCCACGCACATAACAAATGCCGAGCAGATCAGCCTGCCTTTATTTTTCTGTATCATTTCCTTCATTATCCGATGCTCCTTTCAAATCTGTGATCCATAACATGATTTCTTCCAGCACGGAAGCATTCAGTTCATAATAAATAAACTTTCCTTCCCGCTTGTCCCGGATCAGATCTGCCTCCTTTAGCACCGACAAATGCCTCGATATGGAAGCCCCCGTCACCGGAAAATGTTCGCAGATCTCTCCTGCCGACAATCGACCGTTTTTCAGAAGATTTAGTATTTCACGCCTTATAGGATCTGCCAGCGCTTTCAATGTATCCTGTATTCCCAAAAAGTGAATCACATCCTTTCATCCAATCGTTTAACATTTAACCTAATTGTTAAATATATTGTATCATGTGGATTATTTAATGTCAACAGCTTCACAGATCAAGGCAGATACTTATTCCTGCGTATGGATACATCTGTACATAAAAATCCCTCCGTCTTATGACGAAGGGATCTCATTCTTCTCTATACTTCCGTACCATCTTCCGGCAGGCCCCTTAAGAACACCACTGCCACCGGCAATGACAAAACCGCAGATAAAATATCGGACACCGGCTGTGACCACTGGATGCCTCGAAGTCCGAAGAAGGCTGTCAGGATCAGGAGAGCCGGGATATAGATAGTGCCACTTCGGAAGGAGGCTAAGATCGTCGCCCTGCCGCCCTTTCCGATGGACTGAAACAGCATGTTGCCGCAGATACATACCGGAATAAACGGTAGCGTCAGACATTGGATCTGCAACGCATAAAATGCAATCTCATAGGCATCCATATCCGTAAGAAATTCCAGCAACAGCTCTCTGCGGAACACATACACCACCCCTGCAAACACTGCCATGGTCACCAGGCTGGCGCACAGGGTGAACCAGAACGCTTTCCTTACACGGGAATACTTCTTTGCCCCATAATTGAAGGAGGATACCGGCTGGAAGCCCTGACCGATACCCAGGGCCACACTGAATACGAAATTGAAAATACGGGATACCACGCTCATGGCAGCGATGGCAATATCTCCGTAGACAGCTGCCTGTGCATTCAACACCATGGTGGACACGCTGTTCAGTCCCTGCCGCATCATACTGGGGAAGCCTGCTGTAAGAATATTCTTATGCACGGCAAATTCCCAGGTAAAATATTTCGGTGCCAGGCTGCTCTGTGTCTTTCCACGCAGGAAAAAGAATAACAGGATTCCGAAGGATATGTACTGAGAGATCATAGTGGAAAGTGCCGCTCCCCGGATACCAAGATTTAAGCCCCACATAAAGATGGCATCTCCCACCATATTTAAGATACCGCCGGAGACCAGTCCTACCATCGCCAGATTGGCATAGCCTTCATACCGGAGTACATTGTTCATCACACAGCTGGATGCCATTGCCGGTGCCGACACCAGAATATAGAAAGCGTAGATTCTCGCATAGGGAAGGATGGTCTCCGTACTTCCAAGCAATCTGCACAATCCGTTCAGATCCAAAATACCGATAATTGCGATCAACACTCCGGCTCCCACCGCCAGATAAAATCCCGTTGCGGAAAAAGCTTTCGCTCGCTCCTTTTCATGAGCTCCTAACAACCGGCTGATATTGCTTCCGGCGCCATGACCGAACATGAATCCGAACGCCTGAATAATTGCCATCAAGCCAAACACCACGCCTACCGCTCCGGTAGCACTGGTGCCTAACTGGCTTACGAACCAGGTATCCACCATATTATACAGATTCGTGATCAGCATACTGATGGTAGTGGGCAGTCCCAGCTCCAGGATCAGCCGCGCCACCGGTTCCTCAGTCAGCCGTTTATACTGTTTCTCCTCTTTTGTCAAAGTTGTATCGTTCATGTTCCCTGACTCCTATAAGTGTCATCGCACATTTTTCCATGCGATTCTCTATCTGCTTATTTTTACTATTATATGTTTCTTTCTCTCAATCCAACTACCGTATCTCCATGCATGATTCGGTGTAGCTACTGAGTTTTGACCTAAGCAGCTGTCTTACCCTCATGCATAGCCTGATATGCGATTACTACATCGGAACAGAGATTTGCCGGGCGGATTCCGGACTTGCACCGGTTAGAAACGTGCGCTGCGGGTGCACCACAGTGAAAAATAACGTCTGCCCTTCCGGCGCGACGCTATTATAGATGATTCTCTTTGAAAATGTAAGCCCTTTCAGCTGTTTTTTACTTAAATTTTATGTTCAGCATCACAGTTTCTCACTAAAATAGCTCTTATAGCCCTCCCCGAAGATCTCCGTGGCACTGGTGACGATCATAAATGCCAGGGGATCCTCTTCCTTTACGATCTCTTCCGCCTTGGGAGAAATGTTTTTCTTCATGGCACACATGATGACGCTCTTCTCCTTGCCGCTGTAGGCACCGCTGCCCTGTACATAAGTTACACCAATGTCCAGCTCCTCCAAAAGTCTCCCTGCGATTTTTTCCGCATGGTCGCTGATAATATAGATCAGCTTTGCCTCATCTCTTCCGTATAGTACCACATCTAGCACTACAGAGGTAACAATGACCACGATACCGGCATACAGTGCCTTGTCAATATTCTGGAAGACAAATGCTGAAGCGATAACAATGACAGCATCCGTCAGGAAAAACAGCGCTCCGGTCTTGAGAAACGGAAACTTTATCCGTAGCAGCTTGATAATGATATCCGTGCCGCCGGTGGTGGAGCCTGCCTTGAACACCCATCCCATGGATACGGCCATCAGGGCACTGCCACACAGGGAGGCCAGAAGTGGATCCACCGTCACTGCTCCCACCGGTGTCAGCAGGTTCGTAAACAAAGAGGTCATTGCCGTACAATAGATTGTAGACAGAATAAACCGCAGTCCGAATTTCCAGATACCGATCAGCAGGATCGGTATATTGATGAGCAGCATCCAGGTACCGGTCTCAATGCCGAACAGACGATTTAAGATAATAGCGATACCGGTGATTCCACCGGGTGCCAGGGAGTTCGGATCCAAAAATAAGCTGACGGATACCGCATAGACAAAGGATGCCACCGTGATCATCACATAATCCCAGAGCATCTGTAAGGGTGTCTTTTTGTCCAGTCTCTGTATTTCCAGTTCTTTTTCTGTCTTCTTTGCCATAACTTTTTTCTCCATTCCATACAAAAGCCGCATATCTATAATATGCGGCTTTTATCGGTGATACATTCACTTCTTTTCAAATCTTAAAACTTAGATATTGGCTCTTACCACTTTGGGCTGATAGCCTTCTTTTTCCAGAGCGGCAATGATCTCATTCTTATGCTCGGTGCCGAATGCTTCCAGTGTGATACGCAGCTCCACAGCAGCACTGCGGTTGATGGATACAAACTGGTTGTGCTCCAGCTTGATGACATTACCGTTGACTCCGGCAATAATACCGGATACTCTGCACAGCTCACCGGGCTTGTCGGGAAGCAGTACGGATACGGTGAAGATACGGTCTCTTAAGATCAGACCCTGCTGTACTACAGAGGACATGGTGATGACATCCATGTTACCGCCACTCAGGATAGATACAATACGCTTATCCTTCACATTTAACTGCTTTAAGGCTGCTACCGTCAGCAGACCGGAATTCTCCACGATCATCTTGTGATTCTCTACCATATCCAGAAAAGCTACTACCAGATCCTCATCCTCTACGGTGATCACATCGTCCAGATTCTTCTGTAAGTACGGGAAGATCTTGCTGCCAGGAGTCTTTACCGCGGTACCGTCTGCGATGGTGTTGACCTTGGGCAATGTGGTAACCTTGCCGTTCTTTAAGGATACCTGCATGCAGTTAGCTCCTGCGGGCTCTACGCCGATGACCTTGATCTTCGGATTCAGCAGTTTTGCCAGTGTGGAAACACCGGTTGCCAGTCCGCCGCCACCGATAGGAACCAGAATATAATCTACCAGCGGAAGCTCTTTGAAAATCTCCATGGCAATGGTACCCTGACCGGTAGCTACGGTCAGATCATCAAAAGGATGGATGAAAGTATATCCGTGCTCTTCTGCCAGCTCATATGCCTTTGCGCAGGCCTCATCATAGACATCGCCATGCAGTACTACCTCTGCTCCATAGCCTCTGGTACGGTTTACCTTGATCAGAGGTGTCGTGGTGGGCATTACGATGGTTGCCTTGCTTCCATAGCATTTTGCCGCATAAGCCACGCCCTGGGCATGGTTGCCTGCAGAGGCGGTGATCAGTCCCTTGGCGCGCTCTTCATCGGTCAGAGTGCTCATTTTGTAATAAGCGCCTCTTAATTTGTAAGCTCCGGTAAACTGTAAGTTCTCGGGCTTTAAGTATACGCGGTTGCCGGTCTGGGCACTGAAATAATCACTGTATACCAGTTTGGTCTCTAAAGTAACTTTTTTAACGATCTCACTTGCTTCTTCAAATTTCTCTAAAGTCAACATTTCTTCCTGCATTTTTCTTCCCATGCCTTTCTGTCACACTTTCTTTGGTCTGCCTGTTTATTATTCTTCCGCGTCTGTCTCTCCAGCTTCTTCCTCCGGCAGATGCAGTTCTCCGATGTCATCCATATTCACATCAAACAACGCATTTACAAATTCATCGGAATTGAATTTCTGGAGATCCTCGATGGATTCTCCCACACCGATATATTTTACCGGAACCTTCAGTTCGGACTGGATGGCCACAGCGATACCGCCCTTGGCCGTTCCGTCCATCTTGGTCAGGATGATACCCGTAAGATCCGCCACCTCACCGAATTCTCTTGCCTGCACCAGAGCATTCTGTCCCGTGGTGCCGTCCAACACCACCAGGGTCTCGCGGTAGGCATCCGGATATTCCTTGTCAATGATACGGTTGATCTTTCTCAGCTCCTCCATCAGGTTTTTCTTATTGTGCAGACGGCCTGCGGTATCACAGATCAGCACATCGGCCTGGCGGGATTTGGCTGCTGCCACCGCATCATAAATGACCGCTGCTGGGTCAGAGCCTTCCTGCTGTGCGATGATTTCCACCCCGGCGCGGTTTGCCCACTCCGTCAGCTGCTCAATTGCTGCCGCACGGAAGGTATCAGCCGCTGCCAGAATGACCTTCTTGCCCTCATCCTTCAACTGGCCTGCCAGCTTACCGACGGAAGTGGTCTTGCCGACACCGTTAACCCCAATCACGAGCACTACGGATTTGCGGTTCTCAAACTCGTAGGCATTCTCGCCAAGGTCCATCTGTTCCCGGATGGAATCGATCAGAAGCTGTTTGCATTCAGCCGGTTCCTTGATATGCTGTTCTTTGACTTTTTTTCGTAAATCTTCCAGCACGGACATGGTGGTCTGGATGCCCAGATCGCCCATGATCAGGGCCTCCTCCAGTTCCTCATAAAAATCCTCATCAATAGCAGAGAAACCACTGAAGATGGAATCCATGCCGGAGACAATATTCTCTCTCGTTTTGTTTAAGCCTTCAACCAGACGGCTGAAAAAGCCTTTCTTCTTTTCTTCCACTCGCGAGCCTCCTTATTTGTAAAAATCTACGCGTCCAGCTGGTCCTCGATCAGATTGACCGATACCAGGGTCGATACGCCCTTCTCCTGCATGGTGATGCCATACAGACGGTCCGCCGCCACCATAGTGCCGCGTCGGTGAGTTATAACAATAAACTGCGTGTATTTGGTCAGTTTATGCAAATATCCTGCATAGCGGTCTACGTTGGAATCATCCAGGGCCGCCTCGATCTCATCCAGCAAACAGAAGGGAGACGGCTTTAAGTTCTGGATCGCAAACAGCAGCGAAATGGCTGTCAGCGCCTTCTCTCCTCCGGAAAGCTGCATCATGTTCTGCAGCTTCTTACCCGGCGGCTGGGCAATGATCTGAATGCCCGCCTCCAGAATGTCTTCCTCCTCCTGCAAAGACAGGGTACCGTGTCCGCCGCCGAAAAGCTCCTTAAATACCCGGTCAAATTCTTTCCGGATCTCCTGGAATTTTTCTTCAAACTGACGCCGCATGCCGGTATCCAGTTCTTCAATGATTCCCTGCAGGGTGGCTTCCGCCTCCACCAGGTCATCGTGCTGGGTCTTCATAAACTCATAACGCTCTGAAATCTCTTTGTAATCCTCAATCGCATTGACATTGACACTGCCCAGAGCACGGATGGAAGCCTTCAGCTCCTCGATCCGTTTTTTTACCTCAGCAAGCGAAGCTTCTTCTGTACTGCGAAGCTCCTTTGCCGCGCCAGGAGTCAGCTCGTATTCATTCCACAGATAAGTGATCTGACTTTCCCGCCGCTCCTCCAGCTTTTCCCGCTGGCCCTGCAGGCGGAACAGATCCTTGTCCAGACGGCCAATACGCCCGGACAAGTCTTCCCGTTTTCCAAAAAAGGACTTCTGCCAGCCGGATTTTTCTTCTTTCAGGGCCGCCTGAGTCTCAATCTCTGCGGCAATCTTCTGTTTTTCTTCCTCCGCATGCAGGATCAGTTCCTGAAGATCTGCGATCTCACGATTCTTTTCGTCTATGGCAGAACCGGAATCGGTACCGTGACTCTTAAGCCCGGCCTGTTCTTCTTTGAGTGTCAGGATCTCCTGTTCAATGCGACGGATATTTTCTTTCACAAAATCCACCCGCTGCTTTAAGTTTGCTGCTTCCAGGCGGATGGTCTCCAGCACCTTCGCTTTTTCCTCACGGATCTTCTTTTGCATTTCCAACTCACCGGATATGTTCTCCATCAGCGTCTGTTCCTGCTCACTGTCCTTTTTCAGGATATTGCGCTCCAGGGCAAGCTTCTTTCTGCCTGCCTCGATCTCGCTGATCTGGCTCTCCAGCTGGCTGTTTTCCAGTGCGAGATCCTGGTAGGAATCCCGGATTTCTTCCCGCTTGTCCTCCAGCTGACTGATGCTCATCTGCCTGGTATTGACCAGCAGGGAAACCTGGTGATGCTCCGCTTTCAGGCTTTCCAGCTCTTCCTTTTTCTGCTGCGCCAGGCCCTCATTCATGGTCAGCTCCTCCTGCAGACGATCGGAAGCCTTCAATGCCTTCTGGCATGCTGCCTCCAGTTCTTCCAGCTCCCGTTTCCGTCCCAGAAGATTGCTGGAATTCTTGAAGGCACCACCTGTCATGGAACCGCCGGCGCTTAAAAGCTCACCCTCCAGCGTGACAATCCGCAGGGAATATCTGAATTTTCTTGCCAGGGCAATGGCATGATCGATGGTATCAGCCACTACCACACGCCCCAGCAGGTATTTCGCAAGGATCTGATACTCATTTTCCACATGGACCAGATCACTGGCCAGACCGATCACTCCCGGTTCGCTCAGCGCTTCCGGCTTTGAGAACCCGCCGCCCTGGCCGATGCTGGTAAGCGGCAGAAAGGTCACCCTGCCATACCGGTTCTTCTTTAAATACTCGATAAGCTGCTTGGCCGTCTGCTCCGAATCTGTTACCACATTCTGAATGCTTCCGCCCAGAGCTGTCTCAATGGCGGTCTCATACTTTTTCTCAGTAGTGATCAGATCTGCAACGACACCGCGAATGCCATGCACCCGGTCCCGTACTTCCATAACCCGGCGGATACTGCCGCCATAGCCCTCATAACGCTCTGCGAGGTTTTTTAAAGATTCCAGCCTTGTATATGCCGTACGGTATTCCTGCTGCTTTTCATTTAAGGAGCGGGTCATACGCCGCACCTCTTCTTCATATTGTGCCAGCTGTCCCTCGCACTCGGTCTGGGCCAGCTCCAGCGCTTCCAGGCGCCCGGCTGCTTCCGCAAGCTTCCGGCGCTCAGCATCCAGCTGTTCATCCTGCACAGATTCATCACTCTTAAATTTCAGAAGCTTCTGACAGACCTCAGAACGGCGCACCTGCACCTGCTCCAGCATCGCCTCATAGCGCTGGTCCTGCGCATGGATAGAAGCAGTCTCATTCATGCCATTCATCATTCTGGTTCTGGCATCCTCGATCTGCTGCTCCATGAGCATCAGCTTTTCATCCAGCGCCATCAGCTCAGCCTGTGCAGTCTCCTGACTGCTCTTGCTGGTGCTTTCTGCCTCAGCAATGCCTGCGTTATCTGCCTGATACTGTCGGACCTGCCCCTGCTTTTCTTCCAGGGCATGCGCAATGGACTCAATGCGGGAGCGGATGTGCTCCGCGTTCATCTTCTCGGTATTGATCTGTTCTTTTAATACATTGATCTGGCCTTCCAGATTGCCTTTGAGCATCTCAGCCTGGTTCATCTGATCTCGCTTTTCTGTCAGCTGGCCGTCCAGCTCTGCGACCTCCTGCTCCAATTGCTCATACGCTTCTTTCAAATGCTCCGATTCCGCATTTGCGTCCTGCAGGTCTCCGGAAACAATGGACTCCCGCCTGCTGATTTCCTGCAGCTGTTTTCCGTTTTCTTCGGATTCCATTAAAAACAGATTCACATCACAGGCTTTTAGTTCTTCCCGCAAAGCCAGATATTTTTTTGCCGTTTCTGACTGTCTGGCCAGAGGTCCTACCTGTTTTTCCAGTTCAGAAAGAATGTCGCTTACGCGGACCAGATTCTGTTTCTCATCTTCCAGCTTTTTCTGGGCAATGGCCTTGCGGCGCTTGAATTTTACGATTCCGGCTGCCTCATCAAAAAGCTCCCGGCGTTCCTCCGGCTTGCCACTTAAGATCTTGTCAATCTGGCCCTGTCCGATGATGGAATAGCCCTCCTTACCGATACCGGTATCATAAAACAGCTCACTGATATCTTTTAGGCGGCAGGTACTCCCGTTAATCTTATACTCACTCTCACCGGAGCGGTACAGACGTCTGGACACGGTCACCTCATCATAATCTATAGAAAGCTGATGGTCGGAATTATCCAGGGTAATGGCCACATAGGCAAAGCCCTGTGGCTTTCGGATCTCCGTTCCCGCAAAGATAACATCCTGCATGGATCCGCCTCGCAGCTGCTTTGCGCGCTGCTCACCGAGCACCCAGCGCACCGCGTCGGCAACATTGCTCTTGCCGCTTCCGTTCGGCCCTACAATACCGGTAATTCCGTTGTGGAACTCAAACAGGATCTTGTTGGCAAAGGATTTGAATCCCTGTATCTCAATGCTCTTTAAATACATTCTTTCCCTCTCAGTTTCAAAATGCCATGGTAAGCGGCCACAGCCTCCGCTGCCTTCTTGGTTCCGCCGGTTCCGCGTCCCAGCTCCTCGCCGCCGGACAGTGCGCGTACTTCAAAAACCTTATGATGATCCGGTCCCTCTTCCCGCAGGATCTCATACTCCAGATGTGCGCCTGCAGTAGCCTGGATCATTTCCTGCAGAATAGTCTTGCTATCGTAAAAGAGCTGCTTGTGCTCAATATCATTCAGGATAAACCGGTGAATGAACTCTTTTGCATTAGCAAAACCACCATCCAGATAGATAGAACCGATCAGGGCCTCCATAGCATCGGAAACCACGGAATTACGCTCTCTTCCGCCAGTGGCCTCCTCGCCCTTTCCCAAAAGCAGATAGCTGCCCAGCTCCAGATCGGCTGCGCAGTAAGCCAGGGTCGGCTCGCACACCAGGCTAGCACGGATCTTGGAGAGCTCTCCCTCCGGCTTCTCCGGGTACTTGTGATACAGGAAATCACTGGAAACCACTTCCAGAACGGCATCACCCAAAAACTCCAGACGTTCGTTGCAGACTGCCTTGTCCTTCTTATGTTCATTGGCATAGGAACTGTGGGTCAGGGCGCGGTGGAACAGATTTTTGTCCCGAAAGGTATAGCCGCACCTGCGTTCCAGCTCGTTTAAATCACGATTCATATACGTTAAACTCCTTATCGTTCTTCATTGGCATGCATTCAGCCACACACATATTATGGAAAGGGGCGCGCAAGGAATGCACAGCCCCTTTCTTGATTTCTTTGTAACTGTTCAGCAACTTCACAGTCACATTCCTTTCATACTGTTTTCAACTAGCCGTTTTCCGGCTCCGGCTTAGTTCAATGCGTTTTTGATCTGCTCAATCGCGTCGGAAACGCTGACGATCTGCTCAGCAACCTCCGTCGGGATCTCGATATCAAACTCTTCTTCAATACCCATGATGATCTGGAAGATATCCAGGGAATCTGCGCCAAGATCTTCTACGAAGGTAGTCTCCATGGTGATCTCATCCGGCTCAATGTTTAATACCTCTGCGATGATGTTCTGTAATTTCTCAAATTCCATAATTTCCTCTCCTAACTTTTCTTTCTTATTTTGTAACTGCCCGAAGCCCGGACCGTTTACTTACTGAATTTCCTGTGCCTGGCTGTCCAGACATTCTTTAATCTTTTCGTTGATCTTCTGTTCTTTGAAGGTCACACACTGAATAATGGAATTGCAGACCTCAGTAGACTTGGAACTTCCGTGAGTCTTAACCACAAGACCTTTCAGTCCCAGCATCGGTGCGCCGCCGTACTGGCTGGCATCGAATGCCTTTAAGGTCTCCTTCAGAGCCGGTTTTACAAGCAGAGCTCCGATCTTACTGCGCAGGGAGCTCATCATACCCTTCTTTACATGGAGATCAGTGCTGCGCCGGTTCCCTCGTAAAGCTTTAAGATGACATTGCCCGTAAAGGCCTCGCAGACGATGACATCGGCTCCGCCGTGTGGAATCTCTCTTGCCTCAATGCTTCCGGTAAAGTTAATGTCCGTACACTGTTTTAAGAGCGGGAAGGTTTCTTTGACCAGGGCATTGCCCTTTTCCTCCTCGGCACCGATGTTCACGATTCCAACTCTCGGATTCTTAATTCCTACTACATGCTCCATATAGATAGAACCCATGCGCGCGAA
>ERZ838839.2338-NODE-2338-length-14835-cov-2.589648_pt1 | contig 14835 bp, 12 predicted proteins | sample MGYA00519909_ERZ838839 | MGnify/ENA primary metagenome ERZ838839 (study PRJEB31850, sample SAMEA3708843) | human gut metagenome | biome: human gut; feature: human-associated habitat; material: faeces | place: China | collected 2014 ... | reverse complement strand
AATTTATTACTCAACAATATATGGTGATTCGAAAAAATTCTTAGAAGAAAGAATAAGAGAATTATATAGCGATATTTTAAATGAAAAACAAATTAAAAGAATATTAGGTTTGAAATTTAAAGATTGGGGAAGATTTTCTAAAGAATTATTAGAACTGGTCGGAGTAGAAATTAGTACGGGTGAGCAGTGTTCTATAATTTCAAAAATGTGGAATGATAATTATAACTTTATGGAATTAATGGCAAAAGATAAATTTTCATATGCATTTGAAATAGAGGAGAGAGTCAATAAAATCGAAAAAACTCTATCAACCATAGAATATGAGGATTTAGATGAACTTTATATTTCAGCCCCAGTTAAGAGAATGGTTTGGCAGACAATTCTGGTTTTAAAAGAGTTAGTAGAAACAATAGGTTATCCGCCTGAAAGAATCTTTGTCGAAATGGCAAGAGATGTTGATGCAAAAAAAGAGAGAAAGGAAAGTAGAAAGAATAAACTGTTAGCTTTGTACGCTAATTGCAAAAAAGAAGAACGAAACTGGAAAAAAGAAATAGAAGGAAGAGAAGAATCAGCTTATAGAAGCAAAAAATTATACTTATATTATACTCAAAAGGGAAGATGTATGTATTCAGGAAAACCAATAGAGCTAAAAGATTTGTTTAATGATAACCTGTATGATATTGATCATATTTATCCTAGACATTTTGTTAAAGATGATAGTATTGAAAACAATCTTGTTCTTGTTGATAAAAATTATAATGCACATAAAAGTGATACATTTCCTATAGAACAGAGCATAAGAAAAGACAGGGAATTCATGTGGAGATGTTTAAAAGAGGGAGGATTTATTACACAAGAAAAATATAATAGATTAACTAGAAGAGAAGAATTTACAGATGATGAACGCGCTAATTTTATTAGTAGACAGATAGTGGAAACAAGACAGGGAACAAAAGCAATAACAAATTTGTTTGAACAGACATTTCCATCTACAGAAATAATTTATGTAAAAGCTGGAAATGTAAGTGATTTTAGACATAAATTTAATTTTGTTAAGTGTAGAAATGTTAACGATTTTCATCATGCACAGGATGCTTATCTAAATGTTGTTGTGGGAAACGTTTATTATACTAAATTTACACGTAATCCGTTGAATTTCATAAAGGATTATAAAAGAGATCCTGAAAAACACCAATATCATATGGATCATATGTTCCAGTATCCTGTTGCAAGAAATGGTAAAACAGCTTGGGCAACAAAAGGTGGAGAAAGCATTAAAACCGTAAGAAGTGTTATGGCTAAGAATACACCGCTAGTTACTAAGATGAATTACGAACAACATGGTGGAATAGCAGATCAAACAATTTATAGTGCAAAGGAGGCTACGAAAGCAAAAGGCATTGGTTATATTCCAGTAAAGGTAGAGGACGAAAAATTAGGAAACGTATGCAGATACGGAGGAATGAAAAAGTTTACAGGAACATATTTTATGCTTATAGAATATGAAAAGAAAGGTAAAAAGGTAAGATCCTTAGAAGCTATGCCTTTATATTTAAAGGAACAATTAAATACAGATGAAAAAATAGAAGAATACATTAAAAAAATGTATGGATATGAAAATCCAAAGGTGAGAATGAGGAAGATAAAAATGAATTCGCTTATAAAAGTAAATGGTTTTTATCTTTATCTTACAGGAAGGGCAGGTAAACAACTTCTAGTATCAAATGCTGTACAAATGGCACTTTCTCTTAAATATTTAATATATATTAAAAAGATAACTAAGGAGATTGAAAGAGGCTCTGATAATAATGAGTTAGAATTGAATGAGTACATTATTAAAGAAGATAACTTAAAGTTGTATGATGTTCTTACAGACAAACATTTAAATCAAATATATAAGAAAAGACCAAATCCAGTAGGAGAGAAGTTAGTACAATGGAGAGAGAAGTTTATTAAGTTATCGTTATCGGAACAACTCTCTGTGTTAACACAAATATTGCAATTGTCACAGTTGACTAATCAAGGAGCTGATTTAACGGCCATTGGTGGAGTTAAGAAAACAGGAGTTGCAACTTTGAACAAAGTTATTTCTGACAAACTGGAATTTAAACTAATTAATCAGTCAGTTACAGGTCTATATGAGAATGAAATTGACCTGTTAACAGTATGAGTTGGAGAACAGTCGTAATATCGAATAACGCTAAACTGGACTATCAAATAGGCTATATGGTAGTTAGAGGAGAAAAAACTACTAAGATTCATTTAAACGAGATAGGAATGTTAATAGTGGAAAGTACAGCAGTGTCTATGACATCCTATCTCTTAAGTGAACTAATGAAAAATAAGATTAAAGTCGTTTTTTGTGATGAAAAAAGAAATCCTTGTAGCGAGTTGGTTTCATATTATGGAAGTCATGATACAAGCTCAAAGATAAGAAAGCAGATTGAATGGACAAAAGATGACAAGGACCATATATGGACAGAAATTGTTTCCGAGAAAATTAAACAACAGGCATTAATGTTACAACGTTATCAAAAAGAAGAAGTAAATATGTTATTTGAATATATGGAAGAAGTAGAGTTTGGTGATATTACGAACAGAGAAGGTCATGCAGCAAAAGTTTATTTTAATACATTGTTTGGAAAGAAGTTTACAAGAACAGATGAGAATCCTATAAATGCGGCATTAAATTATGGATACGGTATTATATTGTCTATTTTTAATCGTGAAATTGTGTCATCAGGATATTTGACACAGATAGGATTGTTTCACGATAATATGTTTAATCAATTTAATTTAAGTTCAGATTTAATGGAGCCATTTAGACCATTAGTAGACCAACTTGTTGTCGAGTTAAAACCGGAAAAATTTGAAACAGAAGAAAAAAGAAAAATGCTTGAATTATTAAACAAAGAGGTTGAAATATGTGGAAAGATGGAAGTGGTGACCAATGCAATAAAAATTTACTGTCGAAGTGTTTTTGATGCATTAAATGACAGAGATATTTCGTTAATAAGGTTCTATTATAATGAGTTATAGATATATGAGAGTTATTGTAATGTTTGACTTGCCTGTAGCTACAGCAAGTGATAGAAGAGAGTACACACATTTTAGAAAATATTTAATAAAGAATGGTTTTCTTATGATGCAAGAAAGTATTTATTGTAAGTTGGCTCAAAATTCTACAGCAGCAGATTTGATTATACAGAATATTAGAAAAAATAAGCCACCATCAGGATTAGTTCAGACTTTAAAAATTACTGAAAAACAATTTTCAAGAATAGAGTATATTGTTGGGGAAAAAGAAAGTGAAGTACTTGATTCTGACGAAAGGATAGTTATTTTATGAAGTTAGTAAACAGCAAATATAATCTTGATATAGAGTTTGAAGAAAATATTTCTAACACATTGGTATTGGAAAACAAACAACATATGATAGATGTTATTCAAAATCTAATACTTCAGTTGAAGGGCGATGAAGGAGACTTTGTTTTATCGGCTGAGAAAAATGTAAAATTTGATAAAGTAGTTGAATTTATCGCAAATCCTTTCGAAATAGATTTTAACAATAAAAAGATAGTAACAAAGTTGTTTGAACAGTTAATAGCAGTAGCATCTGAATGTGTTGAAGAGTATAACTTTATTAATGGAAAAATAGTAGGTACATTAGATGATATATGTAGTAAGATAGAGTATTCTAATGTGGAATACAATTTAGAATACGAATGGAAATCTATATTCAAATTGTACAATGTAAGAATTGGAGAAAACTATAATTCTTTATGCGAAAAAATAGAAGAATATGTAAAAGTATTAGCAGACATTTTACATATAAAGTTACTTATTTTGTTGAATATTAAAGAATATTTAACAAAAGAGGAAATAGATAATCTTCAAAAGATTTGTTTTTATAAGAAAATTTTTCTGTTGTTAATTGAATCAGAAGAACGTTTTGTACTAGATAATGAAAAAACATTTATTATAGACAAAGACAGGTGTTTAATTGTAAAATAAAGATATCGGAAGTTACAATACCACCAGGTATATAGGTTCGGTGATGACCATTTGAGGTTTGAGAACCTTGTAATTTCAGATAAGTGTAAAACTCAAATGCCCGTTTTGTAGGGGAAGTTTTAGTTTGAGAACCTTGTAATTTCAGATAAGTGTAAAACATTTTATTCGTCTTTTTTCCATTCTTGACAGTTTGAGAACCTTGTAATTTCAGATAAGTGTAAAACTTACAGCAACAAAGTTTTCATCTTTAGGAAGTTTGAGAACCTTGTAATTTCAGATAAGTGTAAAACAGTAATGAGTAAAAAAGATGTTAAGCTCTGGTTTGAGAACCTTGTAATTTCAGATAAGTGTAAAACCATAATCCTATATTAGATTTATCATTACTGGTTTGAGAACCTTGTAATTTCAGATAAGTGTAAAACATTATAGATGTATTACTAATACTTCCAGCAGTTTGAGAACCTTGTAATTTCAGATAAGTGTAAAACCCTCACTTTCTATCAAATGCCTTATTATCAGTTTGAGAACCTTGTAATTTCAGATAAGTGTAAAACTTTCTGCATCCGCACCAACTAAGTACTTAGGTTTGAGAACCTTGTAATTTCAGATAAGTGTAAAACTGTAACTTCAGCTTTAACTTCTGGATTGTCGTTTGAGAACCTTGTAATTTCAGATAAGTGTAAAACGCACAAAAAACAACTGCAAAACAAATATATGTTTGAGAACCTTGTAATTTCAGATAAGTGTAAAACATAAAACCAAAAATATAAACAGACAAAAGGGTTTGAGAACCTTGTAATTTCAGATAAGTGTAAAACCTACAGGAATCAGTTAACAGCTTAAAGGCTGTTTGAGAACCTTGTAATTTCAGATAAGTGTAAAACATTCTAATCTTTCTTCTCGCCAATTATCTGGTTTGAGAACCTTGTAATTTCAGATAAGTGTAAAACGATATAACATCGTATGGACGGCAACGGAAGGTTTGAGAACCTTGTAATTTCAGATAAGTGTAAAACATCTGAATTTGTATTAAACATTGCTAATCCGTTTGAGAATCTTGTAATTTCAGATAAGTGTAAAACCGAATGTGAGGGATTCAGTGTCGGTGCTGTGTTTGAGAACCTTGTAATTTTTTATAAGTGTAAAACAATAAACAAGATGTGGCTGTCATTCATCCAGTTTGAGAGCCTTGTAATTTTTTATAAGTGTAAAACTTTTATGTTGTTTATTTAAATAATCATTTTGTTTGAGAGCCTTGTAATTTTTTATAAGTGTAAAACAAAAAATAACACCGTTTGCAAAGGTGCTCCGTTTGAGAGCCTTGTAATTTTTTATAAGTGTAAAAACTTTGTGATAATCGAAGTTTTTGAGGGGCTTGCGTTGCGAGCCCCTTTTTGAATACACTAGGACATTCAATGCTATTTTTCCTGAAAGATTCTGGAGTTTTCCTGCACATTTCAATTAAGTTGATATGGCAAAGAGTGTTTGTATCCTAAAGTTTATATCAAGTTAATCCATAGTAATTCTATAAAATAAATTTTTTATCATTACTAAAAACAAAATAAAATTCATCATCAGCATAATAAGTAACTGGATTATAATCAGTTAACAAATTTAAAACGGGATTGCTTTTGGTTGTATATAAAAAATGATTTCTAAAATGTTCAAAGTTGTTAAAATCACGACCAAGTCTTTTTACAGAGTATGCTAACAATTGAAATTAAGTAGACGTAAAATAAATTGAGTGTGTGACTATTTGTTTGAATCGTAAAATATCTTTAATAAAATGCCACGCAGTGCGTGGTAACCCCCTTGCACAACCTTAATTTTTGCACTATACTATATTAGTTAGAGATGTAATCTCAAATAGTATTTCATAGTAGGAGAAAAGTGAAAATGACAAAAGTTAGAACAAGATTCGCACCTAGTCCAACAGGAAGAATGCATGTAGGAAATTTAAGAACTGCACTTTATGAATTTTTGATTGCTAAGCATGCAGGTGGAGATTTTATTTTAAGAATAGAAGATACAGATAGAGAGCGTTTGGTTGAAGGCGCAGTTGATATTATTTATAGAACTATGGCTGAAACAGGTCTTGTACATGATGAAGGCCCTGATAAGGATAAGGGATTTGGTCCTTATGTTCAGAGTGAGCGTCAGGCATCAGGTTTATATCTTGAATATGCTAAGAAGTTAATTGAATCAGGAGATGCATATTACTGTTTTTGTGATAAGGAGAGATTGGAATCTTTGAAGACTTCTGTAGGTGAAGATGGAAAAGAGATTACAGTTTATGACAAGCATTGTCTTCATTTATCAAAAGAAGAAATCCAGGCAAATCTTGATGCAGGCAAGCCTTATGTAATTAGAATTAACATGCCAACAGAAGGAACTACAACTTTTGTTGATGAAGTATACGGAGAAATAACTGTCGATAATGATACTTTAGATGAGGGGGTGTTACTAAAGAGTGATGGTTATCCAACATACAATTTTGCTAACGTTGTTGACGATCATCTTCAGCAGATTACTCACGTTGTAAGAGGTAATGAATATATTTCTTCATCACCTAAATATCAGAGATTATATGAAGCTTTTGGTTGGGAACCACCTAAATACGTTCATTTACCTTTGATTACAGATGAAAATCACAAGAAGTTAAGCAAGCGTTCAGGTCACGCTTCATATGAAGATTTAATTGAACAGGGATTTTTACCTGAAGCAGTTGTTAACTATTTGGCACTTTTAGGATGGAGCCCTGAAGACAATAGAGAAATCTTTTCACTTGATGAGTTGATTAAGGAATTTGATTATCACAAGGTAAACAAGAGCCCATCAGTATTTGACATTCAGAAGCTTAAATGGATGAATGGGGAATATATTAAGGCTATGGACAATGAAAAATTCTATGAAAAAGCTATGCCATACATCAAGAAAGTTATTACTAAGGATTTGGATTTAGAGAAGATTCTTGATATGGTTAAGACTAGAATTGAAACATTTCCAGAGCTTATGGATATGGTTGATTTCTTTGAAGAATTACCTGAATATGATGTGGCTATGTACACTCATAAGAAGATGAAAACTAATTCAGAAAATTCATTAGAAGTGTTAACAGAATTACTTCCAATTCTTGAAGCAACAGATGATTATTCAGTTGACGGACTTCACGATACAGTATTTGAATATATTGGAAAGAAGGGCTGCAAGAATGGTCAGGCTTTATGGCCACTTAGAACTGCAGTTTCAGGAAAGCAGATGACACCTGCCGGGGCCTTTGAAATTATGGAAGTTATCGGAAAAGAAGAATCAATTAGCAGAATTAAGAAAGGTATTGAATTATTATCAAAATAATTTTAATACGAAATATAGTTATTAAGCGAGTAACTGTCAGGTTAATAACTATAAGAAATGTTAATAGATTGATTTTAAAATAATATAAATGTTAAAAACATTAAAAAGACTTTTGATTAAAGCTGTAAATAGCATATCAAAGGTCTTTTTTAATAATAAAATTCTCCGGATAATATAAAAGCTTTTGTTTGTAATCTGAGTATTCTTTGAAAAAAATAAGAAAACATAAGAAATCACATTTACCTGTTTACACTTTAGTCAGACTGTGATAGACTTTCAGTACTTGGAGAGAAACAACCGGAAAGGTTGTATATATGTTTAATAAATCACAGATTCAGGCAATCAGCCATATGGATGGTCCGGCCATGGTTCTTGCAGGACCGGGTTCTGGTAAGACCACAGTTATTACCCATAGAATTAAGAATTTAATAGAGAAGGCGGAAGTGCGCCCGGAGAATATTTTAGTTGTAACTTTTACTAAGGCAGCGGCTATAAGTATGCAGAAGAGATTTTCTACATTAATGAATGGAGGGAAGGGACAACTGGTTACCTTTGGCACTTTTCATAGCGTCTTTTATAAGATTTTGAGAAAATCAAGGCGGTATGAAGCAACGGAGATTCTGTCTGAAAGGCAGAAAACGGACTATATAAGGGAGATTATTGGAAGGTATGGTATTTCTTCTAATGATATTTCAGAATTGTCTCAGAACATTATTAATGATATTGGAAATATTAAAGGTAATATGCTTAATGCTCAGGAATATGAGCCGTCCTGCTGCAAGAAAGAGGATTTTATAAAGGTTTATAACGCTTATAATTTGGAGTTAAAGAAGGATGGCAATATGGATTTTGATGATATTCTAAGAGAGTGTTATTTGTTGTTATGTGAGAATCATACAATACTTGAACAGTGGAGGGAGCTGTATAAGTATATTTTAATAGATGAGTTTCAGGATATTAACAGAATCCAAATGAATATAATAGAGCTGTTGGCTAGTCCTCTTAACAATATTTTTGTGGTGGGGGATGATGACCAGTCCATTTATGGTTTTCGTGGAGCAAGACCGGAGATTATGATTGAGTTTAAGGATTATTATCCCGAGGCTGAACTTATTGTCTTGGATGTTAATTACAGAAGTACTCAGTCCATAATTAATGTGGCAGGTCGTGTTATTGAAAATAATAAGACCAGATTAGATAAGTGTGCTCACGCTAATAATGATAAGGATTTTCAACCTGATATACGAAAGTTTCGAAATCAAGTGGAAGAATTAAAGTTTGTAGTATCCAAAATAAAGGAATATGAAAATCAGGGGATTAGTCTGTCTGAAATGGCTATTCTTGTTAGGAATAATAGTCAGATTCAGGAGATTTCAAGTTTTTTAAAAAACAGAAAGATAGAAGCGGAAAGTGGAAAGCATAGAAGTAACATTTATAATGGTATGGTTGCAAAGGATATTTTGTCTTATGTTAGAGGAGCATTAAAGTTTGACGGCACATATTTCAATGAAGATTTAATATATGTTTTAAATAAGCCTCAAAGATATATAAGCAGGCAGGTTGTTCTTAGCGTGAATATGAATATTTCCGTTGTTAGAAGAATTTATAGTAAAAACAACATAGACAGTTTTCTATTTCATATTGAGATGATAAGAAAGCTACCACCTCAGGCTGCATTGTCATATATTAGAAAGGGTGCAGGTTATGAGGAGTATTTGCGCCTGTATGCCATTGAAAATAATATTCCAATGTCAGGGTTGTTAAAACAATTGGAACAGTTAGTGCAGGAGTGTAGCAAGTTTAATACATTAGAACAGTGGATAAATAGCATTGATTCAGCACAAAATAGTGAAGGTCAGAATTTTGGTAAAAAGAGCAGTGGAGAAGGTGGCACAAATAACAGGATTAATATTATGACAATGCATGGCTCTAAGGGATTGGAATTTAAGGCTGTGTTTATTGTTGATGCTAATCAGGGAATAATCCCTACGTCAAAGGCATTAAGAGAGAGGAACTTTGAGGAAGAACGCAGACTTTTTTATGTGGCGATAACAAGAGCCATAGATTATTTAAATGTATATGCGGTGGAGGAAAGGCTGGGATGCCCCATAGAAGTGTCCATGTTTGTGGAAGAGATGCTGTAGAAAGTTAAATATTTGTGAACTGTATCTATTTTATTGCATTTTCCCGTATGTTTTGATAAAGTTATAGCAAACTAATTGGTATAAAAAAGGTATACCGATAATAAATAGCGGAAAGCGGAAAGAGGAAAAGATGGGAACTAATAATATTGACAATGAAGATGAAGAATTATTTGTAACAATTACATTGGAAGATGATTCAGAGATTGAATGCGAAGTGCTTACAATTTTTGAAGTTGAAGAACAGGACTATATTGCATTACTTCATGATAATGGAGAAGAAGATGGAGAAATATTTATTTATAGATATTTTGAAGACGAAGATGGAGAGCCTGGACTTGACAATATTGAAACACAGGAAGAATTTGACATGGTTTCAGAAGTGTTTGACAGTATTGTTGAAGACGGAGAATATGACGAAATTATCGAGGAATAATATTTAGGACTGTAGGAGTGTAAAGCAGGTCATAATCCGTATAGAGATGATTTGTATGTTTGGATAATTAAATCATCTTTATAGATAAAGAGGTGATAGGATGCCAGGGACAAACAATGAAGCGACAAGAAAAGAAGAAGTAAAGAAGATAGTAGAAAACAGAAGACGCAAGGCAGAGTTAATTAGAGAGCAACAGATTAAGAAGAGAAACACTATAATAGCAATTGGTGTTGGAATTTTAGTTGTGCTTATTTTGGTAATGGTTTTGGCTAAGTCCTGTTCATCAGGAAAGAAGACGGCAAAAACTTCGGCAACTACTGCAAAGCAGATTACAACAGTGGCGCAGACTACTGTTCAGGAGACTACTACGGCGGAAGAGTATATGTATACTACTGATGTTTTGAACCTGCGTAAGTCGGCAAGTGCCAAATCCAAACTTATAACTCAGATAGGAGCAGGTAAGAAAGTACAGGTCATCTCAGAGAATGGCAAGTGGTGCCAGATTAAATATGGCAAGGATACAGGATATGTAATGAAGAAATATCTTAGTTATTCTAATATGCTTGATTAAGAGTTTTATATTAATTTTATATTAATAGCGTTAGTATAGTTTTTGAAACTAATGAGATTTAGGGAAGGCTTGAAATTGTTCAGGCCTTTCTTTTACATTATTAAAGTGATAATTAGATTTTATTATTAAAGTTGACTGTTTAATAGATTAGGATTGAGGATATGGAAATGAATTATAGTGAAGCAAGAGAGTATTTGAAGAATGTAAATAAGTTGGGAAGTATTCTGGGACTTAATACCATAAAAGAATTACTTAAGAGATTGGACAATCCACAAAATGAACTTAAAGTAGTTCACATTGCAGGAACTAACGGGAAAGGTTCCATTATGACTTTTGTTCAGAATATTTTAATGGAATCAGGATATAAGGTTGGAAGATATTGTTCACCTGCAGTTTTTAATGAGCGTGAGATTATAAGAATAAATGACGAATACATATCAGAGAAACAATCTGCTGATTTGCTTACAAGAATAAAAGAAAAATGTGACAGTATGTATAGTGAAGGTTTGCCACATCCTACATCCTTTGAAATAGAAACAGCAGAGGCGTTAATGTTTTTTAAAGAGCAGAACTGTGATATAGCTTTAATTGAATGTGGAATGGGCGGAGAAACTGATGCCACTAATGTATTTGAAAAAGTTCTTTGCAGTGTTATTGCCACAATTAGTCTTGACCATACCCAGTTTTTAGGCAGTACTATTGAAGAAATAACAAAAGTTAAATCAGGAATAATTAAAGAGAACTGTCCTGTTGTAATGTCGAAACAGACAGGGGAGGCTGAGAGTGTAATAAAGAAGGTTTGCAAGCAGAAGAATTCAAAACTTATAATTCCTACTGAGCAGGATTTTGAGAATGTAGAAATGGATGGTTTAACAACAAAGGTTACATACAAAGCATCTAATAATAAAGAATATATTCTTAACCTTCAGGCTCTTGGCACATATCAGATTAAAAATGCTAAGACAGCAGTTGAGGTAGCATTAGTGCTTGATAAAGCATTAACAGAAAAGACCGATATATGCGATGAGTCAGATAAGAATAATAGCACTGGTATGAAAAATAATATTAATAATAGTGGAAATACAATTGAGAAAAATATAAAAAAAGGCATAGAAAAAACAGTTTGGCCGGGACGTATGGAAGTCATAAGTAAGGAGCCGTTAATTATAATTGATGGCGCTCATAACCCGGGAGCAGTGCTTGAACTAAGGAAAACTTTGGATTTATATTTTACAAATAAGAGAATAACATTTATAATGGGGGTGTTGTCTGATAAAGATTTTTCCAAGGAAGCAGAAATTATTGCTGACAGGGCAGAAAGAATTATTACGATAACGCCAAACAATTCACGAGGTTTAGACGGGCACAAGCTTGCAGAAACTTTGGTGAAATATAACCATAATGTACAGGTTGCAGATAGTTTGAAGCAGGCTGCGGAAGAATCAATATATACAATAAAAGAGAACAGGGCCGATATGATTTTGGCGTTTGGTTCATTGTCTTATTTAGGAGAGCTAAAACAGGTTGTAAGATTAGTCTGTAACCATTAAACAAACAGTTAAAGCCGGAAGGAGAGATTGACGTGTTTGACAAGAAGAAAATAGAAGAAGGAATTAGACTTTTATTAGAGGGAATCGGTGAAAATCCGGATAGAGAAGGCCTAAAGGATACTCCGGACCGTGTGGCAAGAATGTATGAAGAATTGTGTAGCGGTATGAATATGAGTCCTAAAGAACATTTGTCCAAAACATTTACTTGTGATAATGAGAATGTTGTTATTGAAAAGGATATTACTTTTTATTCAACATGTGAACATCATCTTATGCCATTTTATGGAAAGGTGCATATTGCGTACATTCCAAATGGCAAGGTTGTGGGAATCAGTAAACTTGCAAGAACAGTAGAAGTTTATGCAAGAAGATTACAGATTCAGGAGCAGATGACTAACCAGATAGCTAAGGCATTGGAGAAGTACCTGGGAGCAAAGGGTGTACTTGTTATGGCACAGGCAGAGCATATGTGTATGTCTGCAAGAGGAATTAAGAAGCCGGGAAGCAAGACGGTTACTTTTGCAAGTACAGGAGTTTTTGAAGAGGACAGAAATCTTAGAAGTGACGTCTTGTCAATTTTTAGGGATAGCCAGTAGAAAGATTGGAGTATGATATGAATATTGGAAAATACAATTTTGATTTAGAAAAAGAACCTGTAATAATGGGAATTTTAAATGTAACACCTGATTCATTTTCAGATGGAGGTAAGTTTAACAACTTAGATGCTGCATTAAAGCATACAGAAGAAATGATTAAGGATGGAGCAAAGATTATAGACGTAGGTGGCGAATCTACAAGACCAGGTTACACACTTATTAGTGACGAAGAAGAAATAGGTCGTGTAGTGCCTGTAATTGAAGCAATTAAGAAGAATTTTGATATTGCTGTATCCCTTGATACATATAAGACTAAAGTTGCAGAAGCCGGAGTTAAAGCCGGATGTGACATGATTAATGATGTATGGGGATTTAAGTATGGCGAAAGAGATATGGCAGACCTTGTGGCAAAAACAGGTGTAGCAGCCTGTGTTATGCATAATAAGAATGTTATAACTTATAATGATTTTGTTAATGATGTAGTTAATGAATTAAAGGAATCTGTTGAGATAGCTCACAAGGCAGGAGTTAAGGATTCTCAGATTGTATTAGATCCGGGAGTTGGTTTTGCAAAGGATTATGAACAGAATCTTTTAATAATTAAGCACGTGGACAAACTTTTGGAACTTGGTTATCCTGTACTTCTTGGTACATCAAGAAAGTCTGTTATTGGTTTAACTCTCGATGTGGATAAGAATGACAGAATGGCAGGCACAGTTGCCACAACAGTTATGGGACTTGAAAGAGGATGCAGAATCTTTAGAGTTCATGATGTAAAAGAGAATTATCAGGCAATGATGATGGCTGAGAAGATTCTAAAAGCATAAGTTTAAATGCTATTAAAGATTAAAAAACAAAAATATTATCTAAAAAGGAAATAATATGGATTGTATTAAGATTAGACAGTTAGAAATATTTGCATACCACGGTTGCAATGAAGATGAAAAAATAAACGGTCAGAAGTTTTATGTAGACGCCAACCTTTATACTGATGTGAGAACTCCGGGATTAAGCGATGATTTGGAGGATACAGTTAATTATGCAAAGGCGTGCAAGTTTATAAATAAGTTTATGACTGAAAATAGATTTGACTTAATAGAGGCTGTTGCAGAGCAGACCACAAGAGGACTTTTGAAAGAGTTTCCAAAGATTAAGGCTATTGATTTTACTATTAATAAGCCTAATGCACCTATTAAGTTACCTTTTGGAAATGTAGCTGTTTCAATTTCAAGAAAGTGGAATAAGGCTTATTTAAGTATTGGCTCAAATATAGGAGACAAGGAGGGATACCTTAATCAGGCAATTGATAGTCTTTATGATGATGAAAATTGCAGAGTTTTGGCGGTATCTAAATTTATTGAAACTGAACCTTATGGACCTGTGGAACAGGACAATTTTTTAAATGGTTGCGTTGAAATAGAAACATTGTATGAACCTAAAGAATTATTAGCTACAGTTAACAGAATTGAGGCTGAGGCAAACAGAACCCGTGAAATACACTGGGGACCAAGAACTTTGGATATAGATATTGTTTTATATAATAATGATATAGTTAATGAAAAGGATTTATTAATTCCTCATGTGGAAATGCATAAGAGACTTTTTGTTTTGGAACCTCTTAAACAAATAGCACCGTATGCAGTACATCCGATTTTAAATAAAACAGTTAGTCAGATGTTAGAGGAGTTACAGCCAGATAACAAATGTGCAGGTTGTGGTGGATGTAGCATGAAACAGATGTCTGAACAATAAGAAAAAACTGAAGAAAGCATAAGGAATACAATGAAGGATTTATTGGAAAGCAGAAAAGAAATAGATGAAATAGATGATAGCATTATTAGATTGTTTGAAAAAAGAATGGAAGTTTGCAAAAATGTAGCAGAGTATAAACTTAGAACAGGCAAGCCAGTTCTTGACAGACAAAGAGAGCTTGATAAAATAGCCACTTTAAAGACTAAAGCATCAGACGATTTTTATGCTCACGGCGTAGAGGAATTGTTTGAACAGATTATGGCTATGAGTCGTAAGATGCAATATAAGCTTTTAAATGAAGAAGGCGTAAACAATGATATTGGGTTTGACATTGTAGATAAGCTTCCAACAGAGGATGCAACAGTAGTATATCAGGGAATTCCCGGAGCTTACAGCCAACAGGCGGCAACAGAATATTTCG